>Ga0209338_1000368_pt1 | contig 14545 bp, 3 predicted proteins | sample OlaalgELextract1_FD_187374 | JGI IMG/M metagenome (GOLD analysis project Ga0209338, IMG submission 187374) | Olavius algarvensis symbiont microbial communities from Tuscany, Italy - Type A ELBA extract 1 (SPAdes) (version 2) | ecosystem: Host-associated > Annelida > Digestive system >... | reverse complement strand
AACAAATACACAGTTGCAAGCAGTTTAAGGACCTAGAGGATGAGATGAAGATGATGCCGGTCGATGTAGCCGTCCTTGTTAGACCGGTTTCGCTAACGTATTTAGCTCTTCAGTAACGACGGCGATAGATGACGCTGATGATGCTATAAAATAAAACCATAAATAATAGGTTAACTACTGTAATCATATGCCATGTAAGGTTTTAAAAGTAAATAATAATTTTTAAATAAATGATTTAAGTAAATTTAGTTTAGTTTTTGATATAGTGGTATATGATTACAGTAGTTTGTTCCAATAAGCGAGAAGTGCATTCAAAACTTAACTACAATATAAATATTGTATTAGGATTGCTAAAATCCTGTACTGGATAACTGTGCATTTAGTTGCACAAGCATAGTAGAAAGAGTTCCATAGCGATAATATCTGTGTACAAATTTTGTAATAGGGTATTAAAAGTTAATTTTCTATGTAATGAACCACTTGGATATAGAATTTGTTAGTGGTAAATGTTTAATAAAGTAGTTAATGTATTATAATGGAAAAATGTACTTACAAATTTTGTAGATGAGCTGATGAAGGAAAGCTTGCAGGTATACTTATGAAAATAACAGGTGCAACAGTGAATCTATAAATAAGGTTTAGTGATGGTAGATTTTTTTATTTAATTTGAAAGATCGAAATTTGTTCCAAGTGGTTCGTATCGTTTAGATGTATGCGACGAGATCTATTACAGATACACAATGCAAGGCTCAAATGGTTAGGAAATAAACTAAGCTAGACAGAAAACTGTTAGCTTGGAGCTTGCAAATCGTACGCAACAACTAAAGAATAAATAAGTTTATATACTATAAATGTCTTGCGGAATCCAACAGTAATCGATTAAGTAATCAGTTATATCTTTACATACATGCTATTATAACAATCAATGCATAACGTTAGTATTTCTGGAATTAGGATCTCGTGGGTCGGTTAGGGTTAGTAATAAGGGTAAGATGTCGTTATAGTAGTTTTAAGTGTATTTTATGGCTAATTTGGAGTGCGAAGATACGTCTTTTAATATGTTAAGCAGTTGACAGACTTCTATATATGACAACACTAGTATTTCTGAGATTAGAATCTCGTGGGTCGGTTAGGGTTAGTAATAAGGGTAAGGTGTGTTTATAGTAGTTTTAAGTGTATATTATAAATAATTTAGAGTATGAGATAGGTTTTAAATAGGGTTGGAGTACGATTTTAATATTTGTTTTGGATAAATACTTATGAAAATTACGATATCGTGGGTCGGTTAGGGTTAGTAGTACGGGTTAGGTATCGTTATAGTAGTTTTAAAGTTATGTTATTCTACCATGATAATAAGAAAAAGAACTTGAATATTTTTTAGGGGAAATTTTTATAATTTATTTTTGAAGATTATGATGTGTTAAATGTAATAATTAGGATATGAAGTAGTATAAGGGGTGAGTTTTAATAATATAAAGCAATATTTAATGAGAATTTGATGTGTATATGTGAAGGTTTTAAAATTACAGAGGAATGAAACTAAGGTAAAATTAGTAATGGATATGTTGGGTCCTAAAAGTGATGTGTATAGTAAGTAAGAAGGATTCTAATAATGAGTAGAAATTATAATGAGTATTTTAGTGGGGGATACTGTAATAGTTATTTTTTAGGAGTGAATTAGTGGGGAAGGTGGGCTTATAAGGGATAGTAGTTAAGTCCCTGAGGATATCTGGTATTAAGTGTTTTAATCCAGTATCCTTCTTTATCTTTTCTTTCATTAGGGTCTATAATAATTTCTAACGGGGTGACTTTTAAGTGTTTATATTCATGTAAAATTTCATTAAAGTGTTTACTAATGGCTGTATTTTTCTTTAGTGTAATATCCGATCTGTGGTTATTGAATCTTTCTCGTAGTGTACGTCCACTTTCTCCGACATATTGTATATTACATTTAGTGCAGGTAATTAGGTATATCGTATTTCTACTGTAGCACGACATATTTTCTGCTATATAATATGTTATTAGTGTGGTGGAGCTCTGAAAAGTTGGGCCTTCGTGGATTACTGCACATAATTTACAGCGTTTTACGCCACATTTAGTTATACAATATTCTAAGGAACTTTCTGCAGCTAGTTCAGCCAGACAAGTTATTAATGTTTCTGTGTGGCTATTATCTACCTCTGTATCATTATATTTTGCTCTAATTAGTATATTACTAATATTCTGACCTTTTTTGAAGACTATTTTTGGTATCGAGTTACCGAAAGTGTTTTTGAACTCTTCATCTTTCTGTATGTAATTATTCCAAATTACTGAAAGAGCTTTATGCAAGTTATATGTATTAAAGACATATTCCGGTCTATAAGTTAAAATAAGAGGAAGAAAAGCTCCTCCTTTGGTGAATTTTTTGAAATCTTCTCGTTTTTGAAGACTAGTTTTATACTGTAGTGTATCTAGTCTTTTTAAATCACAGACTTTAAAGATTTGCATTTTAGTTTCTTTGAGAGGATATCCTCTAATAGTAAATTTCTGTAACAAACTATTTAGTTCTGTTAAGAGTATTTCATCTTCCGTAATGATTCTACGATATCTTAATGCTTGTGAGTACGGAATAGCTTTCATTATATGTTTTGGGTGACAACTATGGTAAGATAGATATTGTTTTCTATCAGTGGGTTTAGTATATAACGTAGTTTTGATAAGACCATTTTCGATATAGACAGTAGTGTCTAGGAAATTAACTTTAGAAGTTGAATATGTAATTTCAAACTTTATGGTATTATGAAATTTATTAAGCTGCTCATAAAAATAAAATAATTCTTCTGTATCTTTATGCCATATGAAGAATAGGTCATCTATTAATCTACCGATAAAAGGTGGTATATGACCTGTATAACTGTTAAGAAAGGCTAATAGGAACTTATACATAAAGATATTGGCTATGCGGACACTGGCTGGAGCTCCCATTGGGGTACCATAATTTTGACTATAGTATTCTTGATTAAATTCTAGAGTGCAATTGGATAGCATGAGATCTAAAAGTTGTCTAAGGAAATCTGGTTTAATTTTAAGTACTTTGGTGTCGTATAAATGCCAATGTTGTAGAGTATCTTCGTAGTGTTCTGTAACGAACTTAATAGCTTCTTGATGTGGAATGTTGGTGTATAGAGAAACTACATCCATAGTTACTAATATTGTATTATTATTAACTTCCTTATGATGCTCTATTAATTGTAGAAAGGCTGTTGTGTCTTTGAAGAGGTATGGTATTTCGGATTCTGCAACTAGTAGGAGTTCGTGGATGTATTGATTAAGTTTATAAGTAGGGCCATTAATTTGAGAGACTATTGGTCTAAGAGGATTATTTTTCTTATGTATTTTTGGTATACCGTAAAAGATCGGTGGTTTAACGCTATAGTTGGTGAGATTGTGATATTGTTTGTCTGTAATACTGTTATTATCTAGTAGGGTTTTAAGTAATTTATCAGATTTAATTTTAACATTTTGACTGTCATCTTCTTTGAGAGGTGTATATACTTTAATATCTCGAAGTTGTGTATAGACTTTAGTTTCATAGTCTTTTTTGTTCATGACTACTAGTCCACTATTTTTATCCGCTTTCTTAATAATAATGTTCTGGTTACGTTTAAGTTCATTAAGAGCTTTTATTTCTGCTTTACTAAGGTTATAGTAATTTGAAGATTGTTTGTATAAGTTATGGATTTCTTTTTTAACTTCTCGACAGAGTTCTGTAATATTTTTGTTTAGTTTTTTAGGCCAGTAATTGGGATTTTCTTCGAATGCTAATCTAACATATTCTTCGTCATCATCATCTTCTTCTTTATCTTTGAAGAAATGGAATAATTGTAATTTTCTTTCAAATCTTTTCATATCTTTATCTATTTCTTTATAGGAAAATTTTCTATTGTATGGGACAAAGTTTAGGCCTTTATTTAATACAGACAATTGTTGAATAGTTAACTTATGATCGGAAAGGTTAGTGACAATGTTATTTTTAAGTAAGTTATTAGTCTTTATTATCTGTAATCTTTTCCTACGTTTAGTGTTTTTGTTTCCTGTAGGTAATCGTCTGTGTTTATTATGCGGTTTGGACCGAGGAATATTAGTATTGTTATCGGTCCGAGTTAGTAGTTTAAACGACTTGGGTAGTGACGTGAGGAGTAGGTTCTTCCGTGGCTCTCCTGAATGGTTGGATAATCTTCATAATAGCTAGAATTGCGTCGAAAATGTGGTTCTTGATCGGTTGATACAGTGTCCTGTCTGTGTCTGTATGGTTTACTATAATATGTACGTGGTCTATGTGAATATGTTGTTTCATCTCGGTAGTAGTTCGGTTTGTATGGACGGTGGTCATAATGTTTTTGTCTTTGTTGGTAATGTGATCGTTTGTTTTCATATGTAGGTTCTTCTCGATGATGATAATGTTGTTGTCGTCGTTCTTGGTGTGGTTGTGTTCTTATCTCAGGATCTGTTTGATTAAATTTCTTGTGTCGAAATTCTGTATTTGCATTGTCTTTGTTGCTTCTTTTGACTGAGCGCCAAGCCTTGGCTAGGATCTTTCTGTTTGTGTTTTGAACATGACCTTCGGTGTGCATCATTATGTTAGAGAAAGTGGATAGAGTTTCATTGTACATACAGGCATTTGCATTGGCAGTTGTAAGTTCAATATCTTTTCTGACCTTTTGAATGAAAGTATTTGGAAGTTTATTAGGAATGAAGTCAAGTTTTGTTTTAATCATGTAGTCAGATTGTCCTGCTTTGACCTTCTCTGTCATATTATTTACTTTAGCTCCTAATACATAGAAGTCTGTCAACTGTTTTCTGACTTCACGAAATTCATCTAGTTCACTGGATCCAGTGCAATCTTCTTTAAGTTGCGATTCGCTGAATGTTTTTTGGATTTCATTAAGAGAATTGATGTGATGCTTGTAGGTCCGCATCAATAAGCTGCTGCGATCAAAATTGCAAGTGTTTTCATTATTGGTATGTACATCAAACATAGTTTTCGGTGCTGTGTTGGTGTCTTTAGTATATGATGTTGTGTTGGTGTCATGTTGTTTGTTAATTTCCGACAATGCTGTGAGAAATCTATCTCTTGTTTGTTTACTGACAACCAGAATAATGGGTTCAGCCCAATCTCCAAGTGCTTTTTGGGCAACTTGAGGATCGGGAGCTTTGTTCGCAAGAAAAACATCGTTGATTGTGGTTGGGATCATGTGTATAATCTCTTCGTCGCTAGCTATTGCATGGTCTATGGTTTCTGGTTCTGTATCTGAGTCTTGTCTGGAATTCTTAGCTGCGTTATGTATGGTGTCTCCTGTTCTTTTAAGTGGTGCAGACATTATACGAAGAAAATGTAGTAATATAAACACAATATAATACAACAAATACACAGTTGCAAGCAGTTTAAGGACCTAGAGGATGAGATGAAGATGATGCCGGTCGATGTAGCCGTCCTTGTTAGACCGGTTTCGCTAACGTATTTAGCTCTTCAGTAACGACGGCGATGGATGACGCTGATGACGCTATAAAGTAAAACCATAAATACTAGGTTAACTACTGTAATCATATGCCATGTGAAGTTATAAAAGGAAATAATAATTTTTAATGAATGATTTAAGTAAATTTAGTTTAGTTTTTGATATAGTAGTATATGATTACAGTAGTTTGTTCTAATAAACAGGAAGTGCATTCAAAACTTAACTACAATATATTAATATTATATTAAGCTTGCTAAAAACCAATGTAGTAAATCCTGTCCTGGATTACTGAGCATATAGTTGCACAAGCATAATAGTAAAGTTCCATAGCAATAAATTTAGTAATAGGGTATTAAAAGATAAATTTCTAAGTAATGAACCACTTGGATATAAAATTGTTAGTAGTAAATGTTTAATAAAGTAGTTAATGTATTATACTTACTAATTTTATAGATGAGGTGATGCCGGAAGAAGACTTACAGGTATACTTATGAAAGTAACAGGTGCAATCCGTGAATCTATTAATAAGTATTAGTGATGGTAGTTTTATTTATGTAATTTAAAATATCGTAATTTGTTCCAAGTGGTTCGTATCGGTTTGATGTTTGCGACGAGATCTATTACAGATACACAATGCAAGGCTCAAATGGTTAGGAAATAAAATAAGCTAGACAGAAAACTGTTAGCTTAGAGCTTGCAAATCGTTCGCAACATCAAAAGAATGAATACTATCGAATGTCTAGCGGAATCCAAACAGTAATCGACTAACTAATCAATTATATCTTTACATACATGCTATTATGACAATCAATGCATAACGCTAGTGTTTCTGGAATTTGGATCACGTGGGTCGGTTAGGGTTAGTAATAAGGGTAAGGTGTCGTTATAGTAGTTATAAGTGTATTTTATGACTAATTTGGAGTATAAAGATACGTTTTTTAATATGTAAAGTAGTTGACAGACTTCTATATATGACAACACTAGTATTTCTAAGATTAGAATCTCGTGGGTCGGTTAGGGTTAGTAATAAGGGTAAGGTGTGTTTATAGAAGTTTTAAGTGTATATTATGAATAATAAAGAGTATGAGAAAAGTTTTTAAATAGAATTGGGATACGATTTTAATATTAGTTTTGGATAAATATTTATGAAAATTACGATATCGTGGGACGGTTAGGGTTAGTAGTACAGGTTAGGTGTCGTTATAATAGTTTTAAAGTTATGTTATTCTAGTATGATTATAAGAAAAGACTTATGAGTATTTTTAGGGAAGATTTTAGTAAAATTTATTTTGGAAGAATATAATATGTTAAATGTAATAATTAGGATATCAAGTAGTATAAAGGGTGAGTTTTAATAATATTAAGCTATATTTAATGGAAATTTGATGTGTATATGTGAAGGTTTTAATATTACAGAGGAATGAAACTAAGGTGTAATTTGTAATGGATATAATGGGTCCTATAAGTGATGTGTATAGTAAGTAAGAAGTGTTCTAATAATGAGTAGAACAGTGAGTATTTAAACGGGAAGTACTTTAATAGTTGTTTTTTTAGGAGTGAACTAGTGGGGAAGGTGGACTTATAAGGGATAGTAGTTAAGTCCCTGGGAATATCTAGTATTAAATGTTTTAATCCAGTAGCTAATTATCGATTTAATATAGTCTTTAACAGGCTGTAATAGTTTTATAGTGGGTAGTAATTTAAGCCATGGGGATATCTAGTATTTAGTATTTTTATCCAAGAACTTTCTTTGTCTTTCCTATGAATAGTATCTGAAATAGTTTCTATAGGTGTAACTTTAAAATCTTTAGGTTCATGCATTATTTCGTTAAAGTGTTTTCCTATGGCTGTATTTTTTTGAAGTTTAATATCTGATCTATGGTTATTAAATCTCTCTCGTAAAGGTCTATGGCTTTCTCCTACATATTGTTTCTTACACTTAATACAGGTTATTAAGTAGATAGTATCGATAGAGCCACAGTTCATGTTTTCTGTAATAGCAAATGTTTGTTGTGTTGTAGAGCTGTGAAAAGAGGAATCAGTTTGAATGTGTGTACATAATTTGCAACGTATGCTATTGCATTTATCTACTCTATATTTAATATTGTTTTCACTTGCTAATTCTGCAAGACATTGAATTAAATTTTCTGTACTAGTATTTGCTATGGTGTTATTACTGTATTTGGCTCTAATAAGTATATTGCTAAGGTTTTGACCTTTCTTAAAAACTATTTTAGGGGTAGAATTACCAAAGGTGGTCTTGAATACTTCATAGTTATTTACATATGTATTCCATAAAGTATTAAGTACAGTATAAAGGTTTTGTTCAGTACGTACGTATTCGGGTCTGTAAGTTAAAATTAGGGGTAAAAAAGACCCTCCTTTAGTGAAATTTCTGAATTCTTCTTGTTTCTGTGTAATGGTTTTATATTTTAAACTATCTGTTCTTCTTATATTTAAGACTTTATAGATCTGTGACTTGGTTTCTAGTATTGGATAACCTCTATTAGTGAATTTATGTAGTAATTTATCAAGTTCTTTACAGAGAATTTCATCATCTGTGATGATTCTTCTGTATCTTAACGCTTGAGAATATGGAATGGCTTTCATTATGTGTTTTGGATGAGAACTGTAGTATGATAGGTATTGTTTTTTATCAGTAGGTTTAATATATAGAGTGGTTTTAAGTATATTTTCGCTTATGTAAACTGTAGTGTCTAAAAAATTAACTTTTTCTTTACTATATGTAAGTTCAAATTTAATTGTAGTATGGAAATTATTAAGTTTTTCATAAAATTTTAGTAGTTCAGCTTCTTCTTTGTGCCATAAGAAGAACAAATCGTCTATCAACCTTCCTATAAATGATGGTTTGTATCCATTATAGTTATTTTGGAATTTATGAAGTAATTTATACATGTAGATGTTTGCTATTCGGACAGAAGCTGGGGCTCCCATGGGTGTTCCGTATAATTGACTATAGTATTCATTATTGAATTCAAAAGTACAGTTAGAAAGCATTAATTGTAACAGTTGTTTTAGATATATGGTTTTGACTGGTAAAACTTTAGTCTTATAATTATGCCAACAATGTAAGGTATTTTCATAATGTTCACAGATGAATTCTATAGCTTCGTCTTGGGGAATGTTAGTATAGAGTGAAACGACGTCCATAGTAACTAGGAAAGTATCATTAGTAACGTTTTTATGATCTTCGATGACTTGTAAAAAGGCTGTAGTATCTTTAAATAAATATGGAATTTCTGACTCTGCTACTAATAGTATTTCATGGATTAGTTGGTTCATGCGATAACAAGGGCCATTGATTTGTGACACTATTGGTCTTAAGGGGTTTCCTAATTTGTGGATTTTGGGTATTCCGTAAAAAATTGGGGTTTTAATCTTATAGTTAGTTAAGTTAAGATATTGTTTTTCGGTTAAACAGTTATCATGTAGTAGCTTTTTGAGTAGAGAATCTACTTTAGATTTAACTATTAAACTGTCATCTTCTGACAGTGATTTGTAGACTTTTTCATCTCTCAGCATTTGGTAAATCTTCTCTTCATATGTACATCTATTCATGATGACAATGCCACTATTTTTATCTGCTTTCTTGATAATAAGTTCTTTGTTTTGTTTTAATTGTTTAAGTGCAATTTTTTCATATTTAGTAAGGTTTTGAAATTTATTTTTTTGTTTATACAGCATGTAAATTTCTTGTTTTAGTTCTCTGCATAGTTCTGTTATGTCTTTGTTCAATTTATGTGGCCAATAATTGGGATTTTCCTCAAATGCTAACCGTGTGTTGTCTATTTCATCATCACTTTCTTCTTCTTTATCTCGGAAAAAATGAAAAAGTTGTAGTTTTCGTTCAAAACGTAACATATCTTGATCTAATTGTGTATAAGAGAAATGTTTAGTGTATGGAATATAATTAAGACCTTTATTTAGTACTGCAATCTGATTTTTAGTTAAAGCAGTATCAGACAGGTTCGTAATAACACTGTTTTCCACAATCTTATTAAATTTCTTTGTCTGCTTTCTTTTATTTCGTTTATTATGGGCATTACCTCGTTGTAAACGTCTACGAGGTTTATTGTGTTTAGTGTGTTTATTATTTCTATGTTTCTTATTGTTATTCTTATGAGGAATTGGTAAAGAAGAAGACCGTTCTGTATAGGACCGAGGAATATTAGTATTGTTATCGGTCCAAGTTAGTAGTTTAAACGACTTGGGTAGTGACGTGAAGAGTAGGTTCTTCCGTGGCTCTCCTGAATGGTTGGATAATCTTCATAATAGCTAGAATTGCGTCGAAAATGTGGTTCTTGATCGGTTGATGCAGTGTCCTGTCTGTGTCTGTATGGTTTACTATAATATGTACGTGGTCTATGTGAACGTGTTGTTTCATCTCGGTAGTAGTTCGGTTTGTATGGACGGTGGTCATAATGTTGTTGTCTTTGTTGATAATGTGATCGTCTGTTTTCGTATGTAGGTTCTTCTCGATGATGATAATGTTGTTGTCGTCGTTCTTGGTGTGGTTGTGTTCTTGTCTCAGGATCTGTTTGATTAAATTTCTTGTGTCGAAATTCTGTATTTGCATTGTCTTTGTTGCTTCTTTTGACTGAGCGCCAAGCCTTGGCTAGGATCTTTCTGTTTGTGTTTTGAACATGACCTTCGGTGTGCATCATTATGTTAGAGAAAGTGGATAGAGTTTCATTGTACATACAGGCATTTGCATTGGCAGTTGTAAGTTCAATATCTTTTCTGACCTTTTGAATGAAAGTATTTGGAAGTTTATTAGGAATGAAGTCAAGTTTTGTTTTAATCATGTAGTCAGATTGTCCTGCTTTGACCTTCTCTGTCATATTATTTACTTTAGCTCCTAATACATAGAAGTCTGTCAACTGTTTTCTGACTTCACGAAATTCATCTAGTTCACTGGATCCAGTGCAATCTTCTTTAAGTTGCGATTCGCTGAATGTTTTTTGGATTTCATTAAGAGAATTGATGTGATGCTTGTAGGTCCGCATCAATAAGCTGCTGCGATCAAAATTGCAAGTGTTTTCATTATTGGTATGTACATCAAACATAGTTTTCGGTGCTGTGTTGGTGTCTTTAGTATATGATGTTGTGTTGGTGTCATGTTGTTTGTTAATTTCCGACAATGCTGTGAGAAATCTATCTCTTGTTTGTTTACTGACAACCAGAATAATGGGTTCAGCCCAATCTCCAAGTGCTTTTTGGGCAACTTGAGGATCGGGAGCTTTGTTCGCAAGAAAAACATCGTTGATTGTGGTTGGGATCATGTGTATAATCTCTTCGTCGCTAGCTATTGCATGGTCTATGGTTTCTGGTTCTGTATCTGAGTCTTGTCTGGAATTCTTAGCTGCGTTATGTATGGTGTCTCCTGTTCTTTTAAGTGGTGCAGACATTATACGAAGAAAATGTAGTAATATAAACACAATATAATACAACAAATACACAGTTGCAAGCAGTTTAAGGACCTAGAGGATGAGATGAAGATGATGCCGGTCGATGTAGCCGTCCTTGTTAGACCGGTTTCGCTAACGTATTTAGCTCTTCAGTAACGACGGCGATGGATGACGCTGATGATGCTATCAAATAAAACCATAAATACTAGGTTAACTACTGTAATCATATGCCATGTGAGGTTTTAAAAGTAAATAATAATTTTTAAATACGTAAATTTGGTTAAGTTTTTGGTATATTGGTATATGATTACAGTAGTTAGTTCCAATAGCAAACAGTGCTTTCGAAGCTTAACTACAATCAATATTGTATAGGTTTGCTAAAAACCAATGTAGTTAATCCTGTCCTAGATTACTGTGCATATAGTTGCGCAGGCATAGTAGTAAGAGTTCCATAGCGATAATGTCTTTTTACAAATTTTGTAATAGGGTATTAAAAGATAAATTTATAAGTAATGAACCACTTGGATATAGAATTGTTAGTAATAAATGTTTAATAAAGTAGTTAATGTATTATACTTACTAATTTTGTAGATGAGATGATGCCGGAAGACTTACAGGTATACTTATGAAAGTAACAGGTGCAATCCGTGAATCTATTAATAAGTTTTAGTGATGGTAGTTTTTAAATGTAATTTAAAATATCGAAATTAGTTCCAAGTGGTTCGTATCGGTTAGATGTATGCGACGAGATCTGTACAGATACACAATGCAAGGCTCAAAATGGTTAGGAAATAAACTAAGCTAGACAGAAAACTGTTAGCTTGGAGCTTGCAAATCGTACGCAACAACTAACGAATAAATAAGTTTATATACTATCAAATGTCAACAGTAATCGATTAACTAATCCGTTATATCTTTACATACATGCTATTATGACAATCGATGCATAACGCTAGTATTTCTGGAATTAGGATCTCGTGGGTCGGTTAGGGTTAGTAATAAGGGTAAGGTATAGTTTTAAGTGTATTTTATGGCTAATTTGAAGTCTAAAGATACGTATTTTAATGTGTTAAGCAGTTGACAGACTTCTATGTATGACAAAATAAGTATTTCTAAGAATAGTATCTCGTGGGTCGGTTAGGGTAAGTAATAAGGATAAGATGTGTTAGTAGTAGTTTTAAGAGTATATTTAGAGTATGAAATAGGTTTTAAATTACTATCAGAGGCGATAGTTAGAGAAATTTAAGTCGTAAAGTAGTTATAGAGGGTAAAAATTAAGTCCTGAGGGGTACCTAGTTTGTAAGATTTTAATCCAATAACTTTCCTTATCTCTTCTAGCTGTAGTGTCCAGGATGGTTTCGAGCGGAAAAACGCTAAGATGTTTATATTCGTGTAGAATTTCATTGAAATGTTTGGCAATTGCAGTATTTTTGTTTAGGTAAATATCAGATCTGTGGTTGTTAAAACGTTCTCTTAAGGTACGTCCTGTTTCACCTATGTACTGGATGTTACATTTAGTACATGTGACTAAGTAAATGGTGTTATGGCTTTCACAAGACATGTTTTCTGAGATAAAATATGTTAACTTAGTGCTAGAGCTGGAAAAGCAGCTACCGATGGTTATAATAGAGCACAGTTTACAGCGTTTTTTACCACATTTGTATGTGGTGAATTCGTTATTGCTCTCTGCTGCGAGCTCCGCTAAACATTTTACTAGATTAGCAGTAGAATTATCGTTAGTTTCTGTATTATCGTACTTCGCTCTGATAAGGATGTTGCTTAGATTTTGGCCTTTCTTGTAAACTATTTTTGGTACGGAATTCCCAAATGTAGCTTTGAGGACTTCATCATTGTAAATGTAGTTATTCCAAAGGTTCATAAGTGTTTTATGTAAATTATACTTCGTATAGACGTATTCTGGTCTATAAGTAAGAATTAAGGGAAGAAAGGCTCCCCCTTTAGTGAATGCCTTGAATTCTAGTAATTTTTGCTTTTCGGTTTTATATTGAAGTGTTTGTGATCTGTCTAATTGTTGAACTTTGGAAATCTGCTTTTTAGTCTCTTCAATGGGGTAACCTCTGTCAGTGAACTTGACTAAGAGTTTACCCAGTTCTGTAGTTAGAATACTATCATCAATGATGATTCTGCGATATCTTAGAGCTTGAGAATAAGGGATAGCTCTCATAATATGTTTCGGATGAGAGCTTGAATATGCTAAATATTGTTTTTTGTCTGTCGGTTTGGTGTATAAAGTAGTTTTAATGGTGTTATTTTCTATATAAACAGTAGTATCAAGAAAGTTAACCTTGGAAGATGAATATGTGAGTTCAAATTTGATAGAGACATGAAATTCATTAAGCTTCTTATGGAAATCTAATAGGTCTATGACATCTTTGTCCCATAAAAAGAATAGATCGTCTATGAGTCTACCAATGAATAACGGTTTATATGCATTATAACTAGTAAGAAATTTAACGAGAAGCTTATACATGTATATATTAGCAATTCTTACGCTAGCTGGAGCGCCCATTGGTGTTCCATAGAGTTGAGTAAAGTATTCATTATTAAATGTCAAAGTACAATTTGAGAGCATGAGTTTTAAAAGTTGTTTTAACTGAACAGTATTAACTGGTAAAACTCGAGTTTTATAAAATCTCCAGCGATTAAGAGTATTCTGATAGTGTTCAGAAATGAATTCTATGGCTTCGTCATGAGGGATATTTGTATACAGAGAAATGACGTCCATGGTAACTAGAATTGTTGATTCTGTAACAGATTTATGCTTTTCTATAAGCTGTAAAAAGGCTGTGGTGTCCTTGAAAAGATGGGGAATTTCTGATTCGGCTACGAGAAGTAACTCGTGTATGTATTGGTTTAGGCGGTAGGTAGGACCGTTGATTTGTGAAACAATAGGTCTTAACGGGTGATTTACTTTGTGTATCTTGGGAATTCCGTAGAAAATTGGTGTTTTAATTTCGAAACTGGTAAGATTGATATATTGCTTATCAGTGATGTTATTACTGTCTGTGAGTGTTTTCAGGAGTTTGTCTGCTTTGCATTTGACAGCAGGACCATCATCTTCGGAAAGAGGTTTATATACATTAGTGTCTAGTAACATATTATAGACTTTAGTTTCGTAATCATTTCTGTTCATAATTACTATGCCACTGTTTTTATCCGCCTTTTTGATTATAAGATCTTTGTTTTCTCGTAATTCTTTGAGAGCTTTTACTTCTAATTTACTTAAATTATTGAATGTAGTAGTGATTTTAGATAATATATGAATCTCAGTTTTAAGTTCTCGGCAGAGTTCTGTGATATCTTTATTAAGTTTTTTAGGCCAGTAGCTCGGATTTTCTTCAAAAGCTAATCTGGCAGAATCTAGATCATCATCATCATTGTGTTTATCTCGAAAGAAATGATATAGTTGTAGTTTTCTTTCGAATCTTTTCATATCTTTATCTATTTCTTTATAGGAAAATTTTCTGTTGTATGGGACAAAGTTTAGGCCTTTATTTAATACAGACAATTGTTGAATAGTTAACTTATGATCGGAAAGGTTAGTGACAATGTTATTTTTAAGTAAGTTATTAGTCTTTATTATCTGTAATCTTT
>Ga0209338_1000367_pt1 | contig 14634 bp, 15 predicted proteins | sample OlaalgELextract1_FD_187374 | JGI IMG/M metagenome (GOLD analysis project Ga0209338, IMG submission 187374) | Olavius algarvensis symbiont microbial communities from Tuscany, Italy - Type A ELBA extract 1 (SPAdes) (version 2) | ecosystem: Host-associated > Annelida > Digestive system >... | reverse complement strand
GACCAAACACTGAAATGTGTAGTATCTGTGCTCAAGGTATGTCACAAAATTTTGTGACATACCTTGAGCACAGATACTACACATTTCAGTGTTTGGTCACTGCGGTACTTCCAGCAATTGTTTGGACTACTGTGTTAAGGCAGAGTGGAATTTCTTTTCCACATCACATGGGAAGATTCCATGTGATGGCATTGGAGGAACAGTAATGAGACTTGCAGCAAGAGCAAGTCTTCAGGCAGCAGAAGCTGGTCAGATACTGACACCACTGCAGCTGTATGACTGATGATGTGAAACTCCAATTCATACCACGAAACCAATTGTGTGTAATGGTGGCATTATTTACTGCAAGAAATACATCTCTAGAGCAAGCTGTACACTTTTCCCATCTACGAAGGACTAACGTTGCTGTTGCCAGTCATTTGTGTTCGTTGTATTTGCATGTCTATAGCTTGCTAGTGTTGCATTGTGTTAGTGTCAAGTCGGTCGTATGCACGAGGTTGGTGGCAAACTGTGCAAAGTTCGTGGAGCAGCGGCCACCATTATGTTATGTGGTATCAAGCCGACAGCAACTGCACCTGAAATACTGCAGCTGGCAGTCGACAAGCATTATGCTTCTGACACCAGATTAAGGCGGACCGACTACATGCTGCTGTATCATGATCAGCAGCCAGTTGTTCATATTCCTGGCGGCCAGGAACAATTTACACTGGACAGATATCAGAAATTTGTGGGGAAATCCTTTTCCAAACTTGTACTGTATATCTGTCCAGTTGACGAATATGATGCAGGTATGTTTGTATTTTTTGTGTAGTTGATGTATTGTAATGTGCTAGTTTGTAGTGACAGTAAAACTAATAATAATAGACACACGTGTACAGCCATGGTGTTGCGGCTTTTCGGAAGTGCTGACAGAATTTTGGAATGCATATATGTTCTTCTTGTGATCAGCAAACTACAAATGGTTTCAAGATGATGATGATGTGTCTACTGAGATACATCAGTGACTGGCATTGCTGTCTGTTGCATAGTGAACTTTTTTAAGTGCAAGGTCCTTGTATTTAGAAATTCAAAGGTCGATCACCACAATTTTCATTACACACAGTTTATGGGTGGTGGCTTTCTTGTTGGAGGGAGGGTGGAGGAGGTAGCCGAGTGGCTGACATAATGTTAAACTAATCCTCTTTGTTAAACCAGACGTATGGCGGGTTTGCTTCTTGCTGGCATATTTGTTGCATATTTGCAACACTTGTTCAAATGTGTTGTTGCTGTAGTTCACGTTGACACAGACACTGACGAAAACATTTCTGATGTTTCGGATGCTGGACCGGGGCTGGCCATGGAGTGCAGCGGATCACCACAGACAGTCATTTCCGAGGAACCGGGTATGCTGTACTGTTTGAACATAGTCATATTGTCTGTATAGTTGTGTTTTGTTTTTGTATCATCTATACTGAATTACATGCATCCTGTCATCACAGTATACTTTTCTTTATGTTGCGTAACTTACATGTTATGTCCAACAGTCCAAGCAACTTCAGTTTTGATTGTTGTACTTGTTGTAGATTCACCTGCTGACCCTCAGACTTCGGAGGCATGCAGCATGATGACTCAGCAGGTGTGCACTTGTAATATTTATGTGTCAAACGTTAGTGCTTGTAAATGTACATGTAGTGTCTTGTAACTGTTGTGCATGTACTAAACTCTTTGGTAGTTTCTTTGCGGTGTATTTGAGAAAGCTCCTGGACTTGAAGTGTTGCTTAGTCAGTGGCGAATTTAAGGGGGTGCTGAGCGGGAATGCACCCCCTCCTAAACCTGCCAGACTGCTTGCAAAGATAGGGCACTGTGGGCACAGAAAAACCTGTGAAATGACTGGAAACCAGTAACTTAAGTTTTGCATATTATGTTTAAGTGGAAGTAGTTATATCTGAATCAACTACTACATCTACTACAACTACAACAGTTGTAGTTGTTGCAGTTAGTGTTGTTGCAGTAGTGGTTAAAAGCATAGGTGAATTAGTATGAACATGATCATCAGTTGTGTTATGTCATGTTTGTCAGGTCAATTATGAATCTGGAACACCTTCCGTAAGTTGCAATGACTGTCATTATATGTGCTATGTTATTATGGGCATCACTCACTGTACAGTGATGATGCCGGCATCACTCACTGTACAGTGATGATGTCCCTACTGGCAAAGGCTGTGTGATGCAATGCATGTACTGTGTGTGTGTGTGTGTGATGATGGTGAATTGCAGCTATCTTCAAAATGCTGCAATATTCTGGCATTTTCATGTCCACGGTTTTATCCAGAACCCCTGGGTATGGGGGAAATAGCAGGCATTGGGGAACATGTTGGAGGTCTGGAGCTGTGACCGCAGCAGGGTCCAGCAGCATATCCCCTGTTCATGGGGTCTTGGGAGCCAGAAAGTGGGGATGTAGAGCCTTTTCCCCCAAGCATGGTCCAGGGGCAGAGCCCATGGTCAGGAGGTCCGAAGTCCGATTGTTACTTATTGTATAATAATAATAATAATGATACGTACACTTATAACGCGCGCAATGTTGGAGTATATGAACGAATCTGAGGCGCGGGCAGTCGCCAGGTGGGATGTTGGGTCACGTTCAAGGATGGTTCGTAAGACTAAACAGGTGGGTTTTGAGCCGGTGTTTGAAAGTTTGCACAGTTGGAGCATTTCTTACGGCGTCTGGGATGTATTGTGGAAGAAAGTGCCTGCATTTTATGTGCAATAAGCAATCAAAGGTTAGGAAAAACGACACTATGCACATGGCCATCATCACGTATTAATGGTTACTACTTGTACTAATAACACTGTTGTCAGCTTACATACAGTCTTATAAGGAAACTGAAGATTTACAAGGTCATCCAATTCTGCATCTTGCTGATGCACTTGTTTTCACTGCATGTGAAAATGTTCTTAGGGAGAAGTTGTACTCCGCCAACGGACTCGTCCACTCTTTATTAATCACCAGCAGGTTCCGTCGTCCAGTCAAAGTGACACGTGTGCAGCTAATGTGGAACTGGAACCCTATCACTATTATGTCTCCTTGCTCTCTGATGACGAGGATGAGGAGGATATGCAAACCGCTATTCAAGCCAGTCTGCACGAGAGTCAGTATGTATTGCACAGTTAATAATCATGGCCACATGCGTATTCGAGATAATTATAGAATATACAAACTATCAGTCATATAAAATGATGTAATTATGACATTACGCACAAGCACCGGACAGTGTTGTCATTTTCTCTATTATGATTGTTCCACTGTCGTGACGGAAATGCCAGCATCATTTGAAAAGCGTTCTAACCCGTGTCCACCAAGACACTCTTTATGAAACATGTACTGCAGCCGGATTTGCAAAGTAGTAAGTTTTATTTCCATATTTATACTTATTTGTTACTACACGGACATAGTCTTCTAACAACATGTTGAAATTCTTTGCCTGTGATCTTTAAGTGCAATTGATGTGATGATTTCTGTTCGGTGTAGGAGCTCACCCGTATCCACTGCTGAGGCACTTGGCATTTACAAAGCCGGATTTCCAGAGCAGGCAGGTGATAATGTGATTGTTGTTCGTCGTTCACGCGTACTGACTTCGGCGTTCGACGCAATGAAGCGCCCTGCTTTCTGTTGCTTCAAGAACTTGAAAGTCGAATTCTCCGGAGAAGGGGCGGTTGATGATGGAGGACCACGAAGAGAATTCTTTCGGTATACTTTGTGCTTGCTACATGATCTATTCCGTTAGCAATTAAGTAAGCTTTTGGTTATTCTTTGACAAGTGTGCTGCAGTAAAAGGACGCATCCACAGCCGTAAGATGTGCCGGCATAAAAGCAATGAGTGCAGGTAATGTACGTTGCAGCATGTGAATGTCTGCTTTACTTGATACACTGCAGTGGCCATATGGCAGGTAAGTGATTGAATTGATTTCTGAATGGTATGGTTACAGAATCACTACGGACCAACCTAATTCACTGGAAAAAATGCGCGACTTCATGGTAGTTTTGTAAAATGTGCCAAATTTCAAGGAAACTTCACGGAAGGAGTTTGAGATATTCACGGAAAATTCACGGGCCCCACAGCCGTTAGTTATCTGTCAAATAGCACATTTGAAATCTCTGAACAACGAATATTTATTATTGGTATTAATGTACTAAATCAAGACTCAAGACTGGATGTAAGTAGATAACACAGTGAATACATGCCAAATACTTAGTGCTGAAGTGTGACACGTAACAAACAGCAAAATCCACACAAAAGCTGTTGATAAAACTCTGAAAACCTTCATAAATGAAAGTAACGAGCGTGTCAGTTTACTTGTTGTCCTTGTCAATTTCCTGTTGTTGTTTGCAGCCTCGCAGTCCGTGCTCTAGTGGACCAGTCTGCGTTGTTCGAAGGTTCTCCTTCCAAGTTTCTTTCATATGACGTTGACATGTTAACTCGAGGACAGTACTATTTGGCTGGACAGCTGATAGCACTGTCTGTGAGATACGATGGACCTGGGCCGCAGTGTTTCCACAGTGGTCTGTATGAAGCCATTACACAGCAAACACTCAGAGGCGTGAGTTTGACAGTGGACCTTCTCCCGGAGGGGACAACTAAAGACCTGTTGAAGCAGGTATTGTAATGAAGAACAGTTGATGTTTCTATAAACATATATTTCTATGGTTGCATTACAGTAATGTTTTGTTCTTGTGCTCAGCCTTGCAGTCCATGCTGTATTGGTTGCAGTGTTTGTAGAGTTTTATCTCTATCCGACTGTAAGTACAGCCTTAATCTACTTATTCAAACCGGACTCGAATAAGTGAGACCGGATTGAATTCGGCGAACGTTCACACTGAGTTGTACTTGGCATTTATGGTAATCATTAGGCGTATTGTTACGTATAAAATATTTATTAACAAACAATTACAACATATAAATGTTACAAATAGGCTGGCACTGTTTATATATTAATGTTTCAGTTCAATGCCTTATGACACACGTATTTGGTATGGCTGCGTTGTTTTATTCATCGGTTGATTTCACCGATGCATCGCACTGATGTGTGCATCGATGCATCGAACTTTCAACCGATGAACGGAATAAAACAACACCTTGGTGAATCAAGCATACGACGTGACATTTGTTTTAATATGAGCGGCGTGTCCTTCTGTTGACAATTTGTAGGTCAAAAGGCCAAAGTGCAAGGTCACACACGCCTTTCAAACATAGACGCAAAATGAACCATAAATGGAAAAGCTGTCGCTATAGCGACTTGAAAATTGGTAGGCATATTATACTTACATACATAACAATTTGTATAGCGCGCTGCGTCGACAGTACTGAGAACATGTCAAATCAGAGTCCACTCAGGGTCAGAAAGTCGACAGTCAAGATCACACTGTACACACGTGCTGTTTGGACCAGGAAAGAGCGGGCGACCACTAATCAGTGTTATCATCCTTGCCTGCCTGTTGCACCTATCACTCGTTATATTTACTGTTTTATGTATTGTGGGAGTCCTCAGTAAATGATGACTGATGAAGATAATTATGATGAAATGACTGTAGATGCAATCTGCAACTACGGGTGCGCAGTATGACCAATTTGTGGACAGTCATGGGGCATTTTTTGCCGACATGGGCATACCTCGACTGATGTCAAGTAAGCTGCACGACCGAGAGGACATCATTCAGTCCATCCTGAAACATGCACTAATCTATCGGTGGGTTTATATGAGTTCTCTTGGTAATGTTTACTGTGCGGTTGTCTCTCGGAATGCAAGTGACACTGTGATCTAGCCGATTCAGCAGTTGTTAACTGTCTTAGTTTTCGTGTTATGTCTGTATTACTCATTTTACTTGTTTTATAACAGTGCTACAACTGTTCCCAACTATACCTACCTTACATTTACCTTATTTGCATTTTTTGCTGCAAAAAAACGACTAATACTGTGTCTCATATAATAGTAGCCTTTATTTATACATTGACAGACTTTGGACAAGCTTTGGAGCGACAGCTGCAAAGTTGCTGGAATTTTGTGTGCTGTCTGCAGGTCACAGGCTGCATTGGACGACTTCAGAAAAGGGCTCAATGTCGCTGGACTACTGCCACATATGGTTGCCATGCCTGAAGCATTCAAGCCGTTATTTTGCACTGCTCCGCACCCACTGACAAGGTCTCAGTTGCGTAACCTGTTTGTCGTGCAGTGGAGTGAAGTTGGCACCAATGTCAGGGAGCAGGAAGAAGACACTGTGTATGCATGGGAACAGTTTCTTCTGGCAATTGAAGGTATGACCAGCTTTTTCTAGGTGATTTATTCACGTACAAAGTCTTTGAACGTGTATTTTTAGTTTCCGACCGACTGACTTGGGGTAATAGAAATAGCCTTTTTAATGTCTTAACAACCTTATTACCTTTATGGCACATGTCTTCAGTGCGACCCTTTGCTAGCCGGTGCATAAGAGGAGTGTGATAGTAGGCCCATTGCGAAATTATGGCAGGGCAAAGTTCATTTCGACAGGTAATAGTGATGCAGTAGTTTGATTCTTTAAATTGATAGGCTGTTTGTTTATAATGTGTACAGAAGGACAAAGCCGCGTTTCTTTTCAGCAGTTGCTGGAATTTTCAAGTGGTGCAGATCATATTCCAGTGCTTGGGTTTGAAAAATCGCCTGCACTCGACTTCTACAGCCCGGTGCCAAATGTCCGTCGCTTGCCGTACGCCAGCACTTGCGACATCTGCCTCTTTTTGCCACGCGGTGTGGCAGCACCGGAGCTGTTGTCCATGATGGAGCAATCCGTTCTGGATTGTAGTGGATTTGGATTCGTATAAATCATGTATTTCGTTCTCATGGACTCAGTTTCGGGCGTTAAGCCCAGGGCCACACTCATGGACTGCTCTAGCCCTTGAGGATCTGGGGAAATAAAAAATACGGGGGTAGGCAGTGTTAGGGGGTCTGGGCAATTTTTGTGAACATCGCTTTAGATTGATTGTGGACTTAAATCCTAGCCAGCCCACTATCGTGTATGGCAAGTATGCCGACGATCTTTCCTGCGTAATTCCGGCCTCTGTTTCTGAGATGGCCGACCGAGAAATGGGTCATATTAAGCGCTGGGCAGATGACAATAAGTTGAAAATTAACTTGTCAAAAACCAAAGAAATTGTTATTACTTCTTCTGCCAAGTGATCCAGATCCGTCAGCGTTCAGCAAATCTTTGGTGTAGAACGCATTCAGTCAGTAAAGCTTTGTGCAGAATACTCGGGTTTTGTGTTGATCACTGGTGATTGGTGGTGCTTTTATTTTGTACTGAGTTAGACAAGAGGATATTTTCCGTTATGGAGAGTAGTCTGCCAATCCGAATATTTTTTATATCGTTTTTTGTGTTGTTTAGCAGTGTTCTGCGCTGTAATATTAAGTTGCGTAATGACAACGGTTTTGAAACAATAACTGAGTAGTCAAATGCTATGACCCAAAGTGCATAATTTGCGTCTTACATTTCGGAACGTTTTTTAACTGTTCAAATCGTTCCATAACATATTGATTCTTTACGGTATGTGCCTATTTGCATACTGTTTATTTTGACCCGTTTTTATTTCGTTTACTTTACAAGTCATTCATTGTGCCAAATGAGTTGTTATGCTCGTGTCTGCATTGTTCGTTACATGCTGCTAAGGTGCTGCTGCTAAGGTGCTGTAGTTTTTAAAAAGTTTTTTTGCGACTTATTTGATTGGCGTGCCATTTACATTATCAGTCGTATGTTCATGTTGCTTCTATTCACGTTGGGGTAGTTTACATAGTTCATACATTTGTAGCTTATATGCCGGGTAACAACGTAACCAGTGTGTTAGTCATGGGTCGGTATACCGAAATACCATACCGATATCCGATATTTTTAAAAACTGATACTGATGTTAGTATTTGGAATGCCAAATACCGACAATTACACACATTCGAATATTCGGCATTTTCAGTTTTCTGGTAAAAGCTCTATGGATTGTGCAGTTGTGATTTGAGAAATTTATAATTGTTTTCCGTAGGCCGAGCTTTGCACAGATAGGCCTATAACGAGTTTCATGCTGCCTTGTCCGGTGTGTGAGCTTAAGATGTGTGCAGCATAATTAACAGCCGTTTTACTGCCCTTTAGGAAACTCCTTCTTCCCTGAAGCTGTAATCAGGAGTACATGGCTGGAATCATGTTCGCACAGTGTCTTAAATGGGCTAGTTTCTAGAGTGCCAAATAAATACGTGATAGTCCTCAGACATGCGCTACATTAACAGGCTGGCACAGGCCTATAAGAAGCTAAGCTGTCGCTATAGCAAACCGCCCTATGCTTCCAACTCCCATCACCTCTGTGAGATATTTTGCCATCGAATATTACCATTACCTTGACACCCAGCTTAAGGGCCGCTCAAGGTCATCGAAAATGACACTATTTGATAGACCACATATGACTTCCTATTACTGCTGATTATGGCGCAGCAAACAAGGACCGTCATCAGAACCGAAGCTTTTGTGATCTCTGTTGCAGCTGTCTGGAACAGTTTAACAGCAGACATTCGATCTGTAACTTGTCAATTCAGACATTTGTACGGAAACTGAAAACCGTTCACTAAAAAAGATGCTAATAGAAAAAAAGGAAAAATACTGAATAACCTATGACTATTGCTGGTATTAACCAGGATAACATTTCAGCAATGAATATCACGTTGTGGTTTACGATTCTATGTTTAATTTCCTATTAGTGTGCCTGTGTTAAGACCGCTCTTTCTTGTGTCCTTTCTGAGATATTCAATCTCCAAAAATGTCATGACCTTGAAATCAGGGTCAGAGGTCACTCGAGGTCATTGAAAGTGGTACCATTCACTAGATCGTGTATGGTTTTCTATTAGTGTTCTTTAGTAACTTTGTCCCTAAAGCACATCGTTTTTGAGATATTCGACTTGTAAGTATACAGTGACCTTGAAACCCGGATTAGGGGTCACTCAAGATCATCGAAAATGATACCATTGAATTCGGCACCCTTGACTTCCTATGAACGTTCCATAGTAACCATCGGCCTATCTCCCACCATTTTCGAGATGTGACAAACAGACGGACAGACAGACAGACGGACATCTTGTCACAGCATAGTCCGCGCTATGCATATGCGTCACACGTTAAACACGGAATAACGTAAAGATTTGCTCACAACATGACATATTCTACAAACCTTCAGCACATTCGGTAACTGCTACTATGAGGAAACTACTGTCACGGAATGATCTCATACTCGCCATTAAATAAGTATATCTGCTGAAGTAATGGTCAGAGTTGTCCTTCCAATCAATGCCAAGTGATAGCAACAACTACATTACAGTAAGTGCTGTAATTGTTTGTACAGTACAATTGCTTCATCAGCATTTCTACTTTGCCATCCATGAAAGTCACACAAGTACTGGAGGTAACTCCAAAAATCCGCATTAGAAACTGACGACGGTACTCGCACATGTCGCAGAATGTCAGCTGGCAAGTCTGGAATGTCACGCACCAAACAGTCCACAGCAGGTGACGGTGGATAGTAGTATAATTCATCCGGAATACCTGGTGGACAACGAGCTCCCCGGGATGGCCGTATTCTGTGGGTGTTCCACAGTCTCACAACTTCCGACAAATCCTGTTGCAAGAAATTCATGAAGCAGAAGCGGAGACAGTCAACCTGTTTCCAGTTACCAAAGGTGAAGCAACCATCATCAACAAGTGATGCAAACAGATCAATCCAGTACTGTGTGCGACTGCGACGCAGAAATGACCACCATGCCTCAATTCGCTGATTTGCTGGAGAGGTACCGTACTTATGTGCACTAGTGTCACGATGAAAGCAAGCTTGTATAGCAGCCAGTGTTACATTCTCTGTGCCGCAGTCAGTCCGAACAAGTGCAGGGCAGCCACCCAAAGCAGTTACAGCATTCAGAAAATGATGAGCAATAACACCTGCAACACACAATAGTCGAGTGTCAGTCAATGAATGAACAGCATGCAGTGCTGTGCAATTATCTTCACATGCTTGACTGCAATAGCAGCAGCAGTGGAACGGAATACATTAATGTAGCAGTTAAAATGATATCCACAGTGTTCATACCAGAATCATGGTTAGACGACCCACACTGCAGCCATATGATTCGACGAGAGAAACCATCTATACACCTGCAGTAAAACAAATCAGAAGTGCAATATGACAATAATCATAGGTCAACAAATTGAGACTAAGGGCGGTTTTTTTCTATTGCAAATTACTGTAAATGTAATCGCCGATTGGCGATTAATGTTAAATTTGATCGTCAACCGTCTACTTTCAGCACATATTTTGATACTCCATTCACGTGATTGCCGATACTTTGTAGGCAATTAAACTCGGCCTATGTCAGCTCGATATGACTGTCTTGACAGTGACCTCAATCGGCCACAAATAAAGTACAACAATATTCCTCTAGTGGCTTTTTGAGATGTCAGTTTGGGCTATGTTGAGTTCTCATTCACTTATAAACGGTAACTGAGAATTTTTAAGTGCTGAAATTGACAGTACAGCATTAGGGGTTTGATGAGTGGGGCCAGGATCATGGGATTCAGGGAATCTACCCAATCCATACTTATGAACTGAAACAGGCACACGGAAACTTACACTGAAAGCAAAGCTTCTTGGTGATCATGTATTCTGCCGCATTAGACAGCATTATTTGAAAATACGAAAAAATCACAGTACAGATGACGTACCCACTAATGGAAAAGCCATATGGGCTGAGCTTGTCATAGCCGTCGACATGCCACTGGTGATTTGGGCCTCTTGACCAGTATGTGCGACGAATCAAGCGATGCTGTCGCCTAGCAGAAACACGTTCAGGATCCAACTGACGTAAAATTATCCGAACGTTCTCCATAGGCACTTGCAGATGGTGCTTCACACGAAGTACTCTGGCCATATGCCGATAGCCTCCTAAGTGCCCTGTAACAATGACAATGAACAATGATGTTATTGCAGCGATAGGCTTGTCAGTGTTGGTTGGCATGTTTGCTGCAGTGATCATTGTCAGTAAACTGCAGTGTTAGTAATGGGCATATTCAGTAAAAGGGGATAAAGAATTCATAAGTTATCACTTGACAATATCCCAACAGCGTTAATACTACCAACATTATGTGTGATGTTTTAACTTGTAATAGTCCCTAAAACCCACAGTTTTCGTTTAACAATGGTCTCAAAAAATTCTTAGCTATTGATATTGTTACTGAACAAGTAAAACACTGCAGATGTTATATTATATATATATTTACTGTCATAACTGGACAGAAGAGAAGTGCTGCAAAGAACAGGTTGACAAATGTTGTTGTTACGTAACTGGTGAAATAATTTCTAGCTTTTTTGTATGCACAGCATGAAAACAGTACATTTTAAGATACGGTACAATATACAAACCGGGTCCTTGTAATTCAACATGAATAGCATCCCAAATGTCCACAAGTGAGGTTCCATGTTGACGTCGTGACAAACCATAGTCAGCAAGACGACGACGCAAAGTTCTCGTACTAATATGCAGTCCATGATAGTCAGACAAAAAACGTATAATTGACTTGTACTTGAAACCCGCCCAAAAATACCTTTCTATTATTTCACGATCTTCCCTGCAACAGTTACAGTATGCAGTGTATTGTGCAATTACGTCAAGCAATGAGTTATAAACAACGAAGTAATATGGTGGTCATGCTCATGATCAGCAATGGTAATGAACACAAATGTATATATTAATCAGTGTGTATAACGAACACTAATGTATTACTTTGGGATGGCCAATTGCAATTTACATTAGCAAACAAGAGAAACAACGGTTCAGCAGATGTCGGAAAATGCCGCTCCTTCTGGAGCGCTCACTAATTGACCGCATCTCATGGACTTAGGGATCTCTTCGAAAAGATGGATAAAAAACAACACTCCGACGATGGACACGCCTCCAAATTAGATGTAGACGTAGCGGAATAGCAGGCGCATGCCAAGCCTGTATGCCCGCCTCATTTCACACTTTAACATCCCTTTTCTCAATCCCGGGATGCGGAATTGAGAAATCTAATCCCGGGATCTCGCCGGGATTATAGATTGGCAAAATATATCTACGTACACAAAAAAATTGTCGGTTTTAATTGCAGAGCCACCATCTCAGTCGAGTCAGTATAGCCGGTAATTGACGTAGACGTAGCAGGCGCAGGCCTAAGCTTCTATGCCCGCCTCATTTCACACTTTAACATGACCAATATAGTCATTTAGTCATATCTGAATATGTTACTACGACTTCTGGTTCCCTGTAACTGTGCACGAAAATCGTAGATAATCTCCTGGTCTTGCCAATATGTATCTAACCTACGTTTAAGTGTTAGTACTGTTAGCCAGGGTCAAACTAAAAAGCGACGGGACAGATGACGGGACAGTTTATGTCGGCCAACCGGCTGTCCACCTGGTCCGTCGTGCGCTTGCGGCCGCCGTACTCTGGCCCGTCGTGTTGTAATCAACCCCCTAGGAGCAAGAATTTTAACTGGAATTGGGTACATTCGTGTTGACAACCATCAGACGTAACGAGATAAGGGTCGACACACGAACCCTACTTGTAACCTAATGTGCTCTTCCTGCACAGTCATCAATCGAATTGAAGGTTGATCTTGTTGTCAGAACGACGGGACAATGCACGCCGGCCGCAAGTGCACATTGTCCTGTCGTTAACCCGACGACGGGACAGGTGAACGGCCGCTTGGCCGGCATGAGCTGACCCGTCGTCAGTCCCGTCGTCCCGTCGCTATTTATATTAGTACGACCGGTTAGCCATAACAATCCAATTTGGCGAACTATTTAGCGTAATCAGAAGTACAGTAAATTAACTTACTGCTCACTATCAATATCCATCATTTGTCTGCCGTAATGTAAATAGTAAAGATAACGTTGCTAACTTTCCACTTGCCGATTACAATTACAAATAATAAATAAATAAATTGTCCACAATTGCCAGCTCTATGGTTGCCAGGCCCACGCAAAGACTATTTAATGCAGTATGTAGGCGATTGCAATAAGTAAGCAAATTTCAGAATCGATCCAGAATTTCGGAATCGTTCTGAAATTACAGAATCGTTCCAATATTTCAGAATGCATGTGGCCACTATGTGCCACCATACATAGGCCTACGACGCACTGTAACAACGTCCAAGGCAGTCGACTATTCATAGAAAATTCCGTAAGATTTCTGCATGTGATGATCGACTAAAGTCTAGGCCTAATGGACGCAACGGTAGGCACAATGTTAATTTATTATTCAGTTACGTTATTATTAGGCTTAATTGTACTGCGGTAGACATAATAATTATGAAAGTGAGCTTGGGAGCTGTATGGCATGCGTCCTATACGTGTACAGTACACCGACATTCACTGAAATTTAAGCCAAAATATGTAGGCTAAATTTAATCAGCATTATAACGCAGGAGAAAATAATCGCCGCACGACGCTATGCATGGCGCGGTTTGTGTCGTCGTGAGGTGTCCGTACGTCCGTCTGTCTGTCCGGACGTCTATCGCGTTCGTGTATCGGGCTAAACGTTTCCTCGACTTTTGCAACCTCTTGTAGCCCCCGCGGTAGGCTTACCATTTTAATTTTCAGTACGGAATGTTTTGGCGAAATTCCGGAGGCGTCGAATGCAGGTGGGGTATGAAAAATCGCGATTTTCTACAAGTAGGCATATATCGATTTAAAAAGGGCTGTTTAAACCGTGGAACGCGTATATGCGATCAATCGAATGGTGTCATTTCCATTTTCCAGTGACCTTGAGCGACCTCTAACCTAGATTTCAAGGTCACGATAAATAACTCGAAAATGGTGCAAGATAGGGCTATACTTACAATAGAAGACTGATAGGAACTTACAGGAAGTCGTATATGATCCGACTTAGTGAAATACTGCGAAAATTGCTAATTTTGGGTATAAATTTTCCCCAAAGGGGTATATCCCCTTAAGAGTTTTTTAATACAAAATTTGGCAAGGGGAGAGAGTCCCAGGTCCGCACCTTTGCACCGAATTTCACCGTTGTGGCTGTAAAAAATGTGGGCTTACAGCCCCCAAAATCGCTAACAATGGTAATTTTTTGTATAAATTTGCCCCTACAGGAAAATCTTGGGGTCGATAGAAAAACTTAAATGGTGCATAACTACAAACCTTCCTCTATGCAACGGCACCGTAAAAATTACACTGTTTTATAGCGTTTCCATTATCACAAACTCCGTAATTCCAAAAGCGTGATAAACAAAAAAACAAAAAATCATAATTTTTTGTCTACAGCCGGCGCGTGACCCATGATCCCCACCATACTTGGCATGGTGATAGGGGAGGTCTGGAGGTCCGTGGCGTTTTTGCACCCCTAACTTTTTTGGATCCGACCAGTATAGTTCCGCCGGCCGCTAGGGGCTATTGAAAATTTGTGGGAAAATGCCCCCACCGCTGGAAAATGCTTATAACTTGGCTGTTTGTGTCACCGGAAAGCGATCAAATTAACAACTTAAAAGCTACCATAGACGCGTACAAACGCTGATAATATCATAAAAATTGTGCAAATGAGTCGTCTTTGAGGGGC
>Ga0209338_1000366_pt1 | contig 14649 bp, 17 predicted proteins | sample OlaalgELextract1_FD_187374 | JGI IMG/M metagenome (GOLD analysis project Ga0209338, IMG submission 187374) | Olavius algarvensis symbiont microbial communities from Tuscany, Italy - Type A ELBA extract 1 (SPAdes) (version 2) | ecosystem: Host-associated > Annelida > Digestive system >... | reverse complement strand
AGTTTTAGGGAACTAGGCCTATAAAAGGAGTGATTTTAGTAGTACTTATATCAAAAAAAGTCAAGTAGTATTTTATCTTATCATGCTGATATAATGAGAATTTTTACGTTTATGCGTCCACTCTATAGAGAAAACTGCTGCTTCGCTCACCAAAAAGAAGGAGGCTTCAAATGTCAATAAACGTCACATGGTACAGTCACGCCAGTTTTTTAATTGAAACCGATAAAGCCCGCCTGCTGGTGGACCCTTTCATCAACGACAATCCGCTGTCGCCGGTCACGGCTGATGAAGTGCAGGCCGATTTCATCTTTGTCTCCCATGGTCACGGCGATCATGTGGGAGACAGCATTCCAATCGCCAAGCGTACTGGAGCCACGGTCGTGTCAAATTACGAAATTCAAAATTGGATAGCATCCCAGGGCGTCGACAACACTCATCCCCTGCACATCGGCGGCGGATTCGACTGGCCTTGGGGGCGGGCCAAATTGACCATCGCCCATCATGGATCGATGCTGCCGGACGGCTCCAATGGCGGAAACCCGGCCGGCTTTCTATTTTACATCGATGATGTCAAAATTTACCATGCCTGTGACACCGGGCTGTTTTATGACATGAAACTCATCGGTGAAGAAGGTGTCGACCTGGCAATCCTGCCCATAGGTGATAATTTTACAATGGGCCCGGACGATGCGCTGCGTGCCGTAAAACTGATTCAACCCAAACAGGTGGTTCCGATCCATTACAACACTTTTGATGTGATTAAACAGGACGCCCAGGCCTGGGCGATCCGGGTGCAAAAAGAAACGGATACGGGAGTTGTCGTGATGAAGCCGGGAGATACAATTGAACTCTAAACAAAATTCGGCTTCGTAACAAACCCATCTGCAGGGCGTATCCACATCCAGAGGTGGGCCTTGCAGTCAGTGTGCCGCGAAGACGAACGGCGCAGCGCGCCAGATGGGTTGATTACGAAGCCGTCTGGTCTTGTTCCTCAGCCTGAGGAGTGTTATTAGATCCGTCAGCCTGAGGGCTTACAGGACGGGGCCGCAAAACCGCCCGATCCGGATGGAATGCCCTGGGCCCTGACGCAACTGGCCGACATCAATTTTTCCACATCCGCACACTCGCATTCAGGGCAGCGGGGCGCCGGATCATTGGAAGACAAGGTCAATTCTTCAAAGCAATTGCAGCAGGCTTTGCATTGGTACTCGAATATGGGCATGATTCAAATAAGCTCCTTCTAAAAAATTTTCATTTATAATAACGTCTAACCCGGTCAAGTCAAGCTCCAGGATACCGAAATCTTATGTTTAATGAAAGGGAATATCTAGCATCAACGCCTCACCTATGGTAAAACGATCGGCCATCGGCCGCCAGCCGTCAAACTCTTTTGTAAATCGTTGATTTATAGCCGCAAGACGTTTATTCAAGGGGGCCAATTCAATCAGGCGGTCTTCAGAAATGGAGGGCACATTCTTAAAATTTTTATGGCAAAAGCCGACCGTCCGTTGTCCTCGGTATTCGTTTAAAATGGGATAGCCATGGGTCCGGCAAATTATGGCGCGGGATTCGTACATGAGGCAAGCACCGTCTTCCAGCAGGGGACATGGACCAAAAGACGTTGCCACGCAGGCCATGTGCCGAATCCGATCTGCCAATTCTTGCGGAAACGTTCTCAGTGCAAGGCCAAATGCTATGGCCTCGACCGGAAATACATTTATATGTCGCTGGCAGCAGTTGCCGGCGCACCCTTTTTTGCAGGCAATATATTTCCCGTAACTTTGACGGATTTCATAACAAAGCTGATCGACTTCAGTGATCAGCTTTTGATAGTCCTTGAACGATTGCAATGGTAAATCCCGATGTTTACCGTTTTTGACAAAACCAGACCTGTTATATTTAACATAAATCATGATCATTGTCACCGACGCCCACATTAGCAAAGCCAGGGGAAATCATAAAGCATTTTTCAAAATGCTGGAGGCCATTGAAAGCACAGCGCATGATCTGATCTTTTTGGGTGATATTTTTGACCTGTGGATTGCCCTGCCCCGTTATGAAGCCGACATTCATAGAAGATTCATAGCCTGGTGTATGAAGCAAAAAAGAATCCGGACCATCGGCTATTTGGAAGGCAACCATGAGTTCTATCTGGCAAGCCAACGGGCAGAGGCGTTTACCTGGTGCTCCAAGGAAGCCTGGTGGCAGGATGAAACCGGAACGCTGTACGTACACGGTGACCAGATTAACCGTAAAGACAGAAATTATTTGCGCTTTAAAAAGCTCACTAAAAATCGGATCACCAAATCCATTTTGCGCTTTCTGCCTTTGGGGCCTGAGTTTGCGGACTCCATCAAAGCAGGGTTAAATAAAAATAACAGCAAATTCCGTTGGCAGATACCTTGGGATGAGATCAATTTATTTGCCGATACCAAATTCGCCGAAGGGGTTGATACAATATTTATGGGTCATTTTCATCAGGAATACAGCTACCGCAAATCAGAACATGGATCAAAAACGATATATGCTTTGCCGGATTGGCTCAGCACACAGAAAATTACCTTATTTCATAAAAATCCGATATCCGTGTCGACCGGACCTTGGATTGATTTGTTGCAAGCCGATTGTCTCTAAATTAGCCCTGAGGACCCGGTTTTCTGCGAGAAAATAAGGGGAGATGCTCGCAACCCCAACGCGGTGTATCTGCTGGAATGATTCAAATAGACGTAATAATTAAAATTAGTTCCCAGACAATCACGGCGGTAAAAGTGAATATCACAATCGGGAACAGCGAATGCGTGTACATTTTGACCCTGGTAAGAAAAACGTTTTTAAATATCAACAAAATGACGACCCCAAAACTCGTTAAAATATATTTCGCAACAATGAACGGCAGGAGGCCATGCTGCAGGAAATAGGCCATTACGGGATTGAGTTCTGTCGAACCTTTGCTGATTAATATCAATGTAAGCAATGCATCAAAAATGCTCAACATGAGAATGGCAGCAATGGCAGCAAACAATTTCGGCGGATAACGATCGAAAAAAACAGCCTTCTGGTTGTCCTCGGCGCGGCGAATCCGCTCCCGGCGACCGTTGAACAAAAAATATTTTAACGACGCTTTTTGGTTTTTTCTGCGATCCTCATCGCGCCGGTTTGCCGCGCAAGGCTGCGAAGCGTGATCGGGGTGCAATGATTTTTCAAGGCCGGTTTCTTTTTTCATAGAATTATATGGTGTAATCGCAATCGAAGGCGATCTTCTTACCCGAACTGTCCGCTAAAAGGGTTTTCTCAACGACTTCCGGACAAAACAACCGCTGATAGTTGATTTGATTCGGCTCGTGCAGGGATGCCAGTCGACCTGCGAATTCTGCCAGGGTATCCGTCTTAATCAATTTCGGCAACCGCTTTAAGCCCTGGTAAATCCGTCTGATTCTTTCGACCCGGTTCAACATTTTGGCTATCAGATATGCCACGGTGATAACCGAACTCGTGTCATATATCGACACCGGCGGTCTCACAATATTGGAATCAGCGGATACGAGAACGTAGGATTTTATCAGGGGCTTGCACAAAATTCCCATTTTTTTGGGAGTAATTTTCCTTTTAATCAGCACCTTGTCCAGCACCTCGACTCGCTGCTGGTTTTTTTCGATAGGTGATGCGATGGATTGGTAGCGTTTTCCGTCAAACACCAGGAATTCACCGTTAGCTTTAATTTTAAGACTGTACGCGTAATTTTTGGATTCAATAAGATAGATATCAAGAAACTGGTTAATCAGGAGATGATCGATCTGGGTGGACAACCCGTTGTTTTCAAGCTTTAAGTCGTGGATAACCGCCCAGTCGCGGGAGTCGCTACAGTAGAAATTAATAAAGTGCGACGCATTTCTGCCGCCGGCATGACCGGGATTTAAATTTTTTAACTCCCTTTCGATCAGAAACTTCTTTTTGGAGCTCAGGTTCAAGGACAGCAATTCTCTCAGCTGTTCAATGGCGCCTTGATTGCTATCTTTATCCTTAATCAACATGGTGCTGTCTCGCGATCATCATCTGCAGGATAGATTTAACGCTGGATAACCGATAGATAGCGGGCGAGGATCGACAACAAAATAGGATCGGTAGTCGAATGGTGATCGCTTTTGTTGAATCAAAAATATATTCAAAAGCTTATACAAAAATCCGCTTCCCCCTGCCAACTAACTACCACAACTATATCGGGCCAAAGGCTCAAGATCTTTAGCCAATTTTGAATTTTGAAAAACTGTCGCGAATGTGATACCGTAGGCTCCAGGGGCATTTTTCCGAACGCGGCACAGGTATATGTAAAAGGGCAGACTATCTATTTCACTTTTATAGCCTAAAATAAAGCAATCCATTGTGGGTCTTTAAATTTTGGTAAATTTCGGATTATTGGAGTACTGGAGTGCTGGCCGAAGGTTTGATGACTTAATTTATTACCCCAGTACTCCAGCACTCCAATACTCCAAGACCGAGGTTTTTCAAAAACTGCTTAAAATCATAAAAAAGCCTTATTATTGGTTAAATATCCATATATGTTCGCGCAAGGTGTGATAACTATGGGCCTGATCGACGGAATTAAATACAATATACGAGGCTTGGGCATGGGACTGAAAACCCCCAAGCTGCTTTTGCTGGGTATGGTGCGCTTTGTCGTGGTGATCATCATCACGATTGCTTCAGCCGGCCTGGTTCTGACTTATCATCAGACCATACTCAATTTCATGTGGAACAGACCGGAGAGCAACTGGATTGTGTGGCTATGGTATCTCCTGTCATGGCTGCTTTCGGCCTTGCTGGTGGGATTGTCGGCGGTATTGTCTTACCTGGTTTCACAAATTCTATTCAGTGTATTGATCATGGATCTGATGTCGCGCATCACGGAAGCATCAATCACCGGCAAAGTCCAATTGCCGAGCAATATCCCCCTGTGGCAGCAATTATTATTTCTCATCAAGCAGGAAATCCCCCGGGCAACGGTTCCGGTTGCGCTGACAATGCTGTTGATCATCGTCTCCTGGCTAACACCTCTGGGTCCGGTGGTGACAATTTTATCTTCGGTGATAGCGATCATTTTTCTGGCCTGGGATAATACAGACCTGATTCCGGCCAGGCGGCTGATGCCCTTCGGCGAACGATTTCTCGTGCTGCGACGTACGCTGCCGTTTCACTTGGGATTTGGGCTTCCTTTTTTAATCCCATTTCTCAATATTTTGTTCCTCTCGTTTGCCCCTGTCGGCGCGACCCTTTACTATGTCGATCGGCACCGGGAGTAATCGTAATGGATTCAACCGCAACACATTCAATTTAAGACAACCTGTTGTCGGGCAATAGATCCTACCCAACAGGCCGGCATGAAAATGAAAATTAAAAGTGCTGCTAAACTCACAAATCTGAAATGGCTCAACATGTTTGAGGTCGCTTACATCGACAAAGAAGGTCGCCCGAGGTCGTGGCAAATGGCCTCGAGATCCAAAGCACCCAAATGTGTTACCGGAAATTATATGCGGCCTGATGCCGTGGTTATCGTACCCTATCATACTGCAGAACAGAAAATAGTGATCGTCAAAGAATACCGGGTTCCCCTGGCGGACTATGAGTATGGATTTCCGGCCGGCCTTATCGATGCGGGAGAAACCATCGAAGAAACGACCCAACGCGAATTGCTGGAAGAAACCGGCCTGACCGTCACGCGCTTTCTCAAAGTCAGTGCACCGGTTTATTCCTCAGCCGGCATGACCGATGAATCAGTGGCCCTGGTATATGTAGAGTGCAGCGGGAAGCCGTCGACGGCCCGCAATACAGGCTCTGAATTGATCGAAGTCCAATTTCTAACCCAGGCCCAGGCTTCACACATGTGCCGGAACCCGGCACTGAAATTTGATGCTAAAGCGTGGCTGGCCCTCGTCAGTTTTGCCGATAAGGGAAATATCATATAATGTCGCAAGCGGACTATTACCAAGTTTTGGGGGTGGATTCGGATGCCTCGCAATCCAAAATTAAAGAAGCTTATCGGCAACTGGCCTTTAAACATCATCCGGATCGCAACAGCGAAAACGCCGCGGCCGCCGATGAGATGAAAAAAATCAATGAAGCCTATGCCGTACTTTCCAATCCGGCTAAAAAAACCGAATACGATAATTTAAGAACCCAATTCGGATCTTCCGCCTACACCCACTTTAGGAATAATTATTCGGAGCAGGACATATTCAGCGGGTCGGACATCAACCACATTTTTGAGGAGATGGCCCGGTCTTTCGGATTCAGGGGCTCCAATGAGATTTTTAAGGAGTTTTACGGCAGAGGATATCAGCAGTTTGAGTTTAAAAAACCGGGGGCACATGCACGAAAATATGTTTTCAGGGGCCCATCCCAGACAGGTCGTCACAAACAGGCCCAGTTTCCGTGAGGCGGAAATTTAGGAAAAGTCATGCGCTTTGTGCTGCAAAAAGCCGGTGGGATTCAGTTTCCCGAAGATGGCGCCGATATTGATGAGGATCTGTATCTGGCACCTCAACAGGCACTGCAGGGCGGGCCCTATGCTTATTATCTGCGCCGCCAGTCCAAAAGACTGGTGGTTAAAATTCCGGCCGGCATTCGCGCGGGTCAGCGTATTCGGCTGGAGGGCCTGGGGGCGGCCGGCAAAGCCGGTGGAAAACCCGGTGACCTCTTTTTGAAAGTTCATATTCGAAAACCCCTGCTGCAATCGATCAAGGATTTTTTTGCCCGCGGAAAGACCATCTGATGAAAAAAATTGTATGTCATGGCGATAGTTTGACCGAGGCCTCCGATCTGGATAATAATTACACATGGCCGATTCTGGTTGAAAACAGGCTAAATCTCGAGATCATAAAAAGCGGCATCGGCGGGGACACCAGTGGCGGCATGCTGGGCCGTTTTTACTACGACGTGGTGCGACACCAACCGGATTTGGTGATCATCTTGGGAGGCACCAACGACCTTTGGTGGGATCTGGAGGTCAAATCGATTCAAGCCAACATATTTGCCATGGCCTGCCAGGCCCAGTTTCATAATATAACACCGATCGTGGGCCTCCCGCTGCCATTGCATATGGAAAACATCCGGCAGACAGAGATGATGGCGCCCATTGCCGGGTGGCAAAAATGCGTCCAAAAATTATCAGATCTCGTGAAGTCCTTAAAAATATCGGCCCGCGAAAACGACATTGCCTGCCTCGACTTCTATCAAGCTTTTTCAGCGGAAAACGGAGATGTTATCGGAAAATATTACCTGGCTGACGGCCTGCACCCCAATAAACAGGGTCACCGGCTGATGGCAAAAAAAACGGTCGACTTATTGATCAGCCAGTTTAATTTTAAATCACAATGACTATGTTAGGTCCATGGGTATAAAAAACCTGTGGGTTGCTCGTCTGGCGCGGGCAGCGTCTCACATGACGACGCACTGACACTCGAACAGCAACGGCACCTCAACAGCGCTATTCCGATCTCCTCCACCGTTCTCACCGGCAACTCTCTCTGACTGCCTTTAGAATACCCTGCCAAGCTCTTTTTGATAGAAAATTTTAATACATCGAAAGGAGGATCTATGAAATCAGTATCTCAAATCGTCGAAGAACAGGTACACCGCTGGCAAATCCAGCACAAAGCAACACCTGAAAAAAAGGCGCCTGTCCCGGTCGTCACGCTTTCCAGGGAACCCGGCAGCGGAGGGCGGATAGTCGCACAAAACATTGCAGCCAGACTTGGTTTTGAAGTGTTTCATCAGGAGGTTTTGCACGAAATGGCTCAACGGGCCGAGGTCAGCAAACGATTGCTGGCAACCCTGGATGAAAGGGGGCTGTCGATACTGGAGGACTGGATATCGTCCCTGGTCTATGACCGGCATTTGTGGCCGGATCAATACCTGAAGCACTTGATGAATGTTATCGGCACCATCGGCAAGCATGGCCGGGCCGTTGTAATCGGCCGGGGTGCAAATTTCATTCTGCCCCCGGAGCAGCGATTTCGGGTACGCATCACGGCGCCCCAGATGCTGCGCATAGAAAACGTGGCCCGTGATTTTAATTTATCGATGGATGAGGCCAAACGCCGGGTCATCAAAACGGAATCGGATCGCAAGGCATTTATCCGCAAATATTTTAATGCCGAAATCGCCGATCCGACCAATTATGATCTCGTCATGAATACGGAAACCCTGACTGTCGACAATGCCGTGGATGTTATCGGTGCGGCGTTGGGCTGTTTGGTGGAATGCAAGCTGTAGCTTTTTTTGGTTTCAGGTGTCAGACCAGCCGCCGGCAATAACAGTCGATCTAATTGGAAAAGAAACTCCAGCGGGACAAATGTCGAATGTCGATTGACGAATGTCGAATTGAGGAATTCTTTCTATTTTAAATCGACTGAGCGGAGCGATTCCATCATTAGTCATTCGTCATTATTCATTAGTCATTCCCTGAAGTTTCATAAGAGCACGGCCTCCGGCTAAAAGGACAGCCGGTCTGATCAAAGAAAAGAAACTAATGAACGTCGAACATCGAACGTCCAACATCGAACATCGAATAATGTATTCTATCTATTTTAAAAAGACTGAGCGAAGCGAATCCATCATTCGACATTCGACATTCGACATTCGACATTCCAATGTAGTTTCATAAGAGGACTAAGGATATGGTGCTCCGAAAGATTGCTGTTGCGTTGCATGACATCGGGAAATATAAATCATGTTTACCTAAAAAAAGTGGCGGCTCATGGGGATATGAGCCGCCGTTGGGGAGAGGCATTGAGATATTTTAAGAAGCATTCTTACAGGGGAGTTCTTACATACGATACCACCATGTGGCATGTCAAGTCTTTTTTTCACATTTTAGCATTTTTTTTTGATTTAAATTTGGTTTTCATACAAATAACTATAATTATATGGTTTTATCAATCTTTGCGTCTGTTGGCGTTTAGACGGCCGATTGACAGGTCCGGTATTCCTCCCTTATACTCCCCGGATCGGACCAGCCCCTCCTGGCGAAGTGTAAATTCCGACTTATCGGGGAATTTATGATTGCAGCTTGATCCGCTCCAAACGGAGTTGCTGCTGCTTTGTTCTGTATCGCTCGAAAGTTGGCGGGATAACCTGAATGTGCGGTCGCTGCGGCCACCCAGCGCCGGTGAAAGGAGAAAATTGCGGAAGCCAACTATCATTCTTATATTAGCGGCTATATTGGTTGGTATCTGCGACCGCCCGTTGCTGGGCCGGCAATCTGCCGGATCCCATCCACTCAACTACCACCATTCCTACAGTTATCATGATGATTTGGACGGCCTGAAGAAAAGACGCCATATTCGGGTTCTGACATCTTTGAATAAAACCAATTTCTTTTTGCGCAAGGGCAGGCTGCACGGATTCGAATATGAACAATTGAAAGGCTATGAAAAATTTGTCAATCAAGGGATCAAGAAAAAAGAGTTGAAAATTGTACTTGAATTTATTCCCTGCAACCGTGACGAACTGATTCCTAAACTGGTGAGCGGATATGGAGACATTGCTGCTGCAGGGCTGACAGTCACCGCGCAGCGGCGCCGACTGGCGGACTTCACCGTGCCTTATCTTAGCGGCGTGGATGAGGTCGTTGTCACTTACAAGTCGGCGCCTGAAGTCAATACAATTGAAGATCTTGCCGGCCGCCGGGTTTTTGTCAGAAAGAGCAGCAGCTACTACGACAGCCTGCGCGCTTTGAATAAAAAGCTTCAAAAGTCCGGCAGACAAAAAATCCAAATAACTGCCGCGGACGAAAGCCTTGAAACCGAGGATATTCTTGAACTGGTGCATGCCGGATTCATCAATGTCACGGTTTCCGACAGTCACCTGGCTGATATTTGGTCGGGGGTTTACCAGAATATCGTGGTGCACGATAACATAAAGCTGCGCTCCGGCGGCAAGATTGCCTGGATGATCAGAAAGAACAGTCCGCGATTGATGGCCAGTTTGAATGCTTACCTCAAAAAAAATAAGAAAGGCACGCTGCTGGGAAATATTTATTTTAAGCGCTACTATAAGGAAAATAAATGGATTGATAATCCCCTGGATACCAATGACACCCGAAATTTTCTGAAGTACAGAAGTCTCTTTCAGAAGTATGCCAATCAGCATGGATTCGATTGGCTCCTGATTGCGGCCATGGCCTACCAGGAATCCGGTTTGAACAATAAGAAGAAGAACAAATCGGGTGCGGTCGGTATCATGCAGGTGCTGCCCTCCACCGGTAAAGATAAAAATATAGGCATCTCCAAGGTGCATCTATTGGAAAACAATATTCATGCCGGGGTAAAATACCTGGCGTTTCTGAGAAACCGCTATTTTTCCGATCCCCTAATCCAACGCCGCAACCAGGTGCGGTTTGCCCTGGCGTCCTACAATGCCGGTCCAGCCAAAATTAACCGTGCCAGGTCCCTGGCCAAAGAGATGGGGCTGGATCCCAACCGCTGGTTTCGCAATGTGGAGATGGCCGCACTGCAAATCATCGGCCAGGAAACGGTGCGCTATGTCAGCAATATCAACAAATATTATGTGATTTACCAGCAGGCTTCAGAAAGCTTCGATGCACGGCAAAAAGAGAAGAAAAAAATCGAGTCTAAAGTGCAGTAAAAATACACAGAGTTCCCCTTTCCAGTGTGAATCGCAGCTTGGAATTATTGCGCTGAAGCCGGCCAATCAGGCATTTTTTTAAAGGCAGTGTATGAATAAAAACGGCTGAATAATGCAATAAAAGGTAGTAGGTCGTGGGGCTATAAATTTCGGAGTGCTGGAGTACTGGAGTGTTGGAGAGCTGGAGTACTGGATTATTGGCGGAAGGTTTGATGACTTATTATGTACCTCAGTAACCCAATACTCCAAGATCCAGAGCTACATGATATCGGAAATGCTGCGCAAGGGGGAATAAAAGCCGGCCGCGATCATTTTTTGGAGCAGCACGTCAGCCTGGTTCAAGGAAATTTTTCCGTCCAAGACGGAGGCCTTCAGGATTCCCACTGTACCGGTGACGGGGATATTCATCAACGAACACTGCTTTCTGGCTGCCCGGTCATCCGTTACGACAATGGCTTTTTTTTTGTGGGCGTATGCGATACAGGAGGCCTCGCCCTGCCCGAGATGGCCGATCAATTCCAGGAAGTGTTTGTGTTCCCGCCGTGACAAAGAAACCAATCGGAAGATTTTGTCATCGATAAGTCGGTCCACCTGCTTCAATTCCGGATATTCTGCAAATCCTGAGGACAACTCAGCATAGATTTCAGTGCTGATAACGCCACATTGACGGTAACGCAATTTAAGGATGAACACGGAATCTGCAAACAGAAAATTACTGAGAGAGACCGTATCAAAGATCCACAATTTCTCAGGCATTTTTTACGTCATCTTCTAGAAATGAGTTATTTTGGGGAATATCATGTTCTTCAAGCCATTTGCGGGTTTCCCAAATATTCAGTCCCATTTCTTCGGCAAGTTTTCCGAGACTGATATAGCCACCTTGAAATGCTTCCATGGCTCTTCTCTGTTTTTCAGGCAGATTGAGCAGGTCAACCTGATAGCAGGATAGAACTGCTTGCCTGACCAGTTCCCCAACAGAGGTTTCCCGTTTTCGCGCCAGCCCTTTCAAACTTTTGGCCAACTCCGGTTTTACTTTAATATGCAAAGTCGAATTCTGCATTATTTCACCTTGATTTTAATTTGCCATTTTAATATTGACCATTTTGGCCAGGATTGTCTATCTATATATAAGATTAGGTATATATGTTAAATATTTGGTATAAAATTGTCAAGCTCCAAAGTTGAAATGTAATTTAGAAACTAGAGAATCTAATTCTTTTAGTTGTCCTTCAGAAGCGATCTTTTAGCCAGATTAAAACCTTTTAAAATCGATCGGCAAGGCAAAATCCGGCGGTGCTTGACAAAATTTAATTTTGTTCAACTCTTACTAATATCGTAATATCCAGTATGATGACCTTACCTGTAACATCGGAGCTGAAATGTCGGTTTGGATTGTATCTGCCATTTTGATTGTCACGTTGTACCTGTTTGTCACCGAAAAGGTTCCGGTCGATCTGACTGCGATCGGCCTCATGGTGATCCTGGTGCTATTTCGCATCATCACCCCGGCGGAAGCCGTGGCCGGTTTTGCGCACCCGGCCGTCATTACCGTCGGATCCATGTTCCTGATCAGCAAGGGGATGATTCGAACGGGTGCCGTGGGCTTTATCGGGCAAAAGGTGATTCAACTGGCGCGCGGCAACTTCAAACTGGCCTTGCTGGTGATTTTGCTGACCGTGGCGGTGGCCTCCGCATTTATCAACAATACGCCGGTGGTGGTCTTGTTTATTCCGGTAGTGATGAGCATGTGCTGCCAATTCAATCTCAGCCCGTCAAAGTTTCTGATCCCCATATCATACGCCTCGATTTTAGCCGGCACCTGCACGCTCATTGGCACATCGACCAATATTATCGTCAGTGACATCAGCGCCAAACAAGGCTATGGCGGCATCGGCATGTTTGAGCTCTCTGTTCTGGGGGTTCCGATCGCGATTCTCGGGATCGTCATTTTGATGTTTGCCGCGCCGCGCTTCATGCCGTCACTGTTAACCCCCACTTGCGAAATGGAGAACAGCGAACACCGCCGGTACCTGGCAGAGCTTGCCGTGCCGCGTGGCAGCAAATTAATCGGGCTGGAACCCAGCCAGGTGTTTGCGGAGGATTACCCCGGGCTCGAGGTGATCGAGCTCATTCGATACTCGCATATATTTCATCCATCGCGCGATGCCGTGACGATTGCCGCCGATGACCTGCTGCTGGTCAAAGGATCCGCCAACGACCTGGTTGAAATTATCCATCATGATGACGTCGAACTGCCGCTTACCGAAAAGGGCCTGAATTTTGGGCCCGGCAAAAAAGAGTCTATCGTGGTGGAACTGATTATTCCGCCCCAATCGGCTTTGCTGGGACAGCGACTCTTGGAATCCAGGCTCCAGCGTGATTCCGATATTCATATTATCGCCATCAAAAGAAGCGGCCTGCATTTCACTGAAAAGCAGATTCGTGACGTGCGGCTGCGGGTCGGCGATATTGTTTTGATCTGGTGCCATGGGGATAAACTGGACCGAATGCGCGACGGCGTGGATTTTATTATTGCCGAAGACGTGCACCATGAAATCGTGCAAAAAAGAAAAGCCTGGAAGGCCGGCCTGATTTTTACCGGCCTGGTCATCGCGGCCAGTTCCGGCATGGCCGATATCATGGTGTGTGCCCTGACGGCCGTTTTTTTGATGATTGTCACCGGCTGCCTCCAGATGCGGGATGCCTACCGGTCGGTGCAGGGCGATGTGCTGCTGTTGATCACCGGCACCCTGGCGCTGGGGGTTGCTATGGAAAAGACCGGTACCAGCCAGTTGTATGCCGAAGCGTATTTGAAATTCTTTGCCGGCTTCTCACCGGAATTCGTGCTCGGAGGATTTATTTTGCTGGTCAGCATCAGCACCCAGATTCTCAGCAACAATGCCACGGCCGTGCTGCTGTTTCCGATTGCCGTTTCCACCGCACTGGGACTGGGGGTTGATCCTAAGCCGTTTATCATGGCCGTGTGTTTCGGTGCCAGCGCCTGCTTTGCAACGCCGGTCGGATACCAGACCAATCTGCTGGTGTACGGCCCCGGCGGCTACCGTTTCAGTGACTACCTGAAACTGGGCATTCCGCTCAACCTGCTGGTGTTGGTGCTGGGCAGCATGCTCATTCCTTTGATTTGGCCGTTTTAATTTGATTTGGCTGATTATCGTATTTTTATAACCAGCCAAATCAATCTTTGCCTAAGTACACGCCACTATAATCCAGGGAAGAAAACGGCGTTCCATCGGCAAATGAACGCGCATCAACCACCTCACCCACAAACAGGGTGTGATTGCCGGGCGCGTAGCCGGCTTTGACCTGGCAATCCAGGTAGGCCATGCAGTCATTCAGTATGGGACAGCCTGTTTTTCCCCGCTTCCACTGAACCGATAAAAATTTGGATTTCGGATCAGGTCCCTTAAACCGGGCCAAAAATTCGGATTGCCGCCGGTCAATCACGTGCAAGGCAAATCTGCCGCTTTTTTCAATTAATTGGTGCGAATATCGATTGGGATGCACGGCAACCATGACCAGCAGCGGGTCAAAGGATATCTGCGACACCCAGGATGCGATCATGCCGTTGAACTCATCCTGATGGCTGCTCGTCAACACATAGATGCCATAGGTCATCTTGCCAAGGGTTTTAAGCCAGTCTTGCTGCATGGTATTCTCCCTAATTATTCCGCCCCCAAAATTATCAGATCTCAGGATATTCAGAATTCATTTATATCCAAAGAACCCGGCAAAATTGAAAATCAGGCGGAATAATTATTTTATGCTGCGCATATTTTTATGTTTTTTGATCACACCATTGTGACGTTCTCGTCGGTTTCAATCGGATTGTCGTGCATTATTCAAACCTGAATACAACAGACTATAGAGCCTGCGCATAAACTTAAAATTGATCAGAATAAATTACAAAATTGTAGGTCCAACATTTTAAATTTGGTCAATGTTCTTTGAAAAATTGGTTAAAGCAGCAATCTGCTGTGCTTCAGGTTA
>Ga0209338_1000359_pt1 | contig 14871 bp, 11 predicted proteins | sample OlaalgELextract1_FD_187374 | JGI IMG/M metagenome (GOLD analysis project Ga0209338, IMG submission 187374) | Olavius algarvensis symbiont microbial communities from Tuscany, Italy - Type A ELBA extract 1 (SPAdes) (version 2) | ecosystem: Host-associated > Annelida > Digestive system >... | reverse complement strand
TCTGGATCATAGGCTCTATATCCTTTCTTAATAAATTGCGTATCTCTCTTATAATGGTTTTTCTGGATTCAGAAAACCGTTAAGAGAGTCAGGATATAAACCTTCCGGACATATGCCCTAATCGGAAATAGACAGCATACCTTCAGAAACACTGATCCGCCTTCGGCGGAAAACCTAAATCCTTCGCCATTGCTTGCCCCTCGGGGGCCTCTCTTTCTGAGAATAGTCTCGGAAAAAGCTTAGTGTCTCTTTTTTGAGATCAAATCATGTTTGCGAATGATTTATGCTATAGCCGCATTGAATATTATAGGACTGATATCGATTTAAATTATTGAGAGCCTCGTAAAAAGTCGAAAAACGACGTTATTACAAGAGTGTTTAGTATTTTGTGTTTAGTATTTAGTGGTATAAAATCTTGAAATAACATATGAAGTTTCAAGCCAAATACCAAACACGAAACACCAAACACATGATGAATTCGCCTTTTTGCGAATTCATCAATCTTCAATCTTCAATTCCTCCGGCCCGGGTTGGGGTTATGGGAATCATTGAAGACGGCCAAACCATACAGAATCCGGCCGTAATTGACCATGTTTATTTCCTGAAAAGGCCGCCTTGTTTCCTAAATGTAAACATTGGCGACCCGCCAATCTTTTTTTCGCGCCGGCTTGCCGGATAACTGTCTGAGTTTAAAAGTGATTGTAGAATTTTCGATTTTAATTGAAAGTCATTCTGATTAAGCCACTATTAATTATTGACAATTCTACATTAAACAAGTAGGAAACTATGTTAACCGTAATCCGTATAATATGGTTGCGGCCCCGTTTTAGTAGCCGATAAAACTATTTCATGTTGTTTCTTTTTGGATAACATTTTTTCATTGAACCCAACCCGCGATTTTTGGCGGCAAGCTTTTTGACCCGATTTAATGATAAAGATGATCGTCGAAGCCGAAATCGGAAAAAGAATACGTCAATATCGTCTGCAGAATAATTACACATTACAGGAACTGGCGGACAAGACCGGCTACTCCAAAGGGTATCTTTCCAAGGTTGAAAAATCAGGCAAAGCCCCACCTGTGGCAACCCTCAGCGTCATCGCCCGGGAACTGGGCGTCTCTGTCTCGGTCATTCTGGGCGAAGAGACCATGGAAGATTCAATCAGCGTGGTCAGGGAAGATGAGCGAACGTTGATGGCCAAAACCGGCGAGGAATTCGGTTATGCCTATGAAGCCCTGGCCAATCCATACCCCAACAAGCACATGGAGCCGTTTATTCTGTCCTATCCCTCGGATGACGCGCTCAGACATACATTTCAACACGACGGTGAAGAAATGTTGTTTGTGCTTCAGGGACAAATGCGATTTAAGTACGGGCAAAAAGAATTCGTGCTTGACAAAGGAGACTGCATATACTTTGATTCGAGCGTGGCCCATACCGGCGAGCCGATAGGCGATCAGCCTTTGAAAACCCTAATTGTCCTTTATAGCGGCAGTCCCAAGGGTCCGTCGAATTTGGAGCAAATCAAACGTAGAATTGTCAGTCAGCCTTAAACAGCGACGGATTATTATATTTTGCAGTGGTGCTGATATTTCGACAGCCCCGGGAAAGGAGGTGGGATTTCCCCTGATCAAAAATTGAAAGCTTACCATAACCGGTCTTGATCTGATCAACTCGATAAATTCAAACCGGGATTTCTGCAACTCAACTGAATGTTCATCTGATGAAAGGAGGCAGTTATGAAGTATAGAAAACTATTTTTGATGCTGGCGAGTGTTGCAGTTTTTGTCTTTGTTTGTGGACCCGCCATGGCAGCGGACACCATCAAACTTGCTTACATCGATCCGCTTTCCGGCGGGTTCGCCAATGTGGGGGATGCCGGTCATAAGCATTTTCAATACATGGCGGATCTGATCAACGCCAAAGGCGGCGTACTGGGCGGCAAGAAATTTGAAATTGTCCCGTTTGACAATAAAATCAGTGCCAAAGAAAGCCTGATTCAGCTCAAGGCCGCCATCGACCAGGGCATCCGTTTCATTACCCAGGGCAATGGCTCCAGTGTGGCCGGGGCGCTGATCGAAGCCGTCAATAAGCATAATAAGCGCAACCCGGATGATCTGGTCGTGTATTTTAATTACGCGGCGGTCACGCCTGCCTTTACCAACGAAAAATGCAGCTTCTGGCATTTCCGCTTCGACGCCCATGTCGAGATGAAGATGGCCGCTATTACCGATGCCATCGCGATGGATAAATCAATAAAAAAGATCTATCTCATCAACCAGGATTATGTTTTCGGGCATTCGGTCAGAGATGTCGCATTGGCAATGGTAAAGGAAAAACGCCCGGATATCGAGATTGTCGGCAACACCCTGCATCCCATCATCAAGGTCAAGGACTTCTCACCCTACATTGCCAAAATCCAGGCTTCCGGAGCTGATTCCGTCATCACGGGCAACTGGGGCGCGGATATGTCGCTGTTGGTTAAAGCCGGCAAAGATGCAGGACTCAAAGTTAATTATTTCACTTTCTACGGCGGAGGACTGGGCACGCCGGCGGCGATCGGCAAAGCCGGCGAAGGTGTCGTCCGACAGGTTACGGAGTGGCACAATGCCTTGTCAGTTGAGGAAAATCAGTCGGGTGACGAAGCATTTTACATGGATTATCACAAAAAGTATTCCAACAACGGGGCCCAACCCTATTATTATGGTCGTGTTCGGACCATGATGGAGATGCTTGCCAAAGCCTTTAACAAGGCCGGCAAAGCCGATCCCAAAGCCGTCGCTTTCGCCCTCGAGGGCATGGAGCACGACACTTACTACGGCAAAGTCGTCATGCGGGCCGAAGACCATCAGCTGATTCAGCCGCTGTATATTTCCACGATGACCAAAGTCGGTACCCAGGGTGTCAAGTATGATGTTGAAAATACCGGGTTGGGGTGGAAAACCGACTTCCGCGTTGAAGCCGATGCCACGGCCATGCCGACTACCTGCAAAATGAAACGACCGAAGATGTAGCCATCTGCTGTTGCGTCGCACTGAATACCGTCCGCCCCGCCATTTCGGGCGGACGGTTTTTTCGTCATGAAAAGGTTTCAGGTGTCAGGAAATATAGGTATTCGGTTTTCGGTTTTCGGTATTAGATACTGACACCTCCTATGAAACTACCATGAAATGACTATTGAATAATGAATAATGAATAATGATGGATTCGCTTCGCTCAGTCGATTTAAAATAGATAGAATACATTATTCGATGTTCGATGTTGGACGTTCGATGTTCGACGTTCGACGTTCATTAGTTTCTTTTCTTAGATCAGACTGGCCGTTTTTTTGGCCAGAGGCCGTGCTCTTATGAAACTACGTTTAAAGCGAATCACGCTAAAGACGTGACCTAATGCCCGCAGAATATCGAACCGCAGAATGTCGAAGGTTGGAATCGCTTTGCACAGTCTTTTTAATAAGATAGATAGAATACATTCCTTCGACATTCGATGTTCCTTGTTCGATATTCGATATTCGCCTTTTTGTAGTTTCTTTTATTGATCAGACTGGCTGTTGGTATGGCCGGCGGCCGGGCTGAACACTGACACGTGAAATCTTTGAGTATTAATGCACCTGGTAACATCAACTATAAAAAGTCGGCTGAATGTCCCCAAGCGCCTAAAGATGTTGGAAATTCTTATATAAATTCACCAAACTGTGAGAGTAGATTAATGCTGGAATACATCGTTTTTTCAATTATCAACAGTCTCCTATACGGAATGCTCCTGTTCATGCTTTCCAGCGGACTGACGCTGATCTTCAGCATGATGGGGGTGCTCAATTTTGCCCATGCCAGCTTCTTCATGCTGGGAGCCTACTTTGCCTATCAAATCAGTGTTTTCGTCGGATTCTGGCCGGCCCTGATCGTCGCGCCGCTGATTGTCGGTGTCCTGGGTGCCGGGGTCGAGCGCTACGGCCTCAGAACGGTGCACAAGTACGGACATGTGGCTGAGTTGCTGTTCACCGTGGGCCTGGCGTATCTGATCGAAGAGTCCGTGAATCTCATCTGGGGACGCAGTGCCATGGATTATCGCATACCGGAGATTCTGGATTTTCCGCTGTTGACCCTTTTCACCACCGATTTAGCGGCCTACCGGGTATTCATGCTGGTCGTCTCCGTGGGAATGTTCGTCGTGCTGTTCATGGTATTGACGCGCACCCGCATCGGATTGATTATTCAGGCGGCTCTGACTCACCCTGAGGGCGTCAGTGCCCTGGGCCATAACGTGCCGGGGGTGTTTATGCTGGTGTTCGGCGGCGGCTCGGCGCTGGCCGGTCTGGCAGGCGTTCTCGGTGGCAACTACCTGATAACCGAGCCCGCCATGGCGGCACAGTTGGGACCGATTGTCTTTGTGGTCGTGGTGGTGGGAGGCATGGGGTCGTTGACCGGCGCATTTGTCGCCTCTTTGCTGCTCGGTGCCCTTCAGACCTTTGCGGTGGGCATCGAAATCTCGTTGAGCGATCTATTGGCCCTGTTCGGTGTAACCCTCGACAGCAGCGGCCTGTTGCGAGATATCTGGCGCATCCAGGTATCCCACACCGGTCCGATCCTGCCGTACTTTTTTCTGGTATTAATGCTGATGTTCCGCCCGAAGGGCCTGATGGGGAAACGCGAATCATGACCACTGAAAACACGAAAAGTAATAACACGACCCTATACCTTATTCGGCGCTGCGGCATTTGGGTCGCAGCAGCGCTGCTCACCTGCGTGCTGCCGCTAATATTTCGCTCGGGCTTTGCACTGTCCATGATGAGCCAGATGGGAATCGCCATTATTTTTGCCCTTTCCTACAACATGCTTTTGGGACAGGGCGGCATGCTTTCTTTTGGGCATGCGGTATTTTACGGCCTGGGGGGCTTTATCAGCATTCACGCCCTTAATATCGTTATGGACGGGGAGCTGCCGGTGCCCGTCGAGCTGATGCCGCTGATCGGCGGCATCGGCGGATTCCTCTTCGGCATTATCTTCGGCTGGATATCTACCAAACGGGCCGGGACCACATTCGCCCTGATTTCGCTGGGCATCGGTGAAATGATTGCAGCCTGTTCGCTGATGCTGCCAAGTTTTTTCGGCGGCGAAGAGGGCATCTCCGGCGACCGCATGCTGGAAGTTACCTTGACCGGTTTTGGATTCGGCAAGCAAATTGAGGTGTATTTCCTGATCGGCTTTTGGATGCTGCTGTGCACGGCTTTGATGTACCTGCAGACCCAGACCCCCTTGGGGCGTGTCGCCAATGCCGTGCGGGACAACCCGGAGCGGACGCCTTTTATCGGCTATGATATTCACCGCGTACGGACGCGGCAGTATGCGCTGGCTGCTTTTTTTGCCGGTATTGCCGGGGGCTTGTTTGCCATCAACTATGAAATCGTTACGGCTGAAACGGTGGGTGCCCTCGAGTCCGGCAATGTTTTGATGATGACCTACATCGGCGGGGTCGGCCACTTTTTCGGCCCGATCCTGGGCGCCGTGCTGGTAACCTTTATGCAAATTTCTCTGGCCAATATCACGCATGCCTGGCTGCTTTATTTCGGGCTGCTCTTTATGGGAATGGTTCTGTGGGCGCCCAACGGTCTGGCGGGGATTATCATGCTCCATGAGCCGGTCTGGAAAGCCGGTTTGACCCGGAAGCTGATGCCGGCTTATGCCAAGGCCGCCTTGCCGACACTATTGTTGTTCCTGGGCGTCATGCTTCTAATTGAAATCAATTACCATCTTTCACTGAGCATCGATCCGGACAAACCCATGGATCTATTCGGGATCCAGTTTTATGCCCAATCCCCGATTCCCTGGGCCATATCCATCCTGCTGACAATCATCGGCTTTTTGCTTTTCCGGCGCGCCGCCAAATTGGTGAATCTCAGCTGGCAGGACATAACCTATGAAATGAAGAAAGGGATTCGATGATGGTGGAAATCGCACTCAAATTAATTGATGTCCACAAAAGCTTCGGCAACAGCAAAATAATAAACGGCGTCAACCTGGATATATCGAAGAACGAACGGCACGCTATCATTGGTCCCAATGGCGCCGGAAAGTCAACGCTGTTCAACCTCATCAGCGGTTTTTATGAAGTTACTGCGGGCCGTATCGAACTCGATGACAAGACCATTACCAACAAGCTGCCGCATCAAATCAACCGCGTCGGTCTTTGCCGCAGTTTCCAGGTTACCAATATATTCCCCAAAATGACCGTCTTTGAAAATATTCGCTGCGCCCTCCTGTGGCCCATGGGTTATCGCTACTCATTCTGGCATTTGTGCGGCCGGCTGAAGCGTTTGAATGAGAAAACCGAAGAAATTTTGGAAAAAATCCACATGAGCGATCGTCGGCACATCCCGGCCGGTCTGCTGGCCTACGCCGAGCAGCGCGCGCTGGAGATCGGCATTACGATTGCCGGCGATGCCGACGTGATTCTGCTCGATGAACCAACGGCCGGCATGAGCCGAAGCGAAACCGATCGCGCCGTCGAATTGATACGCAATGTAACGAATGACAAGACCTTGATCGTCGTGGAGCATGACATGGGAGTGGTATTTGACCTGGCCGACCGAATTTCGGTGCTGGTGTACGGTGATATTATTGCAACCGATGTTCCCGAGAGCATCCGCAATAATGTTCAAGTTCAGGAAGCCTATCTGGGAAAGGAGGTTGCCTAGATGCTGGAAGTAAAAGACCTGCACGCCTATTACGGCCGCAGCCACATTCTGCAGGGCGTCAATCTGAATGTCGGCAACGGTGAGATCGTCAGCCTGCTGGGACGCAACGGCGTCGGCCGTTCCACCACCTGCAAAACGATCATGGGACTGGTCCCACCTGAAGGCTCGATCACTTATCAAGGCGAAGAGATCAGCGGCCTGAAGCCCCATGCCATCGCCCGCAAGGGAATCGGGTTCGTGCCCGAGGACCGCTGGATATTTCCGGGACTGACGGTCCTTCAGAACCTGCAACTAGGTTCAAAAAGCCGCATCCAAAAAGGCCGCTGGAGCATCGACGATGTTTTTGAATTGTTTCCCAAACTGGGCGAACGATCCAACGTGCAGGGCGGCTTGATTTCCGGCGGCGAACAGCAGATGCTGACCATGTGTCGCACGTTGATGGGCGACCCTAATTTTATCATGATCGACGAACCCACCGAAGGATTGGCGCCCAAACTGGTCGAACAGGTCGGCCGACTGATCGAGGAAATCGCCCAGCGCGGTATTTCCGTGCTGCTGGTGGAACAAAAACTGAATATTGCGCTGAAGATATCCCAGCGCCTATACATTATGGGCCACGGCAAAATCGTTTTCGAAGGCAGCCCGGACGACCTCAAAGCCGATGAGTCCGTTCGCAGGGAATGGCTGGAAGTCTAGATATTGAAGATTTAAGATTGAAGATTGAATATTTGAGGAATTTTATCTTTTTAATTGATACTGATGCCCCAATCTGTATATCATACGGAATAAAATGGATCCGCCGCAGGCGAACCACAATTCTTCAATCTTCAATCTTCAATCTTCAATTATAACATTAGCCAATCAATAATTTTATTAACCATTTTACTTATTTTTGAACCAGGAGGTAGAATTACTATGTACGGTTTAATGCAAGACAGTCCCCTGTTAATCTCATCATTAATTGAATTTGCCGCTTTGAATCACGGCGATGAGGAAATCGTTTCGCGCACCGTTGAAGGACCGATTCACCGGTACACCTACAAGGATTGCGTGGTTCGATCCCGCCGGTTGGCCAAAGCTCTCGAAAAGTCGGGCATCGAGCAAAGCAATCGCATCGCCACCCTGGCCTGGAACGGCTACCGGCATGTGGAAATATATTACGGCGTGTCCGGCATGGGCGCTATTTGCCACACCATCAATCCGCGCCTGTTTCCTGAACAAATCGCTTATATCGTCAATCATGCCGAGGACAAGTACATCTTCATGGACCTGACTTTCGTGCCCCTGATCGAAGCCATCATCGATCACATCCCCCTGGTCAAGGGCTTTGTCATCATGACCGATGAAGCCAACATGCCCGAGACCAAATTGTCCAACGTCATCTGCTACGAAAATCTGATGGCCACCGCCGATGACGACTATAAGTGGCCGGTATTCGACGAGCGCACCGCCTCCTCCCTGTGCTACACCTCCGGCACCACCGGCAACCCGAAGGGAGTGTTATTCAGCAACCGTTCAACCATTTTGCACAGCTATGCTGTCTGCACCCTGGACGGCCTGGGTCTTTCCAATGAGGAAACCATCCTGCCGGTGGTTCCCATGTTTCACGTCAACGCCTGGGGCATCCCTTATGCCGCGGCCATGTGCGGCGCCAAGATGGTGATGCCCGGCGCCCGCATGGATGGCGAGGCGCTTTATGAACTGATGGAAAACGAGCAGGTTACCTTGTCGGCCGGCGTGCCGACCATCTGGATGATGCTGCTGGGGTATATGAAAGAAAACGACAAAAAATTTTCCTCCATGCAGCGCACGGTCATCGGCGGTGCAGCCGCTCCCCGGGCCATGATTGAAAGCTTTGAAAAGGAATACGATGTCAATGTCATCCACGCCTGGGGCATGACGGAAATGAGCCCGCTGGGGACCGCCTGCAATTTCAAAAAGAAACATCGGGATTATACCATCGACCAAAAAATCGACCTCTCACTCAAGCAGGGCCGGGCCATTTACGGCGTCGATATGAAAATCGTTGACGGGGTCGGCAACGATCTGCCCTGGGACGGCGTGGCCTTCGGCAACCTGCTCGTCAGGGGGCCCTGGATCACCTCCGGCTACTTTAAGGGCGAAGGCGGCGATGCAGTCGTCGATAAGGACAACTGGTTTGACACCGGTGATGTGGCCACGATCGACCCGGACGGCTACATGCAGATTACCGATCGCTCCAAGGATGTCATCAAGTCCGGCGGCGAGTGGATATCCTCGATTGACGTGGAGAACGAAGCGGTCGGCTGCCCGGGCATTGCCGAAGCCGCCGTCATCGCGGTCGCGCACCCCAAATGGGATGAGCGCCCCTTGCTGGTGGCCGTCAAGGAAGAAGGCGCAGACGTGACCAAGGAAGCGGTTATCGAACACCTGAAGGGCGCCCTGGCCAAATGGCAGCTGCCCGACGACGTCATTTTCGTCGACGAACTGCCCCACACCGCGACCGGCAAGATCCAAAAGATGAAATTGCGCAGCGAGTACAAGGACTACAAACTGCCGACTGCTTAAAAATTGGAATTATGGAGTGATGGAGTATTGGAGTGGTGGAGCAATAGGATAACCAATTTCCAAACTTGAGCCGGAATCCATCTGTCTAAACTCAGTGGGCGGGGGTAGAACCCGCCCCTGCACTTCTACTTCAGTTTGATCGCAGCGTCCGAGTTTATCCCCGCCCCTGCTTTGAGTCATGCTTTGCTTGTAGCGGCGGGGTTTATCCCCGCCCAGATTCTTAACAATGCCCCGCTCTGAATGTCAGCAATTTCAGAGCGGGTTTGTTGTTTCAAGTATGCCCCTTAAAGAAGTCGATCACTTTCGTATTATATTCATCAGCTTCCTCTATCATCACGCAGTGCCGCCCGCCCGGGAACACCATCAGCTCCGCGTCGGGTATCGATTCTTGCAGGATATAGGAATTCTCTGGGGGAACCAGCGGATCATCATCCCCGGTCATGATTAAGGTCGGGACGGTCAGACCACTGAGCCGGTCGACAGTGTCATGGCGCAGGCAGGCATCAAATTGCCGTTCAAAGGCGTCCGCCGGCTGGTAGTGACGCATGGAAATCTCGATGAAATCTTCGATTTCGGCGGGATTTTGCTCGACAAATTCATCGGAAAAATAAATATCCATATCCTTGCGTAATATGTCGGCAGGCTGCAAGCCGGCGTTGGCTGTAAATTTCTTTAACCGGTCGGGCGCCATTAGAACCGCCCGTTCACCCCCGCCGCCGGTGCTTGCCAAAATCAGACTGTTGACCCTGGCGGGATAATTCAGTGCCAGTTCCTGGGCGATGTAGCCGCCCATGGAAAACCCAAGGACATGAGCGTTCGGGAAGTCGAGAGCATCCATAAGCCCCGCGGTATCATCGGCAAACAGTCGCATGGAATATATCATCACCGGCTTATCCGAACGTCCGGCCCCGCGGTTGTCGAAGACGATTACCTGAAAATGCTCTGCCAGGGCCGGTATCTGGCGATACCACCATTCCACATTACGCCGCAGCCCCATGATCATAACCAGCGGATCGCCGTGCCCGTGAATTTCGTAGTAGATGTTGCAGTCGTTTATGTTAATCTTGGGCATTTACTTTATCTTAATCCTATTGGATTCGCCACATTTCCACTAAGATTTTTCCCGAGGCAGTACACGGAAATCGTGGCTCCTGACGGAACTATAGTGAAGCCCTGCAGGGGTTAATCGTTTCAGATATCGGTGATTATTGAGGTTAAGTGCCAGATCCTGATGTCTGAACGCGGACACCTGAAACCTTATATCATGCCGGGGTTCCCATTTGAAATATCGAATCGCCGGCTGAAACAAAGGGTTTCTTATTGACGGTAAGCACAAAACCGTCCAAGGGCGATCTGATTGGCTCTAGCTCTTCGTCAAAGAGGGTATATACCCGGGCAATGATCTGGTCTTTTTCAATTCTGTCATTGATCTTGACCGTCGGTACGAAACGGCCGCCGTGCGGCGCCAACATCCAGTCCCAATCCTTAAGGATGACATACGGCTCTTTGAATTGACATGGCTCTTCAAGCACGCCCACATACTTCAACATATTGGCAAGACCTTCGGCCACGGTGTTGACAGCTTCTTCGGTGGCCAGCTCACCGCCGCCGCCCGATTCAACAATAATTCCCGGAATGCCTTTGTTGGAAGCCTGAGTGAACATGGCGTTCTGCAATACCGGATAATCACAAGGATAAATGATCTCAATGCCAAAAGCTTTGGCCAATTCCATTGATTTTTTGGCTTCCTCCGAGCCGTCTTCATTGAACAGCGTCCAGCGGGTCTCGGCATTATGGCCGCAATGGAAATCTATCATAAAATCAGCATGCTTCTGCACGGTTTCAAAGATGTTTGATGCCATGATTTCGTTAAAATTGCCGCTCGCTTTCCCCGGGAAGACGCGGTTGAGGTCCGGCACGCCAAAATAGCTGTATGGTGAAAAACGCTGACTGCTTCTGAAGGCCGTAATGTTCAGAGCCGGCAGCCCGATAAAAGAGCCCGCCATTGCGGCAGGATCCAATTCGCGGCAGATTTTCAGAATCCCCAAAGTGCCACAAAATTCGTCGCCGTGAATACATCCCTGGGCCCAAAGTTTGGGTCCCGGTTTGGCGCCATGGACTAAAATCACCGGAGTTTGCACCGGCAGGCCGTCATTGTATGAAGCAACGTCAAGGTAGCCGTTGGCCCGGCTACCCGGCTCAGCCACAGCTGAACCAATCTGCAATTTATCCATAACTCCTCCTATCGCTTTTTCGGTTAGGCAAATAACAGCAACATAGAGGTCAATCGTTGCCGATGTTGCCGGGTAAATTCGCTTTTCAGTGGTTTCAGGTGTCAGTGTTCAGGTGTCAGGATAAAGCGCCTCAAATCCATGACACCGGAAACCTCATATTAAACGACACTGATTTAGACAGGATAACCGGATCAATCCCGCCAAAGGAGGGATTGATCCAGCCTGCCGGGCGAAGCCTTTTTTGCGAATACAAATTGATACTGTCAGAAAATTAATCGGCCAGCCGCCGCGCTGACGCCTGAAACCTGACACCTGAAACCTGTTATACGATACGCCAATAAATTTTCAGCTCGCTGATTGCCAGGCGGCAGCCACTTTATCCGAGCGCAGTCTCAGAAAAAGTATCGAATCATCAATCACAAAATTCTCCGATCATAACCAGGGGCTCACCTTTATGGATCACCCCGTGAGTATCGAGGTTGAGCACCAGCGCGACCCCCTCGGGTGCTTGCACCTCTGCAACCGGGTCTCCGAATGCGGAAAGAATCCGCGCTAAAATCTGGCCGCGGTTGACTTTATCACCGCGTTTAACCTTCAAATCCAAAAATCCGCTGGCCGGGGCCGGGATGGAGATCAGATTTTTTATCCGGTCGGGAGGTGAACTCCTGGGTGCCTCACCTTGAATCATGCCGCGTTTGATAGTGATGCTTTGCAAACACTGGTGATAATAATTGATGACTTCAGGATCATTGCGCCCCTCGCCGGGTGCCTCGATGAGAATTGCCGGAATTCCGCGCCGTGTCAGAACGACAAACATCGAGCGATCCAGCCATGCTTCGTTGACGCCAACCACCGCCGGTGCACCTGAGTCCAGGGCCAGCTGCTCTGCCATAGTCCCGGCTTCGTCTTGCTGCTGAAAATAGAGCGCGAAATAATTTGACCGATAGCCGTGCAGATCCAGGACAAAATCGGCATTGGCTGAAATAGCTTCCAAAAGCCGGTGAGCCAGCAGCCGGGTCCAGGTGCCATAGGGTGATCCGGGGAAAACGCGATTAAGATCAAGGTAATCGATGGGGCTGACGCGGCTTTTCTGCTCCCAGGCCATGAGGTTGACCACCGGCAAGGCGATGACCGTTCCGCCAAGTTGGTCGGGATCCAACCCGCCCACGAAGTGATGGATCGCTCTGGATCCGGCATATTCATCACCATGAAGGCACCCCTGCACCCAGAGCACCGGCCCGGGCCGGGCGCCCTTGACGACAAAAACAGGTAAAACCACGGCAGTACCGTCAGTTCGCCGGCCGATTGCAAGACTTCGCCGATCTGATGTGCCCGGATCGACCGGAACAGTGAGCAATGGATATTGATTGGAGTCCATAATCTGTCCTTAAGAATTTATTGCATCTCCGCCGCGGTCATAGAGGGTGGTCGGGCGATGGCAATGATTTTATTTTGTCGCAGAAAACCCGGTCCTTTGGTCTAGGTCAAAGATAATCGGCTATGCCATCTGTCCAAGCTTTTTATGGTTTCAGGTGTCAGGTTTCAGGTGTCAGTAATAAACGAGTCCTGATTGGGTTTAGGCTGAAAGTCAACGGCGGTGAAAGAGAGTCCAATTCATCAGCGACACCCATCCAGTGGGTCGGCTTCAGATGCTGACACCTGACACCTGACACCTGAACACTGCAGGTAATAGTTGTCACCTTTATCACCGGTCGGGGTGGACCAAAGCAGTGTCCTCTGGGCCCGGTTCTTACCCATAGTTCACCGGTTTTATGTCTTTCGGGTGCAACTGCACACGCACCGCACCGTTAGAGGGCAATTGCCGGCTCTCACGGGTATTGTATTTATTCACAATCATGACAATGCCCGTGGTATCTGTTGTTTCCGGGGATGGATCCTGAGCGCCCAATCGAATAATGAAGCGAAATAGATCTCCCATGTTAATTTTCTGTTCGATAATGCCTTGAATGATATTCTTACCCTCAAGCAGGTCGACCGCTTCCACCTTGATCCGCTGCGGTCGGATGGTCATCAGAACCTGTTGGCCCGTTTGCTCCTTGTTATTCAGAATATCAGGATCGAGTTCGAGCTCCATGTCATATCCGGTTTCCAGCAAAATCCGGCCCTCCCGCTTTCGAATTACGCCTTCCAGAAAATTAGTGTCACCGATAAACTCCGCCACAAAGGGGTCAATTGGCGATTCATAAACTTCATCGGGAGGACCAAATTGGATGAGCCGGCCTTTGTTAAAGAGCGCGACCTGATCTGCCAGGGTAAATGCTTCCTGCTGGTCATGGGTAACGTGAATTGCCGTAATACCTATTTTTTGCTGAAGATTCTTGAGCTCAATTTGCATCCTTTGGCGCAGCGCGGCATCGATGTTGCTCAGGGGTTCATCTAACAACAAAATTTTGGGTCGAATGACGATGGCCCGCGCCAGGGCCACTCTTTGCTGCTGTCCGCCGCTGAGCTGGCTGGGATAGCGATCCTCCAACCCCTGTAAATTTACCAATTCCAGCGTATCCGCGATTCTGGATTGCATTTCTTTTTTGTCTTTTTTTTCCTTTCTGAAGCGCAGTCCAAAACCGACATTTTGGGCAACCGTCATATGGGGAAAAAGGGCGTAGTCCTGAAAAACAAAGCCGATCTCCCGCTTATGCAGTGGTCGATCGTTAATTAATTCGCCGTCCATCAGCACTTCACCTTGGGAAGGCGTTTCCAATCCGGCGATGCATCGCAAAGTGGTGGTTTTACCGCAACCGCTAGGTCCCAATAATGCGATGAATTCTCCTTGTGCGGCGCTCAGGGAGACCGGTCCCACCCCCAAAACATCCTTGTACATTTTTACCAGATTTTTCAATTCCAGGCTCGCAGCTTCCATAACCGTCTTTCGAAAGATCACAAATGAAAGTTATAAGTTATTCGTTATTGGTGTTGGTCAGCCTTGGCGCAGTTGCAGTTAATAGGTTTCGGGTGTCAGGTGTTCCGCCTGCGGCGGACCGCCGGCCAAGCAAACAGCCGGTCAAATCGAAAAAGAAACTGAAAATTTTCTCGCAAAGACGCCAAGGCGCCAAGATCATTAATATTTTAAATGTTTTCCTTTGCGAGTTTTGCGCCTTTGCGAGAGATAAATTAAATGTAGTTTCACACGAGTGCGGCCTCTGGCCAAATAACGGCCAGTCTGATCAAAGAAAAGAAACTTTGAAAAAGCGAATAACGAATATCGAATAATGAATATCGAATGTCGAAGTAATGTATTCTGTCTATTTCCGATTAGGGCATATGTCCGGAAGGTTTATATCCTGACTCTCTTAACGGTTTTCTGAATCCAGAAAAACCATTATAAGAGAGATACGCAATTTATTAAGAAAGGATATAGAGCCTATGATCCAGA
>Ga0209338_1000356_pt1 | contig 14950 bp, 3 predicted proteins | sample OlaalgELextract1_FD_187374 | JGI IMG/M metagenome (GOLD analysis project Ga0209338, IMG submission 187374) | Olavius algarvensis symbiont microbial communities from Tuscany, Italy - Type A ELBA extract 1 (SPAdes) (version 2) | ecosystem: Host-associated > Annelida > Digestive system >... | reverse complement strand
TCGATACGTCGCCGACTAATTGCTATTCTGTTCCGCGGCCTATATTTTCGAAAGCAGAAGACCGCATTTATAGTAGGGCTGGGTTATGGATGTGTTATAACTTTGCTAGTGTTGTTGTGTTGAGAGGTGATTTGAGTTGAGATTTGAGAGTGGAGAGTGAGTGACGTTACGTTACACATATATATATTATCAGAGTTATACTGAATATTACCAGTACCATGAGTACTATACTATGCTCTACATTATACGATATTACGCTTATGCTTATATGTGTTGTGAGTGTGGCTTGTTTATTACATTATACAGTGTGGTACATACATATATTAACTGCCACGTTGTGACAGTATTTGTGCCACACGTACTACGGTCGTTGTGGAGAGAGAGAGAGAGTGAGTAAGTGCTATTGAAGGCCTTGGGGGCTTAATGTATCGTACGTTAATTTCTCTGTGCTGGTACCGGAGTAAAATAGAATAGACCAGACGTGTTTCTGACGGCGTGCTGTAAAAGTCAAGCTAATCGTCAGTACCTTTATTAATTTCAGTTCGCTTGGATCTAAACCTTTATTTTAATAGTTTGTTTTAGTTCTTAAAAACTGAAAAATCGAATTTTGGCGATTATAAAATGATATATATATTTATATAGTCAATTTTAGATATTTTTTCGTTGCTTACTATAAGCATTAGGTTGGGCTTGTGATTGGTTTGTGCTAGTTGTAAATCGGTAAGTTTTAGTTGGTTTTGTATGGTTTTATATATATATTGGACCTTTCCGTAAGGAACCAACTTTGCTGGATTGTCGGAAAATGGACATTTTACAGACACCTGTCAGTCTCCATGGCGACGGCGACGGGACGACGAGAGTCTTTGTTCGCAGATCGTCGGAGAGGCCACCCTGGACCTTATTTGGCCCGTACTGCCTATAGCGCCTGTCATCGCTGCTAACTTCCTCGTTGACAGATTTAATGGGTTTATACGCAGTCACATTTACTGAGTCGGCGATGCTGACGCCAGTCTAGGCGTAGTCTGTCTGGCATTTTGGCCCGCGTGCACGGTCACGCGTTCGAACGCTGTTCGGTCGTTCATTTCCCCTCCCCCTGCTTCCTCGCCGTAGGTCGCCGAGATGCGAGTCGACGGCTTAGGGGGTGCATTGCCTTGGGCGCTGTTGGCTGCTCTGCAGCTATTACTCACTTAACTGGCATGGAGAATCTAGTCTGGATTTTGACTAATACCCATTTTCAATGCAATGTTTCTGTCCTTCCTGCATTAGTATATTTTTGGCCTGATGGACGTACTAGCTGTCGGTTAGCCATTTCCTTCGTTATATTCTATTGAATATATAATTAACTCGTTAAGTTCGAGTTACAGTCCCGCCGGTTAAACTAGTGGTCCTACTACGAACAGTACATTGTATCTGAATTATAATGAATTTTCCAGCACTTTAATCTTGTGCTATCTAATTTAAGTATATAACGGTGTAATCGGAAGGTTCTCGATTACCTCGCACCGATTACCTCGCACCGGAGTAACGTTGCTGCGGTACTTTATGAAAGAGTCACATTACGTTATCATCACTCATTCTCACACAAGCTAGCATCATACTCTTCCATTTCCTTGGGACTTTGATTACGAGTCAGAGTTGAAGTTCCTTTTCATCATTATTTCCTTTCTGTTTTACATTATCGTTGTTGAGTTCACGAGTTTCACTACTAAATACTTTCAATCCGATTTATTATGTAAAGAGGCAATGATGTTTTCGTTGTCGAGATGTATTTTTAATAAGTCCTTTTAGATACTGGGGCAGCCTCTGGGCTGACTGCTGTTTTTGTGAGTGAGTTGAGTGTCTTTAGTATTAAATTGTCAGCAAGTTGGGTGTCTTGCAGCGGTTAGCCTTTTGTCTGCCCTGGTACCTATCTTGCACAGTTTCCCAGATGAATGTTGGTTGTAATTTTCATCATCATCCTTGACATAAATCAACTCTGGATGCATTCTCTGTCTCATAGGATGCTTCTCGTAATCTAAATTAACTCAATGTATTGAATGCCTACAGTGCATAACTGTAGGATACGTCGGAATGTTTTACATCACTTATATTTGTATTAATATCCTGATAAGAATCTGTTAGGCTGCAGGTTACCAGAAACGGCTTATCAACCACAGCATAGACCGTTCTTGCAATCTCTCAGTTTGCTCGGATTTTTAACGATAACATTGGTATGTGTGTAAAATGAATCTGAGTAGTCTTATAGTTCTCAGCACTATCATCTTAATCTTCGTATCCTGAGTTCAGCGAATCTCTTACGATAAGCTGTTTACGATAGGTTTGAAATCTCAAGAATCCGTGATTTGAGTTCTATCACATAATTCTTAAGATAACATTGACAGGTTTTCTCAGTCTACGATTCAAATATGTATGTTTCAGTACTGGTTGACCGTAGTAAGTAGGGTTAACTGTAGCTTCGGAGCTACGCATAGGGTTAATGCATTCTGTCATCATGGTCATAGACAACGACAGTCGTTCGGTGTCTGGTTGGTGCCAGGAGTAGATTTAAACCTGTAATCTAATCTTAATGCTTGGTCGTGCTCGTTCCTGCCTCAACCGCTCAACGGAGCCCCGTTGAGGAGGCCAGATCGACTGTAGCAGGCTTGCCTCTATTCGCCCATTCGCGACCCGTGTGGGGGAGGTGAGATCTGTAGTTTGTCGTTTGGCTGGTCCTGGCTCCAGCGGCCTAGCGCCCCGCTGGGAGGGAGACCAGATCGGTTAGGACGACTGTGTGAGGAGTCCTTGTTGGAGGGGGGTAAACGGATCCCCGTCCGAATCTGAAGTAGTGCGGTCTGTCGCGCGTTGAAATAACGATTTTGCAGGGTTCAACCTTGCATATCCATTCTTTCCAGCACCAGCTAAATACAGGTTAGGTCCGTAGCTGGGTTGTGCAGATATCCGTATACGTTCTGGAGGAGAATCCAGATGTGACGACTAAGCAGTCGTTTGTCCTTGCCTGAAAGGGCTCTGAGAAGAACGAGAGTGGCCGCTGAGAGAGCGTGTTGCCTCGCATCACTAGTATCTCTTATTTCTTAGGTGTCTCTATGGACCAGCTGGAACCATAAGAAGTCACAGAAGGTCTTATTTTCATATAATTTGAACGGCTACTATAAAAACTGTTTTAAACAAGTAATACTTAATTCATTCATTAATGTTTTATGGAAGTTTAACCATGGCGGAGGCATGTTTTGTGTGAATTATTCAGAAATCGTAAATGTTTGATTCACAGTCGTAGTGTTTTGCACACCGTGTATAAGGTCCAATAGAATAATTAAGTAGCCATTCATTCGAGGACTGCGATTGATGGCGGTAGCCACTGCTGTCTGCCTCGCTGGCATGAATATAAACAACGAAATTAACATATGTCCGCGGTCCTCGGCAATTCTCACTCGTTTACGACGCTAGCCGATAATAACGCGTACTATTTACGGTGTACGCTAGTTCAAAGGGATTGTTCCATTGTAGGCGGCGTATCAGCTTCGCCTTCAGCTTCGTCGGTCGCACGGCCGATTTTACGATATGTGCTAGGCTTTCTTTTTAGTGCGTTGCGCTTCACTGAACTCCATCACATAGTACTTTGAATGAGTGAATGTATAATGCATAAGGATTAGATTGTTCCTTGAACCTTGAAGTTAACTGTATTAAGTTGTTGTTGATGTCCACCGTATGTCCTCGCAGTTCGTCAAGTAAAACGATACGCTGCTATTGATGACAGCTATTCCTTGTTCCAGCATTTCAAGCAGAGTTCATCTGCTATATGAAGAATGACAACTGAAGTTGTTCAGTCGGTTATCTCTTATAATTCCAGCATACTCGGTTTTAATCCCCTTATATATGGTTTTTCGGTCGGTTTCTTATAAGTTTCAATACTTTCTTATTATATTCATACGCTTAAGGTCACGTGAAGTGATTTTTTCGCGAATATACTGAGTTTTTGAACGACAATGGGTCTACGAGGCTGGACCATTAGCTTGTTTCACTAATTAACTTATTAATCATTTGGAAGTGTCAAGCATAGGTTTTGGGCTATATGGCGTTGGGCTATGAATACTTTCGGCCATTGATAATAAGGTCACTTTACATTTAAGGTCATTAGTCACTACAGTTTTCATCGTTGATCCGAGGTCAAGATATTCGTGACATTAATGTTTGAAAGCAAGAATTTTATGAATAATATGGTAATGAGCCTACTAATTACTAATTACCCAATTCAATGGTCGTATTTAATGTAGATGAGGCAAAACTCGATTTCGATATTATTTTATACACGATGTCCATAACTTTTTGAGATTTATTCGTTACAGAATTTAATCATAAAGTAAAATGAAACAAATTTTACAATGTAATAGATTACAATCCCATGCTTGCTATTACTTTAATTTGATCTTTTATAGGGTCACAGTATGCAGGTTTTAATGCAATATTTGCAACATTCTTGACGACGTTATTTTATACCTCGCATACTGCGATGATTTTTTTTATTTAGAGGTCACCTTTTTTCTTACAAATTGAACGGCTATTTTATTGAGCTTTACATCATAAAAGTTAATATTAAGTATAAATGATGACTTATTTTGACAGACAATAGAATACAGACTTGATAGCAGCTGTCGGGAGACTTGGAAATTTATTAAACATTGTTTTATACATATATTGGAATACTTGTTATTGTTTTAATACAATTTTATTTGCGGCATTTAAAAAAATAATAATAAATTTATACCGCTTTATATTTAATCGCTACGAGTCTTTTTGAACTCCTTGTATTTATCGTCAATATAAACTAAAAAGTTTTTGGGTAATCAGATTATATCATGTCATGTTACATTATCCATTTATAGTTGAGTAATTAATGTATATTGTGATACAATATTTACCAATTTTTTCGGCGCATCTTATACTATATAATACAAAATAGGTCACTTAACGTCATATTTAAGATTTTAGATTATACGAGAGGTAACGGCATCGATTAATTTGCATAGAGGAAACAATTCGATGTCTTAATATTTTGTTACTGCAAATTTACATTATACCTTGCTTAAAACGTTTACACTTTTAATCATTTATTTTAATAAATGCAATATCTCTAAGTACATTTTATAATTGGGTTAATATTTTCTATTTTGTTTTATGTTATAATCATGAATTCATTATGTAATTAGCTTAATGTTGCTTATCTGTTCAAATATTCAGAATATAGTACGCATGTCCGGCGGCTACTTCAGCATCCCCCACAACAACGGCGGATGTCAATGAGTTCTGAAGTCAGCTAGAACTGTTAGTCATACTGATCGAGAACGTTGCTTAGGCAACCGACCATACGAAGCGTGAGTGCATGACGTTCAAGCCCATGTGCGGCAGTTCTCCGTCGCGTCGACATTGAATCGAGTCAAAAGTGGACCGGGGTCAGCTATGACGATACCGGAAGTAGTTCGGCTGACGACTGACGGCGTGTCGTGAACGTTGAGCCCGCCGTACAGCCACGGCGGTTTACAGTTTACACCCTACGTCGTCCCGCCTCGTCAGACCACGGGCGCCGCGGTCACGAAATTCATCATCCACTGGCTATGCGAGCCCGTTGCCGCTGTCGACAAGTCGAAGGACGAAACGACGTCGACAAGGACGACAGTCGGTAGCGGTGTACCAACGATCAGGCGCCCCCACCCCGTGTCGGACACGCGACTGGGCTAGACGTACACTTCCTATGCAGTGACATTTTGGACAAATGTGAGATGGACGAATGTCCTCCTTCCTGGCGCATCCGTCGACGTACAGAGTGTGGCAGGATGTCATGTCGACAACGTCTGGTCGACGGCATAACAGTGACGTTGATCACGAAAAAGACGGCCGGCAATCTGCCAGTCGTCGTCGTCAGGGTGTCACAATCAAGTGTGACGCCGTCGTGTGACGTCACGCGACCTACAGCAATCGTCGTCGTCAATGTTCCCTACTGAACCAGCCGTTAATAGATCCAACTAGTCTCGTCTTCAACGTCAACATCAATTGTTTTGCTGCTGTTGTGCTGTTTAAAGTTTCTCATGTGCATGTGCATGTCTTAATTATCTTCATATATTTAAAACTGTTTGAACAATCCGTAACTTTTTGTAATTGTGTGACATTTTAACCTAGAAACGTTATTTGCTATATTTAACCGCGTTAAGAACTCAAAATTTAGTTCTCCCTTGCGATTCATTTTCGTCCCCTACACTTTTTCGATAGGTTGTGTTGTGTTGTTTGTTGTTGTTGTAGGTTACCGTCAGCCGGTTACTTGGATATCGCTGTTTCATCTTTCTGTTGAACAATATGTTGTCATTTATTGTTGATATATTTGTAATTGTTAACCGATATTAAGATAGTATGGCACTGACATTTTAATGTTATTAATTTACTTTTGTTGAAATCAAATTCTGCTTAAAATTTATGCCTTGTTATCACGTTAAGCTGTCCTTTCGCTAAAAAGGTTATTTTCAGTTAGCTGGCGCTACCTGGTGAACTCTTTTAAAACAATTTACGTAACATGCTTATATTTTGGTTTAGGGTCGACAATTCATTGGAGATTTCAATTATTAGTTCGCCTTGTACCTTGATAAGGACAATTAGTATTCACGTTTGTTTTTTATTTCGGAGAAATTGGTTAAGGTGACAATGTCTTTCTTTTTTTTTAAAAAACCAAAACAACTTGTTCTCGACCTTAATGTCGTTTTTTATGTATTGGATTGGTTAAAGGGTCAGAGACTTCTAAGACGTTAAATTTCTTCATGACTGGGAAATAGATTGTTGAAAGACAGAACGAATACTGCCGTCCTCCTGTGCCTTTTGAAGCAGGCCAGAAGATAATTCCATCACATCTTCAATTGTACCACATTCCCCTGCGGTAAGTATCTGACCTTGAAAGACGGGCGTAATGCCCCCCAGCAAGGTCAGAAGCCAAAGAAAAGGAAAAACAAAGGAATAAGATATGTCAATGAGACTCGGTGGTACTACGATGGAATTTAGAGCTAGCTAACGTGCTGGTATTCGTTCGGCTTTTCAAATAATCTGTTACCTATCCTATTTGGTTCATTATTTTGTTGACTATTAGGCTATTATGACCTTTAGTTAGACCATTTGACCAATCTATTCTTGGGTATTTAAAATTAATTTTTACATTGTGACCTTACAACACGTATTTTTGTTACCTACACTCAACATTGATTCAAAAAATTTCACTGAACCATTATTTTACTTTCTTACTTCATAAACGCAATGCCTCAAACAATAAACTGTTAGATACTATTGTGCCGTTATGATTTACAATTTCATTGTTATTTCGTTTCAGATTTGACAATGTTATCTGACAGATGATATTTATGGACAGGATTTTCAATATCTTAGTTATTTATTGTCATTTGAACTCTTGGTCAATCCTGTTCCTATCTATCTCTGTTTTATTTGTAATGTGTAATTGTTATTGTGTTATTACATTGTATTTAGTGTAATATCTCTAAATTTAGTCCATTTCCCTTAAATTGGGGGGTCACTTTTAGGCTATTTTTAGACAATTCAAAACGGGGGAGAAGGGTGAGTGTGGCCTGAGCTGGCCACACCCCCTTACCTTGGCAAGCAGCGTCGCTTACTGCCGGGGACCTGTGATTGGGCAGGCCAATAAGCAGCGCGTCGCGGCAGATCTGCTCCAGCGGCAGTAGTCAGTTGCCGTACAGCGTTCGATAAGAGTGGTTGAATTAAAAAGACTATCCGGCCACCGGATGGGTTGCCAAGACTCGAACAGTGTTGTTAGTCATTTTTAGGGGAAGGGTTTAAACGGTCCCGTAGGCCTTACGTCACATTTGGTGGAATAATACGGGCAAAATTTTTCTTTTTGTCTTATTTTACAATTGCACCTCCCGACAACACTGCTTGCGTTTCGCGGCCCATTGGGTGGCTGGGTTAGCCGCGGTCAGCCGCCGTGATCGTGACTTTTTATCTCGTCGGACTTCGTCGGGCCACCGTTCCGACGTTCAACGTCGGTGTCTGATGGAGTGATGACTTCGACGGTCGGTGATTCGCACTAACGTCATCTGACGCGGCGTCTTCTGTGACTCCAGCGTCCTCGAGTGCTTCGGTCGTTGTTCCGAACCACATCCGTCTTCGTCGCCTCATCCTGTCGTGAGTATATTGTTAAGTAATATATGCATAATGTTTGGCCAGTCGCTCAGTTAAATTTGCCCTCTTCGGAGTCTGATAAATTTGTGTGGGACTTGAATTTGGCTGAAGCGGGTGATATTCCACGTAATACCCGAAGTAATCCTCCGGATTATCATATTTACCTAGCTTCAAAGAATGAGGCTACGCCCCCTTTAACTTTAACTTCCACCCCTAACGCAGCTGAATCAACCAACACACCCTTACCCGATAGTTCAGGGTCGTGGTTGGAGGATCATAAGAATAATGGCGAAAAGTTTGCAGTAGTCCAGAAACAACCTAGTTCGTTCAATAGTACTTCTCCGATAACTAATAATCCACTCGATCAAGTTGATATTGATGTTGGTAAGTATTCTGCTGGAAATTTACCAGCATTATTTTTAAACGCGCAATCGGATGTTGTCGATGAACAGCCAGCGATTGTTATAGATGATATAGGCGGCGAGAATTTGCAGGTTTTACAACAGGGCGCTGTTATTCAAGCACCCTTAATTCTTAATCAAGTTGTCATTGATCCGGTTGGGGTTCCCGTACCACCCCATCCGCCCGACCCAGCCGTTCATTTACCGCCAGTTGTTGCGCTGGACGACCCTAATATTGCTGATAGTTCTGACGACGAAATAACTATGACCGAGAATGTCATCGCCCCCCCAGCTTTTCGGGCAAGTCAAGTCAAGACCCGTCCGATTGGATACGCCACTTCGTCTTATATTGTACATTTAAAGGGTATACGCCGGTAAGGCAGAAAGCGCTTTTTAAAGTACTACTTACGGAGGGTGCAGCGGACTGGCTTGAGGGGCAGGATTTCCCCGAGGATGCCAACTTCGATGTCCTTAAGCAAGCGTTTGAGTCGCGCTATCAGTCGCCGAGTGTATTGCGTTATAAAAGCGCGAAAGAGGTCTTTACCAAGCGACAAGCGTTATCACAAAATGTTGATGATTACGTTACAGAAATGGTTAAGGCCGGTAAAACTATCCAGATGACTGATCAGATGTTACAGTTCGCAGTTCTGAACGGCTTACGCCCTGAAATAGCGACATACGTCACACAACGTCAACCGGAGAGTTTGACAGAACTCCTGCAAGCGGCCCGAATTGCGGAACTCACATTGCCTGTATCGAAAGATACAGAATTGCACGAGAAAATAGACAGGTTAATGTCGCACTGGGACAAAGCCACGGCTGCGCAAGTCACGTCCGAGCGACGTTCCCCTTCCCCGGCTGGAGCAGCGGCCTTTCAGCCACCGAAACGAGTGACTTTTGAGGACTGGAGACGATCACCTAATTTTCGTCCCAGGTCGGCAGCAGCGTCTAGCGGTAACTCTAGATTGAACACCCCTAATTTCCAACCCAGGGGTGGATATGGACGATATACTAGAGATGTAGCGCCACAACAATCACAACAACCACGTCCCGGTGGTTATCAACGTTATCAAACGCCGAGAGGCTTTGCCGGAAATGGTCCGGTGCAACGTTTTCCTACAGGTAACAGGGAGACTCAACGTTGTGTTAAATGCGGTCTACAATCGCATTCCCATCCGAACTATTGCCCAGCGATTAACGAGACGTGTTACGCTTGCGGTAAACGCGGACATTTTTCTCGTGTGTGTCGTTCAACTAATGCAGAGCTTGGAAACAGGAACTTCTGACAATCAGGCGCGCGATCCGGCAAGCGCGGTCACAGGGGTCGAAAACCCTTTTGTCGTAGTTCCTCGGTCCAACAACCGATCTATAATAATAATTTTATTGTCTTTAAATTGAAATTTAAGACTGTTCGCGGCCTACTAGACAGTGGTAGCGTTGCGACCATTGTGTCTGAACAATTTGTTAGTCGGCATGGTCTAAACACGGTAACGTCGAGTCAAGATTCTGATATTCGCTTAATATCGGCCAGTGGAAAGCCACTAGACATTGTAGGATCGACCGATTTTACAGTCAATATTGGGGGGTTATTAGTCCCAATATATGCTAAGGTGGCACGCTATGTAACCCATGATCTGATTCTTGGAACGGATTTCTTACGGGAAAATGGTGTTATAATTGATTATAATTTAGGTGTTGTGAGCTTAAATGAGGATTTAGTACGAACGCCGTTACAAACAGAATTTAAACAACGGAATCTAGCCACTAACGTGGAGGCTGTTTGTTTACCGGCGGAAAGTGAGGCTTTAATTAAGGTTAGGTGCCCCCGTTATTTTGATGGCAAAACAGTTATTCTAGAACCGATACCTAGTTTACAGTTTCATATTTGTGCCACGGCGAGGTCTTTAGGGACTTGTCAGGATGCTAAAACAGTTTGTAGAGTATTCAACCCAAATCCTTTTACTGTTGTATTGCGTAAAGGCATGAGACTGGCATCTGTCCATTCTACGGACGTAATTGCTAGTTGCGCAATTTATAAACCGGTAGAACAGCCCACTAAGGGTTCGCGTCGAATTTTAAATAAACAAGATGATTCAGTTCTGGAGACTTTTGCTGAAGACTATGGATTTGTAATTAATAAAGATCTGTCTGCTACACAACGACGTGAACTTTTGCAACTTTTATTTGATTATAAAGGTTCGTTTGCTCGGTCTCTAGCGGAAATGAAAGTCTATAAGGGTTACGAACATGACATCGAATTGCTCTCTAATCGGCGCATCTTTAAACGAAATTATAGACTAACGCCTGAAGACGCAGCTGAAGCTGAAAGACAAATACAAGAAATGGTTCAGTTGGGAATTGTTGAAGAGACAACGGACGCAAATTTTAACTCCCCTATATTTTTAGTCGATAAGAAAAATGGAGAAAAACGTCTTATCGTTGATCTTAGAAATTTGAATTCAATAATCCGTCCCATGCTAGTTCAATTACCGAAAGTGAATGAACTTATAGATGACGTCACTTCTAGGAAATGTAATTACCTAACCTCCTGTGACCTCAAAGCGGGATTCTGGCAAATTTCTATACGGGAAGGGAGCCGCCCCTGTACCACTTTTACAGCCCCCCAATCTGGGCTAAGGTACAACTTTGCGAGATTACCATTTGGGCTTTCCCAAAGTCCCGCGTCTTTGACCAAAATATTGGTGAAGGTTTTCGCAGGAAAATTGGGTAAAAATATCTTTCTATATATGGACGATATCTTATTAGTGAATGAATCATGGGAAGGTCATTTAGCCACTATTGAAGAAACCTTACATACCTTAGAAACGAACAATTTGTCTTGTAATCCTAGCAAATGCAGTTTCGCTATGAGTAAGGTTGAGTTCTTGGGGTTTGAGATATCTCGAGAAGGTATCAAAATTGGTAGACGTAAGTTAGCAGCTATTCATAAGTTAGCTGCACCTAAAAATCGTAAGAGTTTGCAGCGTCTTTTCGGTTTAGTTAACTTCTGGCGTCATTTTATTCCACAATTCGCTCAAAAAACTTATAATATGCGTTTGTTATTGTCCAAGGACGCACCGTTCATGTGGAATGAAAACTGTGATCAAGAGCTGCAGTATTTGAAAAATTGTCTAACCTCTGATCCAATTTTACAGCCGTTGGACACAAGCCGCGGCCTTATTATTATGGCTGACGCTAGCGGAAAAACAGGACTAGGCTATCAAATTTTACAAGTAGGAGACGATAATAAGCTCCATGCGGTGAGTTACGGTTCACAGGCCTTAACCAAAAGCCAACGGAACTGGACGGTCAGTCAGCTAGAGTTAGCGGCTATCGTTAGTGGACTACGAGCTTACGAATGTTTCGCTATCCGTACTGAAGTTACAGTAATAACAGATAATTCGCATTGTTTGGCCTTAGATAAATGGCTTCCGGTCAATGCAAGGGAACGTAGAATGATTGCATATCTAATGCAGTTTCGTTTGAAGGTCAGATACCTTGAGGGCTGTAAAAATGCACCTGCCGATGCGTTAAGCCGTTCCTTGGACGATATGTCTCCTGAAACTCGTCTAAAGTTCGCTCCCGAACTGAATTTAAAAGATGACTTTATAATTTCTTTGGATAGTCCTGGCGCTGCCCAGAAACAGGATGAGTTGCAAACTGAAGAGAGAGAGAGGAGAGGAGAGGCCGTAAGAGTGAGCTACATGCTGAACTCTAGCGAACCGGCCACAAATCAATTATTGGAGGACTCGGCGTCGCTCGACGACGGCGCGAGTGATAGTGTTGGGATATTCCTTTTTCAACAAGCTGTGACGGCGGTTAATGAGGCAACAGATCCAACTAATAACGCTAATCTTAAGGATGATGACAAACCGGAGGTTGTTTTTGATTACTTCCCAACTATAACTGCTAATGATTATATCCAAGATGAAGAGTTTAAGAATATTTATGCTTACCTAACAGACGGTGATTTTACGGGTGACGATAAGGACTTTAAGGAAGTCTTATTGGTAGCCGATCAGTATTTCATTAGAAATGACTGTTTGTATAAGATCGGCGTCCCTCGTAATGTGAAGGTTAGTCGTGTTCATCCAGTTGTTGAACGTTTATGCGTTCCAAAAGTTCATCGGCATATGCTGCTGAGATACTACCACGATAACTTCGGCCATGCAGCAGTTGAACGTCTCTTCTTATCAATGTATTCAGTAATATATTGGAAGTCGATGTACCCTGACATAAGAGACTTCTGTAAAACATGTGATACTTGTCACAAGTCTAAACGCAATTTTGCACATCGCACCAGACCACTAAACCCCCTCCCTGTAGCTAATGGTCCTTTTAAAGTATGGAATATTGATCATAAAGATTTGTGTCGTAAGACGAATAACGGATCTGTTGCAATTTTATGTTGCATAGATGCCTTCTCAGGTTGGCCAGTGCTAGCCCCCGTTAAGACTATGGACGCTGAGACAACGGCTAAGGTATTTTTTAAGGAAGTAATTTCGAAATTTGGAATTCCTGAAATGGTAATTTCAGATCGCGGTGCTTCTTTTTGCAGCAAATTCTTCTCTACCTTAATGACACTTTTGAAGGTTAAACATCGAATTTCTGCGGCTAGGGCGCCGCGTAGCAACGGATTAGCTGAGTCTTTGGTGAAGAGACTCTCTGACTTAATCAAAATTTACGTGAAGACGGATTCTGAAATAGAAGATTATCTCCCACTTATTGAGATGATTTTAAGATCTACCACCCATAGCAATTTAAAAATTTCCCCCCATGAAGTCTACTTTGGATCTAGGATGAATTTAGGTGATGATTTCATTTTGGATAATTCCAATAAATTAACGACTGATCAATATTCCTATTTGGAATGGCTTTCACTGAGACTTAAAGACATACATAAGGCGGTTTCTGAGAACTTAATCGAAAATAAACAAGAAATGAAGGATGATTATGATAAGCGCCATAATGTTAAACTGCCAACATTTAAGATCGGTGATAAGGTGTTATTGGAAGATAAAAGAGTAAGACCCGGCTCTGATCAGGTGTTAACGCAACGTCCGTACTGCGGACCGTATTTCATAGCCGACACTATAGCGGGTGATGGTATAGGTGAGGCTTACAAGTTAATTCACGTCCAAAGTGGACGCTCGATCAAGTCTTTAGTGAGCGGAGACAGATTAAAACATTATGAGGTAGATAATCGTGAGAAGTTAACTGAACGATTACCTGGGGTCTTAGCCCCACCGTCCGAAGTTAAGCCTGTTAATGACAGGAATGACGGTTATGAACCGGCGATTCGTATTACGAGACAAAGAGTGAAAGATAAACAAAGAGAATATCTTGTATTGTTTCGGGATGGCTCGAGCTGGTGGTGTTCAGATGTCACCCCAACCCTTTTACAACAGTTTAGGTTAAAACAAGCACAGAAACGAAGAAGAAGGAAGTAACAGAGTAATTATCGATGTGAGGAGTATTATTGAAATGAAAATATTGAAGTCAGTTGGAATGACTAAGTACAGACGTGCGTAGGTGCAGCCCCCACACTTCGTATTTTTCAGATACGATAGTTCATTGTGGACAAGGGCTATTAGACGTCGATGTGATTCCTTTCACAATTAAGAGTACCTAAAAACGCACTATTATTGGTCTGTTACAGAGATTCGAGTAAGAAGAGAAGAGTTGTTTGAATCTATTAAGGGTACGCATATACATTTTCAGTATGACTAATATTAAGTATCTGAGTTACGTATTGGTCATGGTTTACTGCGTATTGAATATGGCGAGTTCTCAATTTGCAGATAGAGAACGATTCGTTGATCGTCATAATCTAGGTTATGTCCTGAAGAAGGAGCAAGATATTAGAGTCATCACAGCGGAGGCGAAAGTTCTTTTTCACTTTCAGCTACCTCCTCTGTTTAATACGACAGTTAAGGAAATTAATTGTTATTTGATGACTGATGAATCGTCATCTAGTTTGTGTGAAGAAATGAAGGCCTTTATAACTGAGTTACAAGAGTTACGTCATAAAGCGTTAATACAACTAGAACGCCATTTAAAATGGATTTACGACATAGTGGATGTCTATTCCCCGCCCCTACGTAGCAAACGTGGACTTTGGTCCGGTTTTTGGTCAACTGTTACGGGTTTGGCAGAGTCCTCGGATGTTAACAAAATGAAACTAAGACTGTCCCGCGTTGAATCGGGTGTTGAGAAAGCAGCGCAGGCCTGGCGTACGGGTAGTTCGCATTTTGTGGCAGCTGTAGAAGCTGAGAAAAAGAGGGTTGATACTATTAATAGACTTTTACGTTTGGAAAGACAGTCTATAAGAGCTGTTCAAGAACATGTAGTACAGGTGGCTAAGA
>Ga0209338_1000354_pt1 | contig 14969 bp, 10 predicted proteins | sample OlaalgELextract1_FD_187374 | JGI IMG/M metagenome (GOLD analysis project Ga0209338, IMG submission 187374) | Olavius algarvensis symbiont microbial communities from Tuscany, Italy - Type A ELBA extract 1 (SPAdes) (version 2) | ecosystem: Host-associated > Annelida > Digestive system >... | reverse complement strand
AGTTTTAGGGAACTAGGCCTATAAAAGGAGTGATTTTAGTAGTACTTATATCAAAAAAAGTCAAGTAGTATTTTATCTTATCATGCTGATATAATGAGAATTTTTACGTTTATGCGTCCACTCTATAGACAGAGCACAGCGATTCCACCATTATTCATTCGTCATTATTCATTATTCATTTTTTGACCAGCCCCATAACCTTCGCCGCTACCGCGGAGGCCTTCATGCCGTATTTCTCCATGATGGTGCCGCCCGGGGCTGAAGCACCGAACCGGTTGATTCCGATAACAGCGCCCTGGCTGCCGATATAACGCTCCCACCCCATGCTGATGCCGGCTTCGACGGCCACTCGGGCGGTGACGTTGGGCGGCAGCACCTTGTCGCGGTAGTTTTTGGATGCCCTTTCAAACAACTCCCAGCTGGGCATACTGACCACGCGCGCTGCCACGCCTTTTTTAGCAAGCCGCTCCCGGGCTGCCAGGCACAGGTGCACTTCCGAACCGCTGCCGATTAAAATCGCATCCGGTGTGCCGTCCGTGTCGGCCAGGATATATCCGCCTTTGGCCAGGGCCACGGCCGACGGAAATTGCTTGCGGTCCAACACCGGCAGGTTCTGGCGACTTAATATCATAGCCACCGGGGCATTAACGGTTTTTATGGCCACGCGCCAGGCGGCGGCCGTTTCGGTGGCATCTGCCGGTCGGATAACGATCAGGCCGGGTATGGCCCGCAAGGCCGCCAAATGCTCGACTGGTTGATGCGTCGGTCCGTCTTCTCCGACGGCGACGCTGTCATGGGTAAAAACATAGGTGACCGGCACTTTCATCAAGGCCGCCAGTCGAATGGCGGGACGGCAGTAATCGGCAAACACCAGGAAGGTTCCCCCGTAGGGACGGATGCCGCCATGCAGGGCCATACCGGACAAGATTGAGCCCATGGCATGTTCGCGCACACCAAAGCGAATATTGCGACCGCCATAGGATCCTTTTTGAAAATCGAAGGATGACTTTATCAATGTATTGTTGGATGGGGCCAGGTCGGCCGATCCGCCCACCAGGTTGGGCAGTTTTTCCGCCAGACCGTTGATCACCTGGCCGGAAGCCGATCGGGTGGCGATTGGACCGGCACCGGCAAAGCTCGGTACTTTGGCATCCCAGCCCCGCAGGGGTTTGCAGTGAATGGCTGCTTGCCACTGTTCGGCCAACTCCGGGAATTTTTTCTCAAAAGCCTTGAACTTCTTTTGCCATGAGGCTTCCGCTTTTTTGCCTTGCTGCACACATTTTCTGAATGTCTTCAAGGAGGCCGGCGGTACGTAGAATTTTTTATTGGCCGGCCAACCCAGGTTTTCTTTGGTCAGGCGAATTTCCTCTACACCCAGAGGTGCACCGTGGGCACCGTGGGTATCCTGCTTGTTGGGGCTGCCATAGGCGATGTGGGTGCGCAATACGATCAGCGACGGTTTGCCGGTATCGGTCTGGGCGTCCTTGAGGGCCTGTTCGATGCCGGCCAGGTCGTTGCCGTCATTGACCCGCAGGACCTGCCAATTGTAGGCCCTGAAGCGGGCGGCAACATTTTCAGTAAACGCCAGCTCCGTGCCGCCTTCAATGGATATTTTGTTGTCGTCATAGATGCAGATCAATTTTCCCAATCCCAGATGACCGGCCAACGATGCCGCTTCAGAGGTAAGGCCTTCCATCAAATCGCCGTCACCGCACATGATATACGTATAATGATCGACGATCTCCTGACCGCCCTGGTTGAAAACGGCCGCCAGGTGGCGCTCGGCCATGGCCATGCCCACCGCGTTGCCAAAGCCCTGCCCCAGCGGACCGGTGGTCGTCTCGACGCCGGGCGTATGACCGTATTCCGGGTGGCCCGGTGTGATGCTGCCCCACTGGCGAAAGTTTTTGAGTTCATTCATCCCGATTTTATACCCGGTCAGAAAAAGCATGCTGTAAAGCAACATGGAAGCATGGCCGCCGGAGAGCACGAAGCGATCGCGATTTATCCAGTGCGGGTTTTTGGGATTGTGCCTTAAAAATCGGGTCCACAGCACATAAGCCGCAGCAGCCAGCCCCATGGGGGCCCCCGGGTGGCCGGAATTGGCGGCCTGGACGCCATCCATTGCCAGGGTCCGGATGGTATTGACGCACAGAGTATCGGTGTTTGCCTGTCCTTTCGGTGCACTTTTCTTCATTCTATGACTCTCCTTTTAAAAATAGTTGTACAAATCCCAAATCTCAATTTACAAATCTCAAATAAATTTCAAATAACAAACTTCAAATTCGAAACAATTCTTGTTAACCGATAAGTTCGAATTTTCATGCGTACAGATCTAAGCCGACATTCCCTCAGCCCGAGTTTTGATCGAAGACTTGGGGCATATCGGAGCCAGTTTCGGTCATTGGAGCTTGAATTTTGGGTATTGTTTGTTATTTGTTTTTTGGTCCTTGTAATTTCTTTATTTGGAGATCTCGCGGGAAGCAAAAGTGGCGACCCTGCAGGAACATTGTCTAACACACAACAACTTAACTTTTCAAGGCCTTCCCGTCATGGTCGTACATAACATCCTGCGCAACTGCGGCGAATACCGTTTCACCGAAAATATCGACCTCGAGACCGGCTTAACCGGTGACCATATCCACCGGCAGATAGGCGCAGCCGATAATCATTTTGAGCGCAAAGCCATAGCCGGCACTGCGCAGGCGGGAAATTACCCGCCCTTCAAAAAGGGCGGCTTCTCCACCGTAAAAGGTGAGATAATATTCTGATTATACCGGGTTTTGGGGAGGACATCGGTACCCTCCCAAGGGAGTTGAAATGTAAAGATTATGCATGATATCTAAATGGAAAGAAAAAATTTGGAGGATTCGTATTTCCGGTTTGTCCGGTTTAGGACCTCGGCTTTTTCCGAGACCGCGCTCGAAAAAGTGGCCCCGGCGAGGCAGCGATGGCGCAGTTTTTAGGTTTTAGGTTTCTGGTGTCAGGGAACCGACGCGCTAAATCCTGACACCTGAACACTGACACCTGACACCTTCCGTAACTTACAACATATTGTCAGAAAAAAGGCCCTAAGCGCCTAACTCCAACCGGCGTTGCCGGCTGTCAAGCCTTGAAAGCGAGCGCGGATTTTGTCATCTACTCGCGGTGAAAGAACCGCCGGATTGTCACGGGTCAGGATCTTTCTGGCTTCAGTCAAAGCTCTGGAATGGGCGTCGGATTTTCCCATATCCTCCCAGGCGGCGCGCACATCACGAAATGCGACGCTGGGCAGCAAGGCTGTTGTTCGCATACGATTGAAGGTGTCAACCTCGTCCGTATAGCTGCCGCCGTTACCGACTTTGGAGATCAATTCAAGGCTGAGATTCTCGGTGCTGAACTCCAATCCCCGATGGATGCGTTTGAGCATCAACCCAATCTCATTATCAATAACGGCCTTGCCGAAATCAAAGGTCAAAAGACTGCTTAAAAGGCCCCCCATATTAAACATATCTGCCCCGCCAAGCAACGCCGAAGTAGCGCCCATGCCGGTTTCATAACCCGATTGAACGTCGTCCATGTGGGCGTTGGTCAAACCAATATACCCGCCGCAAGGGACATTGTAAAAACGTGCCATCTGGCAATGCCCCATTTGCATGATTCCGGTTTCGATCCCGCCCGGTGCATAATTGCCTTTACGCATATCCGCGACAGTGGATAAAACTGCATAGATCAGAGGCGTTTCAGGCCGAACCATTTGCATGAGAACGCTGGCCACCAGAAACTCAGCGTTTCCAACCGCCAAGGTGCCGAGCAGGCTCATGGGCGAAGTCATACCGCCGTTGGGTGCAATCGTACAGTACACCGGCAGCCCGCGTTCGGTCAGATAGATGAGCTGTTCAGTAATAGCGGAGTCCATGGTCAACGGGGATACGACCGGACAGCAATGATGGTTAATCAGCGGTCGCTCTTTATAGGCATCCTCACTGCCGGCGATCAGTGCGCCCAGTTCAAGCACCTGCAGCAGTTCCTTCATATTCGGCGTATTGCTTCTAACCGGCTTCAGACAGTTTTTCAGCGCCGGATAAAAGCGCCAAAGGCTGAGTTGTCCCTTGGGAGCGTCATTGGCCAGGGTCGATATCGAAAAAATATCATAACCCGGCAGCTCGTTGATCAGAAAAGCGATATTGGCGATATCATCTGAAGTGGCGCGTCGTTCTTCACCGCTGACAGGATCGATCAAATTGGGGGCGGAACTCGCGGTGACGACAACCGGTCGATCGTCCGGAATGGTGCGATCAAAATGGGAATCGCGCCCTCGAAAAGTAAAGCTGGGTACAAATGCCTGACGGTAAAATTCCACAACTTTACGGGGCAATTTTACGACCTGGCTATTTGGGTCCACTTTGCAGCCATGCTTTGCGAAAATATCGCGGGCTTGCTCCAGGTGAACCCGAACACCGATATTTTCCAGAATATCTAAAGACGTGTCATGAATTTTCTCAACCTCCTCGGTTGAAAGAAAAGCAGTATATTGCATCATGTCTTCACCTTTTCAACAAAATTGATCTAGCCTAGCCCAAAATTCAATTGTCACAGCCGCACAGAATCTTAAAAATAATAATCTTAACCTGCATATGTACTATCGGCAAGATGGCTGAAAACTAAAAAACCCATCTCAGAAACATACGATCGCGTTCAACGATTGACGCCATTTTGCATAAAAAAAGCCGCCGCCGCCACCAATTATAATTTTGCCGGCTACGGTCAGCGAAAAGAAGGCGTCTGAACGCATATTTCAGATGGGCTTTATTAATCAATTAGATCTAGTTGACCTTCAATTTCGACGATCTTGATACAATATTAATTCTAAAACATTCATAGAATTTTGCAATTAAAAACTTGATCTTTGAATAGCCTATATTTCAAAAATTCGATTTTTATTAAACTCGGGTTAGATTTCGGATAGAGTCGCAATAGGAAGAGGCGCTACCCGATGCGAAAGGTCCAATTGTTAGCGGTTATCGAGCACACGAATCAGCGGCCGAGCTACCGCAGGCCCCTACAGACGAAATCTTACCCCAGCCGGAAAAACCGGGGAATGCACAAATTTGCGAAGTTCAAATAAGCTCGACAGAACACCCCAATATTAGGCAATTTTCTGAGCAACCTGCAATGCTGGGAATAAAATACTTTGCGATAAAATGCATTATCCACGGACTATGCGCCTAATCATCTCTTTCTGCGTCCTCCAGCCATTTGGGAAATTCATTTGAATCCAACATCCCCAGAGCCCGCTCCCAGCGTTCCATGGTGTATTCCCAGAAGTCGAAATCCAGCTGCGAAATTTTGTTTTGAATCGATCCCCACAACGTCCAGCCAAAATCGGACATAATGGAAAATAAATACATGCGGGCCAGCAGGCTGCGTTGGGCGGCACCAAAATAAGCGGCGCAGAGTTCAGCGTATTGATCTTCATTATACTGCTGCTCCTGGCAGGTATTGCCCAGCTCAAAGCAGGGATCATTGTTCCCGCTGTACTCGTAATCGATCAGCCAGAGCACCTCACCGTCATCGATATAATTTTCAGCCAGCAGGTCATTGTTGCAGGGCACGCCGGCCAGACGCTTCTTTTGGAGGGCAGCTTCGATGCGGCTTAGTACGGTCAAGCGGTCACGGTAGTCGTCCGGAATTCGGACCTGGTGCTTTTCGACAATGTCCAGATAAAATTCTACCAGTCGAAACATGTTGAATTCATTCAGGCATTTCGCGCCGGCATGCAGTTTCTTAAGCGATTGCGCAATGCGGGTGGGCATCCCGGGAGCCCCTAAGGACTCGATGGACATGGTTTGCCCCTGGATAAACTCCAGTACCATCACGTGGTGGTCGGGAAGATGGTAAATTACTTGGGGTCCGATCCCGGCCGCGGCGGCGGCTTTTGAGCTGTGATGTTCGTTGTCCCGGTCGATGGCCAGCAGTTCAGTGCTCGCTCCCGGAACACGCACAAAAAACGGCCGGCCGTCTACATTCACCCTGAAATTTTTATTGGTCATGCCGCCGGTCATCTCTTGAATCTCAATCTGCTTATCGCGCCAGTCATCAATTTTTTGAACGACTTCTTCAATACTAATCGTCATTAGCGGTCTCCTTTTTCAATCCATCTGTTGAAATGCTTCGTAGGCCTGCTCTAATCGGGTTAAGTTTTTTTGGGTGTAGTTTTCGTAGTCAAAGGCAAGGGTGGAGTGGATCTCCGAAACGATGCTCCACAGGGTTTCCCGCAGCAGGGATACGCACTTCATCGCGGCCAGCCGCCGGCGTTGAGAATCCGTCACCGGACGTTGATAGTAGGCTTCCAGCACCCAGTCTTCCTGATCCGGTGCCAGTTCATTGTTGGATGACAATCCGGCCAGATCGAAAAGGCCGGTGTTAAAGCCGGCGTAGTCCCAGTCAAGCAGCCACAGCCGTTGGCCGTCATCCATGAAGTTGGCCGCCAGAAGGTCATTGTGCCCGAAGACGACTTTTATTTTGCCGATCGCCTTTTCGAGTTCGGCGTTCATCGCGGCAAAGTGCGCCAGCGAGTCCATCATGCGGCTGTTGCCCTCCCTGGCAGTCAGGATGTAACTGCGGCAAACGTGAAAAGGCCAGAAAACGAGCATCGGACCTTTGAGGTACTGCGGAATTTCAGTGTGGCAGGCCCGTATCAGGGGCACGATTCGCTCCAGGTTCGTCGGCTGCCGAACATCTTCTTCGGACAGCGTCCGCCCTTCAATGAAGCGCATGACGAAAACACCGTCGGCCTGGTGGACGATTTCGGGCGATAGGCCGGCGGCATGCGCGGCATGGGCCGCCGCAATCTCATTGAACCGCATGACGCCGTGCAGCGGGATGTCGTCTCCGACCCTGACGACATAACGCCGCCCGCGATCGTTGACGATAAAATTGGTGTTGGTAATACCGCCCTCCAGCGGCTCCGGCTCAACCGCCGAGGACCAAAAATCCAGGGATGCGACCTTGTCGCGGGCATCTTTATTCATTACTTTACTTCCTATGGCAAGTTAGGGGCTTCGACCCGTTAGTATTGATTAGTTTGGTTGGCAATCGCAAGTTGCAATTATGCAGTACCGGATTTTTAAAAGATGAACATCGAACATCCAACATCCAACGTCGAACGTCGATTAAGGAATTCTGCCTGTCGTGAGCTTCTGTGTCGAACGGTCCATTATAATCGATAGAGCGCAGCGATTCAACAAATCCGAAATCCGCAATCTAAAATCCCAAATTATAAATAGTGACATCATAGGAGTAAAATGGGATGATTTTGTAAAGGCAGATTTTGCATATATCCACCATCCCACCTGACACCTGAAACCTGCCGTTACCTGACACCTGACACCATAAAGCTAAGCATCGCTCAACCCCAACAACTTCTTGCGTTCCGTGCTCCAGGCCATGATCAGCCGGTCGGAAATTATGGCGATAAAGGCGACACACAATCCCGCAACGAGGCCGCGGCCGGTATCCGCTTTTACCAGCGCGATGTAGACTTCCTGGCCCAGGTCCCGCGTCCCCACCAGGGCCGTGATGACCAGCATGCTGAGGCCCAGCATAATCGTTTGATTCACGCCCAGCATAATTTCCGGAATGGCCAGCGGCAGCTGGACTTTCCACAAAATCTGGCGCCGGGTGCAGCCGGAAACCGTTGCGGCCTCGATCATGGCGGCCGGCACCTGGCGGATGCCGTGATCGGTGTAGCGGATGACCGGCACCAGGGAATAGGCCACCACCGCGATCATGGCGGAAAAATCCCCGACCCGAAACAGCATGACGACCGGAATCAGATAAACGAAGGCCGGCAGGGTTTGCAGGGTATCAATGATGACCTGGATGACCCGGTGAACCCGGCTGTTGGCCGCTGCCCACACGCCCAGCGGCATTCCGATCAGCGAGGCCACAAAAACCGATATGCCGATCAGATAGGTCGTGATCATGGCTTTTTCCCAATTGCCGGTTGCCACAATAAACACGGCAAGTAAGGAAACCAGCAAGGCCAGCCGCCGTCCCCCGAGCTGCAGACCGGCCAGTGCCAGCAGGCCGACCACCCCCATCCAGGGCAGGGCGATCAAAAATCGTTTAAAGGGAACCAGGATATGGATCAACAGCCAGGCTTTCGTCCCGTCAATAATATCGAAAAAGTTGATGTTGATCCAGGTGATCATCTTTTCCCACAAGTCGCCCGTGGTCAGCGTGAGGTTGGACGGATAATTGGCAATGGCAGGAATTAAAAAACCAAGTACGGAAATGACCAGGATGATGACCAGAACCACGATCAGGCGTGGGTGGGACCGGATGAATCCCAGGTCTTGCGCCACTTGTCGGGGCCGCTGCACGGCGTAGGCCTGGCTCAGGCGATCGAGGGCGATGGCCAAAAGCGTGATGGCAAGGCCGGCCTCGACACCTTCGCCGATCGCCAGCCGCCGCAGGGCATGCAGCACATCATAACCCAAACCGCCGGCCCCGATCATGGACGCGATGATCACCATGTTGAGTGAAAGCATGATGACCTGGTTCAGACCGACCAGCAGGGTGGGTCGCGCCGACGGAATCATTACTTTCCACATCAACTGGCGCCGGGAGCAGCCGGTCATGCGCCCGAATTCGACAACTTCCGATGACACCTGCTCCAAAGCCACCAGCGCACAGCGAACCATGGGCGGCACGGCATAAATAAGGGTGGCCGTCATGGCCGCCACCGGGCCGAAGCCGAATAAAAACAGCACCGGCACCAGGTAGGCAAATACCGGTACCGTCTGCATCAGGTCCAACACCGGGGAGATCGCCTTGGCAAACCAGGGATGTCGATAGGAGATGACACCGATCAGCAGGCCGCTGAAAACACCCAGGGGCACCGCCACCATGATGGAAGCCAGGGTAACCATAGCACTTTCCCACTGGCCGAAGACAGCCAGATAAAGAAAGCAGGCGCCGACGAGAATCGCAAGTCCTAAATCTCGGATCCAGTAGGCTGACAGGACCAGGACCGAGATCAAGGCCACCCAGGAGATCGGCGGAATTTGGAAGAATGCTTCGGCGGTTAAGGGGATTTTAGCGCCGCCGGCAAAAAATGCGTGGGCGGTAACCAGGAACCAGTTCAGGACCCAGGAGATGGAGCGGGTGAACTCTTTGAAGGTGAACAGGCCGAGGTCGGCTTCATTGATCAGCCACTTCATAAAATCGCTGACCCAGAATTTGAGCGGCACGACCCAGGCGCGCGGATATTCCACCGCCCAGGGGACGGCGTCTCTCAGCAGGTACAGCCCGATCATCAGCGCTGCCGCCATCGACCAGGAAATAATCCACCGTCGTCTCGCGAGAAAGCCTGCGGGAGAATCAGGGGTAGTCGCACTCACTGTGAAGACCCTTTGTTGATGAGTACGTCAAGGACGGCATCGCGCGTAATCCGGCCGATAATTTTGTCCTGCCGGTCCGTCACGGCGAGGGGCTCTTCCTGCTCAAATACCCGGCCGGCCAGCGCCTCTATTTTCATGTCCGCCGGCACGCTTCCGATACAGTTGACGCTGTCGTCGACCGGAGCCATGACGGAACGCACGGACAACACCTTGGGCCGCGGAATTTCACGGGTAAATTCGGCGACATGCTGATTGGCCGGTTTGATGACCAGTTCCTCGGGGGTTCCGATCTGAATGACGGCCCCGTCTTTCATAATAGCGATGCGGTCGGCGAGCCGGATTGCTTCGTCAAAATCGTGGGTGATGAAGACAATGGTTTTCTGGAGCAGATTTTGCAGTCGCAGGAACTCGTCCTGCATTTCACGGCGGATAAGCGGATCGAGGGCCGAGAACGGTTCATCTAAAAACCAGATCTCCGGCTTGACGGCCAGGCTGCGCGCAATACCGACCCGCTGCTGCTGGCCGCCGGACAGATGCCTCGGGTAGTAATTTTCGCGGCCTTTTAAGCCGACCAGTTCGATAATTTCCAGCACGCTGTTGTGCCGGGTGGATCGGTCGACACCCTGGACCTCGAGGGGAAAGGCGACGTTTTCAAGAACGGTGAGATGCGGCAGCAGCGCAAAATGCTGGAACACCATCCCCATCTTGTGGCGCCGAATTTCAATGAGATCTTTGGCGCGCATCTTGAGCAGGTCCTGGCCTTCGAAGATGATTTCGCCGGCGGTCGGCACGATCAGCCGTGACATGCAGCGCACCAGGGTGGACTTGCCCGAACCCGAGAGCCCCATGATGATGAAAATTTCGCCGGGCTGGATTGCCAGTGAGACATCCCGCACGGCGCCGATGAGCCCGGCTTTGCTCAGCTCATCATATTGTGGTTTGGAATCATGGTCGGCCAGGAAGCGCGCGGCTTTGTCGCCGAACACCTTCCAGACATCCCGGCAGACAATTTTCGGCGTATTTGCTTGAGGACCGGCATCAGTTTGTGCGTTGCTCGCAGTAAGCGCGGTAGTCGCCATTGTTCTCTCAAACCGTTGGGGATAGCTTCAGGCGCTTAGCGGCGCCATATCGATAAATTGTGGTCGATGTTGATTAAGTTGTTGGATGTGAGGGTTGTTCAATGAACTAAATTTTAAAATGACTGATATGAGCTAAAATTATGGTATTCTGCCAATTTCATAGAAAAAAGACAGAGCGCAGCGATTCCATAATTTTAGTCATTTTAGGAAATTTAGTTCATTTAAGGCATTCGTTTATTACCCTCTGCCAGATTGTCATGTCAAAGGGCTGAAGTAAAAGTAAATATAACCTGTAGAGTTAATTACTGCACTCGGTCCATTTCATCCAGGTGCTTTTATTGTTCTTCAGCCATTCTTCCACGACATCATCGACCGGGCGGCCGTCCAGATCGACTTCACCGATCATGTTGCCGATGGTATTGTTGTCGACCTTGAAATTTCGCACCGCCTGATAGGCACAGGGCCATTTTTTCTCGCCATCCTTCCAGCCGACCTTTTTAATCCAGCCGCGGGGTTTGCCGCAGTCGTAGGCTAACCTTTTATTGGTTCCCCAGCTTGGATCATGGTAGCATTCTTCCGTGTAGCGCGGAAACTCGACCCATTCCCCTTTGAACTTGATCGGGGCCCAGTGCGGCGTGTAAATCCATCCTAACCAGGGCGCTTTGCGCTCATAGGCGGATTTCAGTTCGGCAAACAGGGCGGCATCCGTACCGGCATGCACCACTTCGTAATCGAGTTCAAGGGCTTCGGCCCGTTCGTCGTCAAATCCGGACCAGGTCACGGGCCCGCCCAGATAGCGACCCTTGGGATAGGTCTCCGGCGTGGAAAAGGCCTTGGCACAATCGTTGAGGGCCTTCCAGTCGGGCAAGCCCGGACATTTTTCCTTCATGTAGGCGGGATACCACCACTCCTCGATGGCTTTCATACCGGTCTCCCCCAGGTCGACGGTCTTGCCGGTTTCCAGGCTGGCTTCCATTGCCTGTTTTCCGGTGGTCTCCCACATTTCCATCGCGATGTGGAGATCGCCGGATTCAAGCCCGGCGAACTGGGCAATATAATCTGCCTGTACGTATTTGATGTTATAGCCCATCTCTTCGAGGACCCGGCCCATCATGTGGGTGGTCAGATATTGACCGGTCCAGTCATGCAGCGTGAGTATAATGGGATCCTTGGATTTCGGGTTCTCGGCAAGGGCTGAGCCCGCCATAATGACGGTCAAAAGCAGGATAATCGCGAGCGACACAGATTTCAATGGGATTGACAATGCCTTGCTGTTGAGCTGTTTCATGAGGTGCCTCCTTTTCAGATCCATAAAGGTTAATTTTGGTGCGTGCGATATAAAAAATTGAATTGGGATGATTGCACTATCCAGCAACGATTGAATATTTGAAGAGATCATATCGATTTAAAAAGCCGGAGGAGCGCGCATACTTCGCAGAACTGGCTGCGCAGGCCAAGAGCGACCTCGATAAATAATCAATTTTCAATCTTCAATATTCAATTCTCCCCCCCCTTCCCAATTTCAATCTAAGTTTTATAAGCCTTCCCGATTTAGCTTGTCAAGACTTTACCTGCCGGATCATATAATATGCGCGGGGCAACCCGGGCCGGCACCAGGTCCCCGAATATTTCAATTTCAAGGGGTGTGCCTTCTTCGGCCAGTTCCAGCGGCAGGTAGGCCAGGCCGATATTCTTCTTGACCGTATGGCCGTAGCCGCTGCTGCGCAGGCGGGTGATCACCCTGCCATCGGCAACCACAGCTTCCGCACCGTAAAGGGGCAGCCAGCCTTCGCTGCCGATGGTAACAGCACACAATTTTTGCCGGATTCCGCTGCGTTTCATTTTCTGCAGGGCCTGGCGACCGATGAATTCACCGCCATGGTCAAAGTCCACCGTGAAGCCCAGACCGGCTTCAAAAGGATTATCGAGGGTCGTAATATCGCTGTTGTAATACAGATATCCTTTTTCAATTCGGAGCGACCCCAGCACCTTGTAGCCGGCGACAACGATGTCATGCTCCCGGCCGGCTTGCCAGAGTTGGTCCCACAGGACAATGGCCTGGTCGCCGGCCGCATACAGCTCCCAGCCTTTTTCGCCGGCATAGGATATGCGCTGGGCCAGAACTTCAATACCACTGACCGTAATGGATTTGGCCTGCATGTACGGCAGGGCCGGACCGGACACATCATCGGCGGTGACGGCCTGCAGAACCGCCGGGGCTCTGGGCCCCCAGAGCGCGATACAGGCCAGCGCTTCGGTGACGTCCCGGATTTCAACCGGCGGGTCTTCATCCCGCAGCTGTGACCGGATATATCCCAGGTCGTTGTCGATAAATCCCGATCCCGTGATCAGCCGGAAGCGGTCGGTCCCCAGCCTGGTGGCGGTTAAATCAGCCATAATCCCGCCGTTGGGATTGCAAAACTGGGTGTAGACAACGGTTCCCACCGGTCGATCCATGTTGCTGACGGCCAATCGCTGCAGCAGGGGCAAGGCCCCGGCGCCGCTGAGCTCAATCTTGCCGAAAGAAGTTAGATCCACCATGGCCACCCGCTGCCGCATGGCCTGGTGCTCGGCGGCCACCACGTCAAAGTAGGGCTCTTTGACCCAGCCGCCCCATTCGCGCTGGTCTTCGCCGGCCCGGCGCCAGGGTTCACCGGGCATCATGTAGTTGACCCGCTCCCAGCCGTTCTTTTTACCGAAGACGGCACCCAGGTCCTGCAGCCGATGGTGAAAGGGGCTGATCCGCCGCGGCCGCATGGCGGTGTCCTCATCGTTGGGATAGCGGGTATAGTAGTAGTACTTGTAGCATTCACGGGCACAGACTGCAGCATAGTAAGGATCGAGGTAATTGCGGCCAAAACGCCAGGCATGGTAGCTGTAGAAATCAAGCTCGGTTTCGCCGTCGATGATCCATTCCGCCATGGCTTTGCCGATCCCGCCGGCCCCGCCGAAACCATGCATGGACATACCACAGGCCAGCCAGAAACCCCGCACCCCCGGCCAGGGTCCCATCAGCGGATTGGAATCCGGTGTAAACGCATCCGGATGGGCCACCAGGCGCTCAAATCCCGCATCCTCTAAAAACGGAAAGCGCTTGATGGCATTTTCCAACAGCGGTTCAAAGCGTTCCAGATCCGGCGGCACTTCCGTCGCACTGTGGCTCCAGGGAACGCCATCCTCCCAGCAGGACGGCGGGTCGGCCTCCCAGCCGCCGACCAGGATACCGCCATGCTCCGGTCTGCCGTAAATTAGGTAGTCGGTGTCCCGGAAGCTGGCCCCGCCATCGGGCACCTCCCGGCCGGGCACCGCGCTGAGACCCGCATGCTGGTGAATAACGGGCGAAGAGGGAATTGCCGCCCCGACCATTGCCGCCACCTGGGCGCCCCACAGTCCGGCGGCATTCACCACGATCGGGGTGCGGATAGCGCCCTTGTCGGTTTTAACTCCCGTGACTTCGCCTTGCGGGGAAAGCTCGATACCGGTCACCCGGGTTTTCGTGAGAATGGTGGCACCCAGTTTTTTGGCGGCATCCGCCACGGCATGGGTCGCCCCGTGCGGGTCCAGATGACCGTCACCCGGAATGTGCACCGCACTGTAGACATCTTTGTCGCTCATCCAGGGCATGATATCCAGCGCCTCGCTGGGCGTGATCATGCCGACCTCCAGCCCGACGCCTTTAGCTTTGCTGACGTCGCGCTGCAGGGTTTGGTGCTGCAATTTACTGGAAGCAATGCGCAGACTGCCGACTTTATCATAGGCACCGAGTTCTTCATACAACCCGGCACTGTATTTGCGAAGACGCATCATGGTGGGGGACGAATTAAAAACGGTCAGCAGCCCCATGGCCATACAGGTAGCGCCGCTGGTTATTTCATCTTTTTCCACCAGCACAACATCCGTCCAGCCGGCCTTGGCTAAATGATAAAGAATGTTGCAGCCGGTGATTCCACCGCCGATAACGACTGCTCTAGCTTGATCGATCATGACGTCCCTCCTCATCCGGGTAACCCGGAATTGAAGATTGAAGATTGAAGATTGAAGATTTATGGTATCGCTGCGCTCTGTCTTTTCTAGCTAAATCGATAGCGCTCCTGTATCATTCAACCTGGCTATTGTATAAAATCACGTAAATCCTGCGCATTATGCAAGGCAGGCGGGGATAAACCCCATAGCCGTCAGGCTAAGATAATTTATAACTATTCATCGAGTGCTAAAGTGATGTTGTCATGAACTTTGAAACTGCTTAAATCACAAATATCAAAACACAAATAACAAATAAATTCCAATGACCCAAATTCAAAAAATCAAACGGAAATTAATCCACAGATCTCCAAGATTAGCAGGCCTACAAAGTTTGAGATCTGTGAATTGCCAATCTATAGAGTGGACGCATAAACGTAAAAATTCTCATTATATCAGCATGATAAGATAAAATACTACTTGACTTTTTTTGATATAAGTACTACTAAAATCACTCCTTTTATAGGCCTAGTTCCCTAAAACT
>Ga0209338_1000351_pt1 | contig 15137 bp, 16 predicted proteins | sample OlaalgELextract1_FD_187374 | JGI IMG/M metagenome (GOLD analysis project Ga0209338, IMG submission 187374) | Olavius algarvensis symbiont microbial communities from Tuscany, Italy - Type A ELBA extract 1 (SPAdes) (version 2) | ecosystem: Host-associated > Annelida > Digestive system >... | reverse complement strand
TTTAACCTGAAGCACAGCAGATTGCTGCTTTAACCAATTTTTCAAAGAACATTGACCAAATTTAAAATGTTGGACCTACAATTTTGTAATTTATTCTGATCAATTTTAAGTTTATGCGCAGGCTCTTTAGCTAAAATAGTCAGAGCGAAGCGATTCCACACTTCATCATTCGATATTCCTTGTTCGATATTCTGCGGTTCGTTTTTAAATTTTCATGTAGTTTAATAGGAGGATTTAGCAACTCGGTTCCCTGAAACCTGAAACCGATTACCAATTTCAACCATCGATTTCGGCTTTGCCAGGATAGGAAATAACAGCGAGACCTGCAAAATTTGAATGGCCTTTAACCACAACAGAGGTAGACAACATGCTAAGACGTACCAAAATTATTGCCACCCTGGGCCCGGCCACCGATGATGAACCAGCCATTGAGAAGCTGATTCGGGCCGGGATCGATATGGTGCGAATCAATTTCTCCCACGGTGAATTGGCCGATCATGAGAATCAAGTGAGTACCGTCCGAAAATACGCGGCTTCCCTAAGTCGCGCAGTCGGCATCTTGGGAGATCTGCAGGGGCCCAAGATCAGGATTGCACGATTTCAGAAGGGGTCCGTTACCCTGGAGCCGGGCCAGAAGTTTGTTTTGGATGCCGGACCGGAGGCATCCGAGGGCTGCCAGGAATGTGTCGGGGTTGACTACAAACAGCTGCCGGCAGATGTCAAACCGGGAGATTTGCTGCTCCTGGACGACGGCCGTATCGAGCTGCAAGTTGATAATGTCGAGAATTCGAAGGTCATCTGCACTGTCAAAACGGGTGGCAAGCTCTCCAACAATAAAGGCATCAACCGCAAAGGCGGCGGCCTGTCCGCCGTGGCCCTGACCGATAAGGATCTCGATGATCTAAAGGCAGCTGCAGCCATGCAGCTGGACTATGTCGCCGTCTCCTTTGTGCGCCATGCAGCCGACATCAAGTTAACCCGCAAGATCCTGGACGAATTCAATGCAACGGCGGGAATTATTGCCAAAATCGAACGGGCGGAGGCGATTGATGCGGTTGACAATATCATTCAAGCCTCCGACGGCGTGATGATTGCACGGGGGGATCTGGGTGTGGAAATCGGTGATGCCGAGGTGCCGGCCATTCAAAAACGAATTATTGAAAGGGCCCGGTCATTGGACAAACCGGTCATTACGGCCACCCAGATGATGGAATCCATGATTCAAAGCCCGCTTCCCACCCGGGCCGAAGTGTCGGATGTGGCCAACGCGGTAATCGATGGCACGGATGCAGTGATGCTCTCCGGCGAGACGGCGGTCGGCAGGCATCCGGAAAAGGTTGTCATCGCCGCGGCACGGGTGTGCCTGGCAGCTGAAAGACAGCCTGTCACCCGCATTTCGAGACACCGGGTGGATTGCCGCTTCAAACGGGTCGATGAGGCCATATCGATGTCGGCCATGTACGCCGCCAATCATCTGGACATCAAAGCGATTCTGGCCCTGACCGAATCCGGCTCGACACCTTTGTGGATGTCGCGGATTCGGACGGCCATACCGATTTTTGGTCTGAGCCGCCATTCTCAATCACTGGGAAGAATGACCCTGTACCGCAATGTGTACCCGCTGCACTTCGACGTGACCGCCTACCAGCGGGATGAAATCAAGCGCAAGGCGATTGACATATTGGAGCAGCGCGGCGTGCTGAATCCCGGGGACATGGCAATTATCACCAAAGGTGACCAGGATGGGGTCTATGGAATGACCAATGCGATGAAAATAGTGGAGGTCGGCCACGTAGTATAAGCAGATGTGAAGCCGCGGACTTTATCAGGTGCAGCATCCATTCATCAGTTTAAAAGCAGTTTCGCGGCTGATCTCCGCGGAATTCAGCCGTACTTTGTGCTGGATTTCAGGATTGTCAATTTCAACGGACCGGTTGCCTTCCAACCGGTATAGTTTTAGTAGATTTGTGTCATATAAATAGGTGTTTGTGTCATGATGAAAAAACAACTCCGCCATATTTTATCTCCTTTTCATGATTTTATGCGGTAGATTTCAGTCCCTGCAACGATTTCGTTTCCCTGCAGCATTTCTGTTATTACCGGCGTAATCGGATTGAAGTTTTCGCTCAGTTTGTCCAGCACCATTTTTCCGATGCCTCCTGCCAACAGTTCTCACCAAAACTTTTGACTTCAAAGCATGTAATCGTAAATTGCATGTTGCACCTGCATAATAATCCAGTATTGGATTAGGTATTTATTCAATGGGGTAACGACTAAGTTGTGAGATCGAATTCAACACTAATGGAAGTGAGAACTTCCAACGGCTTCAGACCATATATACTATGATAAAAATATCTTAGGGGATTACTAGATAAATGTTAGAAATTGGTAAATTAATACATAGTGGCAATTCAGATAGATGTGAGGGGGGCAAAAGACGATATTGCCGTATTACAGCCAGCGTCTGACTTTAGCTTTATATTCCAGATAACGGTTGCCGAAATTCCGCTCCAGAGACTCTTCCTCCGGATGATCGCGGTAATTTCCAAAACGACCCAAAAGCAAAAAAGTGATTCGAAGCCAATTCCTAACACTGAGCTAACAAAGAAGGTGTACAAATCCTTGAAATCATGCCGCGCTAAACCGATCAGAATGAATCGATCATGGACATGTTAGAACCCGGTGAGCGCAGAATTGGTGTTCAAGGAGTGATTCATGTTTTATATGAAAAAAAGTTCGAAGTATTGGCTTTTAGGAGCAATTTGTATAATTCTAATTAATCTGATCGTCTTTATTTTCCGAAATCATATTCATGAATTGGTTTTACTGTGGGTGGTGATCCTAACCCCGGTTGGATGCCTGGTTCTTTACCCGCTGACGAGCGTTTTGGCGAAATCCCAGGAGTCCCAGAACGAAAAGGGTTGATCTCATTCATCCCGTTTCAACCGAAACGGTTCGATTTTCCCTAACCTATTGCCGATTAAAGGCTCAGTCGTGCAATTGAGATCCATTATTCTGGCAAACGGATTCAAGCAGACGGATATCATCATATTTCAGCGACCTGGGTTTGGCACCGTATCTCAAATAAGAAATAATATTTTTCAGTTTACTCACGTATTCGGGGCCACAAATCTGCCTCTGCGAAATCTCGCTTCTGGGGTTGTATAACTGCCTTTCGGCATCGGTCGCCTCTTGGTCGAGCAGATAAATCATTTCAAAAAAATCTTTGTTCTCCAGTCCTGTAATGAATTCCCGAATATCGCAGTTAGCTGAAATCATAATATAGCTCCCTTCCAGGCATCAGCCCACCGTTTGAGCAATTAATTTATTGAAATAAATTAAGCCGTTGGCACATAAGCACCCCCCCCATATCCCTAGATTAAATGGCATGGCAAAAGTGGCAATCTACCGATTAAGGTCAATCAATGGTACTCGATTACAGAAGAATTGTTAGATTTGTGTTAGGAACCCTGGATATTTTATCCAAATTGAAAATTAACAAATTATTAATCACTTTAAAATAAATCGTCTTCAGAGTTGTCGGTACCGACACCGTCGCACCCTATCGCTTCGAATTTCAGGACTTCCACCTCGAAAAAGCGCTCGGAGTCCTGCTGCATGAGCTGGATTTCACGTATTTGCGGATGATGTGGCGCCACTGGAAAAAAGGGCGAAATTAAGCTTTTTGGAACACGCCATCACGCCCTTCGGTCCCGAATGGCTGGATCATATCATCAGCAAAGCATTGGGCTTGAAGGGCGACTTTCTCATCGAATTTCGGACCGTTTGAACCGGATCAAATTTCAGCCCGGAGGGAGGATCAGATTTCAAGGGAAAATATAAACTCCAATGGATTGAGCTAGTTCAGAGATGTCACCCAGTTGCTGAAATTTGTGTGGAAAAAGAAATCAACGGAATAGGCGAAGGGCCACAAAAAGGCCTGGAACAGTGAAAAATGAACCGTTTCCTGGATTAAAAACGGTGCGACGACCATTCGAAAAATGAGGATGTAAAGAAACGCGGTGAACAACACCGCCAGCAACCTGGTCGACACCCGATTCCAAATCAGCGGCAGCGCACCTTTGGCCACCCGCATGGCGATTGTGTCGGGACCCGGTCCCTTCGAGGCTTTGTAAACCATGCGCTTTATGGAACCCATGCCGTAAAGCTTCTCCTGCGCTTTTGAGCGGGCATTCATATAAATTTGCGAAAAAATGTAGCGTTTCAAATTCAGGTGATAGTCCCGGATTAGAACCCATATAAAATTGAGATTTCTAACAAATTTATATATTGAATGCATCAGCGAGCCAACATAAACCGAGCAAATTATGGTCAAAGAAGTTCGAAAGTCAAAAACCGTACCGGATCCGTATATAACCCCGAAAAATAATAAAATGTTGATCGAAATCTCGACCAGATTAACGAAGAGCGCACGGGAGATCTGGCTGACCGCGGTCGTGGTCGACTCGTCGATGCCCTGGTTGACTTTTTTGCCGACGGCCGATGAAGCAACCAGCCGCAAACCGGCATAGGCCATGGGCAACAGAATTATTGAGGGCATACTTGTCTCCGATCGCTTGATGTTGCAAACGCTAAAAAATTATCTTAGCAAAAAGCAATTTTTGTGCCAGATTATCCTTCATACCATCTTGACTTTTTTTGGAACCAGCAATCAGGAACATATTCGGACGGCGACCCGTCTTCAGATATACCCCCGGTCATCGATCTAACCGGATTCTAATGTTATGCTCATATTATCCTAATCGATAAAAAATAGGAAAATGGGTGGTATTTGGCAAAAACCAAGCTACTAGATAATGAATATGATAGCGATCCTAGTTTGGGCCGGCAGTGGCGCAGCAGTCGTATTCGGTCTGATATATATACAGCTGCAATCAATGAAAAAGTGCCACCCTAATGCGGAGTTGTTCATCGGCACACTGAAACAGTTATGTTCTGATTAGGGTCGCAAAAAATATGTCGTTGTTTATAAGGAATCTTCACCATGGACAAAATCAGAGTCTTGTTTATCTGCGGCCACAACAGCGGCCGCAGTCAGATAGCAGAAGCATTTTTAAAGAAAATCGGCGGCGAGAAATTGTTTATCGAAAGCGCCGGTCTGGAACCCAAGCCAATCAATCCGCTGGTGGTGGAAGTTATGCAGGAAATCGGCTATGACTTATCCGAGGCCAAAGCGGACAGTGTTTTTGAATTCTTCAAGGAAGGCCGCCTTTATGACTACGTCATCACCGTCTGCGATGAGACCGCGGCCGGACAATGCCCCGTCTTTCCGGGGATCACCAAACGTTTTCACTGGCCCTTTAAGGATCCGGAAGATTTGACGGGGACGCATGCCGAGATGTTGGCGGATCTGCGGATTATAAGGGATCAAATCCAGGAAAAAGTTTCGGAGTGGTTTAAAACGGTATTGTAATCCGGCGGGTCAATTCTAAGCGCTACTATTCTTAATTACGGTAACGTATTCGGGTATTATTTTTTCACGCAAAGATGCCAAGACGCAAAGAAAATCCAAAAAGCCTTTGCGGACCTGCGAGCGGATATATTTCGTCAACAGTGACATTCACCCATACTCTGTCTGCATAGATGCCGCAGCAGAACTTGACAAATCGTATAAAATTAAATACATATTAGTTGATATTTGGGGGATGTAAATACGATGGCCACATCAGTTGTCGAAAATAAGAGTTATACATATGAGGATTATGTCAGTCTACCCGAGGGTTCGCCCTATCAACTTATCGGTGGAGATCTCATAATGGTCCCAGCACCGGCGCCATATCATCAGAGAATATCTAGAAAGATTGAATTTTTGCTGCTTCAATATGTTGAAAATAATGACCTCGGAGAAATTTTTTATAGCCCTATCGATGTCTATTTTAGCGAAGAAGATACATTTCAACCGGACATAATTTTTATATTAAAAGAAAGATCCGGCATTATCGGTGAGACCAAAATAGAAGGTGCCCCAGATTTAGTTATAGAAATACTGTCTCCCTCAACAGCCTATTATGACCTTGGCAGAAAGTACATGGTCTATGAAAAGGCTGGGGTGAAAGAGTACTGGCTTATTCATCCTGACAGAAAAGCTGTAGAGGTATACATAAACAGTGGTGAAAAATTCCAGCTTTCTCACACTGCTGAAGAATCAGGAATCGTAAAATCTAAATTATTGGATGGTTTTACGGCAAAGCTAGAAGATATATTCTAATCCGCTCCCTCATAAGGTGTAGTGCCTGCATCAATCTGCAACACTTAAAACTGCAATATTCCACAGGCGTTTGGATTTTCTTGCAGCCACTTGATCATCAAACCGTCATACTTGACGTCCATCTCAATGGTACTGTCGTTGAATACATTGCGACAGACCGCAACCCCTGGTCCTTTGACAGATCAGAGGTCAGATATTTTTGAAGATTACGGCAACCGGGTATCAAGACAGGGGCACTTTGCCATCGATGTAGGTTTTGGCGCGCTCGATGTAATGCACATTCTCGGCGAGATTCGTGATGTGGTCGCCAATGCGTTCGCAGCACCTGGCAACAAAGATCAGTCCGGTGTAGGATTGGATATGCTCCGAATCCTGGGACATCCGGGTGCGCAAATCACTTAAAAGATCGGCATAGACGCTGTCAATCCGGTCATCACGATGCCAGACGGCAATGGCTTTCTGGACATCACCGTCGGCAAACGCCGCCATAATATCCGACAACATCGTTTTTGCGAGTTCCGCCATTTGTGTGATGGCGGCAAGCGGCTGATCGAGATCGAGATCATGATCCAAATCGGGTGTATGTCTGGCAATATTGGCGGCATAATCGGCAATCCGCTCCAATTCCGAAGCCATTTTCAAAGCGGCAATGACAGCTCGCAAATCCTGGGCCACGGGCTGGCGGGTAGCAAGTATCAGAACGCCCAGTTCTTCAGCTTCCTGCTGAAGAACGTTCACCTTTTGATCACTGAAAATGACGAGATCAGCCAGGCCGCCATTGCGCTTAACAAGAGCCTGGTTAGCCTTTATAATTTGGTCTTCTACCTCGCTGCCCATCTCCGATAGCTTGGTCTTGAGCAGAGCCAGATCCTCATCGTACGATTTTACAATGTGGTTGCTAGCCATCAATATCCTTTTGTCTTCCGGAAAAGATCTTATCCGAAACGTCCCGTGATATAATCTTCGGTGAGTTGATGCTTGGGGCGGGTAAAGATCTGTGCCGTCGGGCCGACCTCAATGAGATCTCCCAGGTGAAAATAGGCCGTGCGCTGCGACACACGGGAGGCCTGCTGCATGGAGTGGGTCACGATCACTATAGAGTACTGCTCGCGCAATTCGTCAATCAAATCTTCAATGACGGCAGTGGCGATCGGATCCAGGGCTGAACAGGGCTCATCCATCAGAATAATTTCCGGGTTCACGGCAATCGTGCGGGCGATGCACAAGCGCTGCTGCTGACCGCCGGACAGGCCGGTACCGGGATGCTCCAAAAGGTCTTTGACTTCGTTCCAAAGACCGGCTTTTATCAGGGAGGTTTCGACGATCTCATCCAGTTCGGCCTTGTTTTGCGCCAGTCCATGGATCTTGGGCCCATAGGCGATGTTGTCATAGATGGATTTGGGGAAGGGGTTGGGTTTTTGAAAAACCATGCCGACCTGGGCCCGCAACGGCACTACATCGATATTTTTGCCGTAAATATCCACGCCGTCCAGGGCAATTGCGCCGGTTATGCGGCAGCCCTCGATGGTATCGTTCATGCGGTTCAGGCAACGAATAAACGTCGATTTGCCGCAGCCCGAAGGGCCGATCATGGCCAGAACTTCGTGGCGGCCGACATCCAGCGAAACATCTTTGATGGCCTGCTTGCTGCCATAATAGACATCGACATTGCGGCAGGTCATGCGCGGATTGTCTACGGTAATATCGCCAACCGTCCGGCGATCCTCGCGGCTGACGAGGTCTCGCCTCTCCTGCCTTGTGACCTCGACTTGTGCAATGTCTTTGTCTTCCATTGAATGCCCCACAAAGCCTGCCTCGTTCAATTCTCCGAGCGAAATCATGACACTCCTTTAACCTAACACAAATTAAAAATTGGTCAATCCGTTATATAAGGTAAAGTAGCCCTACCAGGCATCGTTTCAAAAACTCGCAAAGACCAATAGTTAATCCGCAAAAAAAGCTGCCCGGCGATTAAAAACCGAGCAGCTTCATGTACCGGAAATTACTTAAGTGACATCAGAACATTCAAACTCTCGATATCGCTGCGAAATTTTGCACGTTCTTCGTCGGGCATGGGAATCATGCCTTTTTCAGTCAGGTAGCCTTCTTCACCCCAGGCTTTGTCACTGGTAAATTCCACCAGATATTCCTGGATGCCCGGGATAACACCGACATGGGCTTTCTTGACGTAAAAGAAGAGCGGGCGGGAGACCGGATACTGGCCATCGGCAATGGCCTCGAATTCCGGTTGCACGCCGTCCACAAACGACCCTTGGATTTTGTCCATATTTTGATCCAGAAAACTGAATCCAAAAATGCCCAGGGCATTGGGGTTGGCCTCCAGCTTTTGCACGATGAGATTGTCGTTTTCACCAGCCTCAACGTAGGCGCCATCTTCACGCACCGTGTGGGCGATTGCTTTGTATTTGTTCTTGTCTTTCTTTTTCATGGCTTTGATCCAGGCAAATTTTTTGGCGCCGCCTTCCATGGCCAGCTCCACGAAGGCATCCCGTGTACCTGAAGTCGGGGGGGGACCCAAAACCTCGATGCTTTTAGCCGGCAGGGCCGGATTGACATCTTTCCAGGTTTTGTAAGGGTTAGGTACCAGCTTTTCGCCGCCGTTGGGGTCCGGAACATCCTTGGCCAGGGCTAGAAAAATGTCTTTGCGGGTCAGCTTCAAAGGAGCCGCTTTTTTAGAATTGGCCATGACAATGCCGTCGTAGCCGATCTTGACTTCGACGATCTCTTTCACACCGTTCGAGGCACAGCGGTCTATTTCGGACTGCTTGATGCGGCGCGATGCGTTGGTAATGTCCGGATGTTGGACCCCGACACCGGCGCAAAAAAGCTTCAGCCCGCCGCCCGATCCGGTAGATTCGATTTTGGGCGTTTTAAAAGACGTGGTTTTCCCGAATTGTTCCGCCACAACCGTTGCAAAGGGGTAAACGGTGGAAGAGCCCACGATGTTGATGTAATCGCGAGACGATGCGGCACCGGCCACCGAAAATGACGATGCGATAAACAGGGTAATAGGTAATAGTACTGCTGATTTTTTCATTTAATGATTCCTCCTTGGATAAATGTTAAAAAAAATTTCGGTTACTGTCTTTAACTTGCTGTAGTATTTAATGCTTGAATATTAGGTTCGTGTTAGCAACATGTTTGTATTTTATTGGTACCTAAAGTGATCGGTTCTAGGTTCAGGGTTCAAGGTTCAAAGGTTATAGGCTGATCTTTTTAGCTTTACACTCAACATTTTGGATTGGCCACTTTCACCCATTGGGTGAAACAGCTTTGTGAGCCTACTGTTGATAAAAACCTATTAAAACAAAGTGGTTGGAGATTTTAACCCCTGAACGTTGAACCTTGAACCGCACAACCTATGGGGATTTAATCCGCCGGCGCATCATTTCCAAAGATCCCTGCATCCTCAAGCGAGCTATCTCTAAGTCAATGTGCAAATTATTCAGGGCGGATTAATTACCAGCGACGTTCGAATTTTTTGCGCAAGATGACCGCCGCCGCATTCATCGTGATTAAAAAGGCCAGCAAGACCATAATGGCGGCCGAGGTGCGCTCCACAAAACCCCGCTCCGGGCTGTCGGCCCACAAAAATATCTGAACCGGCAAGGCGGTGGAAGGATCGGTAAAGCTACCCGGGATGTCGACGATAAAGGCCACCATGCCGATCATCAACAGTGGTGCCGTCTCCCCCAGCGCCCGGGCCATGCCGATGATGGTTCCCGTCAACATGCCGGGTATCGCCAGCGGCAGTACGTGATGGGCGACCATCTGCATTTGAGAGGCACCGACTCCCAGCGCGGCCTCCCGAATGGACGGCGGTACCGATTTCAGTGCCGACCGGCTGGCAATGATGATGGTCGGCAAGGTCATCAAGGTCAATACCAGTCCGCCCACCAGGGGCGCGGAACGCGGCAATCCAAAAAAATTGAGAAACACGGCCAGCCCCAGCAGACCAAAGACGATCGACGGCACGGCTGCCAGGTTGTTGATATTCACCTCGATCAGGTCGGTCCACCGGTTTTTGGGGGCAAATTCCTCCAGATAGACGGCGGCTGCCACCCCGATGGGAAACGAAAGCATCAGGGTGATGATCAGCGTGTAAAAAGAGCCGACCGTGGCGCCCCAGATTCCGGCTAATTCCGGTTCCCGGGAATCACCGGCCGTAAAAAAGGTTTTGTTGAATTTTTTCTCGATCCGGTTCTCGGACGTCCATTGTTGGATCCAGACCAGCTGCTTGTCTTTCAGGCGCCGCTCATCTTCGGGGACCTCGCGGTCAATATGGCCCTTAATCAGCATGTCGACGTCATCGTCAGCGGGCAGCCAGATGGCCATTGTTTTTCCAATGACTTCCGGTTGGTTCAAGACCATTTTGCGCAGCTCGAAAGCGGCGCCGGAGCTGACCAGGCTGTAGAGCATGCGCTTGTCGCGGCGTTTCTTGACATCGGGGAACATGCTGCGCAGGGATTTTTTGACCAGCCCCTGATAATTGGCCGAAGCCAGTGATTCCTGGCGCAGTATTTCGGGATCGAAAAACACGTCCAGCTTGATGAATGTTTGAAACAAGGCGCTGTAGCCTTTGGCCCCAACGCTGATAAACAGCAGAGACAGAAAAATCAGGCTAGCTGCAATAGCCGCCAATCCGTAAAATCGAAACCGCTTCTCAGCCCGGTAACGCCTGGCAAGCCCACGGTTGACGATGTCAAGTGTTCTTTCGGTTTTATCCAGAGACATTATTGTTGAATCCTGTTTTTATAAATCCTCATCAAGTTTGATTGAACTTCATATAAATCAGCGGCCACTAGCAAAGCTGTAATGATACTGGAAGTCCGCTGAATCGGCGGCAGTAGGTTAGGCATTCTACCTGAGGCGCTGATTTATTCATACTGCTCCCGATATTTGCGCACCACATGCAGGGCGATCACATTTAAGATTAGCGTGACGATAAACAGCAGCAGCCCCAGTGCGAATGCTGCCAGGGTTTTGGCGCTGTCAAATTCCTGGTCACCGACCAGCAAGGTGACGATTTGCACGGTCACCGTCGTGACCGCCTTTAAGGGATTGACCGTTAAATTGGCGGCCAAACCGGCTGCCATCACCACAATCATGGTTTCGCCGATGGCCCGGGATACCGCCAGCAGCACGCCGCCCACAATTCCGGGCAAGGCGGCCGGCAACACCACCTGTTTGATGGTTTCAGACTTGGTGGCCCCCAAACTGTAGGCACCATCCCGCAAAGCCTGGGGCACGGCATTGATAAAATCGTCGGAAAGCGAAGATACAAATGGGATGATCATAATGCCCATTACCAGGCCGGCGGCCAGGGCGCTTTCGGAGGATACGCTGAGTCCCAGGATGGAGCCGGTGTCACGGATGAAGGGTGCCACGGTCAGGGCGGCAAAAAAACCGTAAACAACCGTGGGAATACCCGCTAAGATTTCAATCAACGGCTTGGCCGCGGCGCGAAAACTTTTATTGGCATATTCAGAGAGATAAATCGCGGACATTAATCCAATCGGTACCGCCACCACCATGGCAATGGCCGAAATCAGCGCCGTCCCCATAAAAACCGGTACGGCACCGAAGGCGCCGGAGGAGCCCACCTGGTCGGCCCGGATCGCGGTTTGGGGACTCCACTTCAGCCCGAAGAGAAATTCGGTAATGGGAATGGCTTTGAAAAATAGAATGGCTTCATACAGCACGGATAGCACAATGCCGATGGTGGTGAAAATAGCGATGGTCGAGCAGGCAATCAGGATGTATTTGATGACCTGCTCCACAATGTTGCGGGCCCGCAGAACCGGCTTAATTTTAGCTCGCACCACCACCATCCCAAGCATGCCCAGGGCAATTGCAATAACTGCCAGTGCGGCTTTGCTGGTGGCCATCAGACTGCGATAGTGATCGGCGGCAGCCTGCATGGCCGGGTCGATTTCACCGGAGACGATATTGCCGCTGACCAGGTTGCGAATATCGTTGACGACCAGATTCAGACGTGAGGCCGGCAACCGCTGCATCTCTGCGGGCAGGTCCGCGACCACCAGTTGGGTGACGATACTGGATTCAAAAGCGAGCCAGAATCCGAATAGGATCAGGGCTGGAATTCCGCACCAGACTGCGGTCAAAGTCCCGTAATAGGTCGGGCGCGAATGCAGGTGTTTGATCCGGGCGCCGCCGCCGGCAACCGCAAATGCCCGCCGGCGTCCCACGTAATAGGCGACGCTGGAAAGCGCCAAAAGAATTATCAGCAATGTTGCAGGTGACATGGCTTCGAAAATTTCTCTCTGTTTGGTGACATGATTGCATGTCGCGATCGGTTAGTGTTCGTCGAGGCTAAATTTAGCGCCGGTTTGTTAACAACGTGTAACGATTTTGTTAGGTTTTTGTTAGCGTACGATAAAGTTAAGGCTAGAAAATATACAAAATAAGCCATAGATAAAATCCACTTGAAGCACATATTCCTCTTGATATCGACTAATTCCGATATCTTAGAATATGGATTGCAGCCGTTTAATTTTAAAAATTAAAATTCAATGTGAATCAGATCCCCAGCCCTTTCTAATAACGATTAACAAATAACTAATAACACCTCCATGAGCGCCTTTCGCTGGTTGAAGGTAGTACTCAGTCCTCAGACCTCATCACTCTGACCTCAGATGCTTGTTGCCACGCCTTCCGGGCCAATCCTTCCACGTCCTCCCACTGGCCGCCTTCAATCCATTCGGCAACCAGGCGCGCGACATCGGGAATCTTTAGCCGTGAGGCGGATGGCCGGTCCAAAAACTGCGCCACACCGTCCCCGTCTAACTTCTCCATCGTCATTCCCAAATTCAGGGATGTCAGCGCCAGGGCATTCGAAAGCTGCTCCATCTGACCGGACAAGGGTTTGACCAGAATCTTCTTGCCCAGCGACAGCGCTTCGCTGGCCAGCTCGAAGCCGGCATTGCTGATAACCCCATTGCATTCGATCAAATCATCTAGAAAGCCGGTTCGGGAATAGGGCCGCAGGTGAATGTGGTCGTTATCGTCGGCTTGAGGCACTCCATGATAAATAGAAAACTCATAGCCCTGAAATGGCCGCAGCAAGGACAGGATGTCCACCAACTGTTCGAAAGGCAGATAGACCAGGATTTTGTTGTCGATCTGTTGGCGGCCGTTGCCGATTTTATAGGGAACGATGGGCGGCAGAATGGGCCGGTTGAAATGATGCCAGTGCAGTCCGACCGGATAGTCCACCGGGGCAAAATTTTTGATCACGAAACTGGCCAGCGGATTGGCGCCTTTCTTGGGGATGTCGTGCATAAAGGCGTATTAATGACCGACGCCGATCAGGGGCAGCGATCGACGCCTGGCAATGCGGGACGAAAGGGGTTCAAAATCCGTAATCACCAGGTCGAGGTCGGAGCTATCGTAGGCGGCGATGTCGCGATAAAATTGGAAAAGCTTCAATTTCAACGCGGTTTGGAAGTATTGCAGCCGTCCGCGATGGGAGCAAAATGTCAGGCCGTCAAAAGTTTCATAGGGCTCGAATGCTTCCAAATCCGATTGCATGGCCGGCTTGCGGCCGCTCAGCAGGACCTGAACCTCATGGCCGAGATTTTTCAACTCCCGAATGACTTCCCGGGAACGGCTGATATGACCGTTGCCGGTGGTTTGGACCCCGTAAAGAATTTTCATTCCAATTAGTTCTCTTATGAAACTACAACTACATTAACCCCAAGAAAGGGATCTTAAATCGTGCTCGTCCTCGTACTCGGGTTTGAAAACGGCTCAAAAGCTTCGAGGACGAGCACGAGCACGAGGACGAAACGGCCAATGTGTTCATCGGAAACTGTGTAAATTTGGCGCAGTTTCTTTTCTGATCAGACTGGACGCCCGCGGCCAGCGGCCTCCGCTCGTGTGAAACTACATCAAATCATCTAAAGGCTGTGGAATGGATCCGATTTTATTTTTTTTATTTAGACAGGATCAACAGGATTATCAGGATTTTTTTCGCCTCCGGCGAGAGACCTTTCGGCCGAAGGCCGCATGATCCTGACCATCCTGTTGATCCTGTCCAATTAATTTTTTTTAAAAAGAATCCATTCCTCTTCTTCTTCTAAATTCTATAGTTTTTTATTGGATCTGACTGGACGCTCGTGGCCCGAGATCAAGCTCGTCAAAAAATATCTATTCAGACCACAATGCTCAGGGCCGCCAACGCACTGAGCAAACCGACGGCCATCCCCGCCAGAATATCGGTGGGGTAGTGAACGCCGAGGTAAATGCGGGAAAAACCGACCAGCAGGGCCCAGCTGATTACGGGCATGGACAGCAGCGGGAAAAAATAGCTAATCAGGGTGGCCATGACGAATGCGGCTGCCGTGTGCCCGGACGGAAAACTGAATTGGTCGCTGGGTGAAACCCGCCCGTGAATGTTCGATAAAGCTTCACAGGGCCGATCACGCTTGATGCCGTTTTTTATCAGTTTGTAGAGCGGCAGCTCGATGCCGAATGCGAAGAGGCTGGCCAGAAAAAAAATCCAGGCCTTATGGGCATCGATCAGCAGCAATGCGGCCGGAACCACCGGGTAATAATAGCCGTTGCCGGTATGGGATACCCACGGCATGGCAATGGCCAGCACCTTGCGGCCGTTTAGCCCGAATATCGCTGCAGCGAAGATATGATCCCAGCCTGAAACACTATTGACAAATGTTTTCATGGCACCTCCTTACGGATCTAGGTCAGTTTAGGAGGCGTTGATTAGGGTAGGATTAAATCTATAGAGTGGACGCATAAACGTAAAAATTCTCATTATATCAGCATGATAAGATAAAATACTACTTGACTTTTTTTGATATAAGTACTACTAAAATCACTCCTTTTATAGGCCTAGTTCCCTAAAACT
>Ga0209338_1000348_pt1 | contig 15172 bp, 3 predicted proteins | sample OlaalgELextract1_FD_187374 | JGI IMG/M metagenome (GOLD analysis project Ga0209338, IMG submission 187374) | Olavius algarvensis symbiont microbial communities from Tuscany, Italy - Type A ELBA extract 1 (SPAdes) (version 2) | ecosystem: Host-associated > Annelida > Digestive system >... | reverse complement strand
GTGGCCTCGCTACTGGATAACAATAATCACTGACTGAGTTGACTAAATGAATTCCTTGCGGCACAACGTGCCAATGACAGCAATTAAAGCTCGCTAGCACCAGTCAAGAACATGACATGAAATACTGACCCGCCTCGTCGCACGAGTTAGTGCGTTTTTTTCTGATTTCTGCAGCTGCCTACAACGCAGCTTTGCAATTGTCAGGTACAAAGCTGCATTGTTTTGGGATCTCATATTTCCAAGGAGTTGGCAGAATCTTGACTTGCCAATATTATTCCGGATAAATACATGGAGTAAAATTAATAGATACCAAGCAGTAAAATTAATAGCAGATTCAGCCCTACTGCCCCTGCGGCCTCCACAGTGTAAAGGTAAAGATAAAGGACGGCCATACTCCAGAAGGAGCGTAGGCGGCTCATCTCCATTCCATAGGCCGTTGAGCCCGTAGGTGGATAAACCACTACTGTCTGTGACGCATAGCCAGTGCAACGCCAGACCTACGGTTACCTTCCCAGCCTAAGCTGGTACTCATTTCGCCTACCCACGGAGGGATGGCCAGGCTGAGTTGACCTGGGTGGCTGGATAGTGGATACATACCGAGATAGTTTACCCACCCGAAGACGGTCACCCATCCAGGTACTAACCGGGCCCGGCATAGAGTAACTACGTTGATTGAGACCAACGCGTTACCACTAAGCCAAACCACAGTGGCCGCCCGTTAAATCTGCCACTGTCATGGTGCCACATAGACTTCTGGAATACTGATTATAATGCAGTATTTTACCTGATAATACTTGTAGCAGGCCCATTCATATGCTTTTGCGTTTCCATCTTCGTCATTTTTTGCTGCTCGTACATCCATCTCTGCCTGTCTTAACCAGCGTCGACCTTCGCTCGGTTGCGGATTCATGCTAGAATAGAAACTTTGGAAGAAGTGTTGTTTTCTTCTTTTTACAACATGTGATGTGTTATGCTCGTAGTTTTGCTCATAGTCTTTTTGTTGTTGGTGATGTTCTCTAGCTCTCTGGCTCATGTATTGGTAGTAACTCTGACAGAAGCTGCTACTGTTGCTGTTATACAGAGCTGAAGGTACAGGAGTTGGAGTCAACTGTGATGACGATGCAGCTCCTGCATTATCGTCATTCAGTGGCAAACCGTGATCTAGACAATCAGATGCAAACAGAATGAAATGTGTAACTTTGGTTGCCAAATCTGAATTGTCAGCGTTATTGTCCGGATGCCACTGAAGAATCAGTCGCTTAAGTATTTTATTTCGCTCTAGTTGCTCCATTTTCCATGCATCTGTAAGAGTTATCTTCAAGTCATTAATGACATCATTATAATCCAACGGATGATTCTGTTCAAACCCTGTATCGTCTGATCTATCATCACAAGATGTAGCATGATTCACCTGTCGTGTAAATGCATACAGCAACGCTGCAGAAACTGTTGCAGACTGGCCACCACCAATGTCAGCTGTGTACTTAGCGTCAAATAATGCAACAGATGCATCAGGATTTATCTGTTCTCTTATCTGAATGACAATGTATGTGGGTTCACCAGGCTCATCATTCTCTGCAGGGTCATATTTCTCAAGCGCTACATAGTCTCCGGGTTTCATTAGAGTAATGTCTCGTCTCAACAAATGATGATGAATAATAGGAACAAATGTTCCTGGTATTGGCAGATATGTTTCCTGATGTGTTGAGTTTCTTGTATACTGCTTTATGCCAAACAAATCCAACTCACTGTGCTCTGTGTTTTTTGGACAACGAAGAAGTGATAAAATGAAAACTGAATGTAACTGAACACAGTCACTCATGAAATCACATATTATGCCAGAAAGCATATAGTAAAAACTTTCCAACTGCTTCTGTTGCTGTTGCACATTGAAGTACACTGTACACTTTGTTGCATTGCTGCTGTTTTCAAACTGTGGATAAAGTAATGGGCAGCGTTCAGTTCCTGCTATTCTCTCTCCTTTGAAAGCGAAGTATGTCTTTAATTCGTTAACTCCAACAGTCTGAATCAGCCTTAGTTTTTCAGTAGCACTATTAACATGTTCAGTGTCCACATCTTTCCGAAGTGAGTGCAATGCAAGTCGGATGATGCCTTCTTTGAACTGTTCTGACTGTAGTTTATCATTGAGACATTGTGCCAGTTCACATTCCATAACTTCATGATTTGTAACCATAACTTCTGACACAGTTGCAGACAGGAACTGTGGTTGTGCAGCAGCAGGCAACTTTCGAAGTAGCCGACAGGTTTTATCAACTGAAATGTTGATGTCACACTTTTCTAGTGTTACAAAGAAAGGCTGATCTAAGTCTGTGATACCATGCCTCATACTCAAATCATCACATATTAGTGTCGAAGCCTCATGCATTCTCTCATCTCTTCCCAGTAAATATAAATTACCAGTCAGAGAAGCGCGACTTTCTAATGATTGGAGATTGGTGAAAAGGCCTTTCATTGCTTTGCACACAGCTTTCATTTCATTAGGATGCAACTTTTCTGCACTAGACTCTGTGTAAACAATTTCTAAAACCATGGCATAATGGTTTATTGTCACTGATGTACTAGCACCAAGTTTACTGAACAAGGCATTGTATGGACCTAAATCAAGTGGAATGGAAATAAGGTATGGTTCAATTTCTTCTTCTTGTGGCATCCGTAGCACTATCTGTTGTGGTTTAAGTAGCAGGCACCTGTTGGCATCAATAACACAGTGTGACGTGCTTAACACAGCAATTACAGCATCTGGCAAGTCCTCCTTCTGCAACACGTCATAGACGAACTTCAGTACACCAGCGAGAACAGCCACCTCAAAAGGTTGTTTCTGGCTAATCTCTGAAACTAGCTTAGTACAGCAGAGTTGAGTATGCTGAGCCACATTCTGCAGCTTTGGTTTTTCATCACATTTCAGTTGATGGTAAACATAATCAAGATCCACAGTCTTTGGTATATGACTGAAAACAGATGCATTAATTGTAGACTGAACAGACCACACAGCATCTGCCCAAGTGCTACTGATGGAGCCTGCTAATGTTATGAGGCATCTGCCTCTGTTTCGTTTCCAAAACTGTGGATAAAAACTTTCTCTAACTGATCCAACACTGTGTGGAACAACAAATGCAATGCCTCTAAGCTTCTGGAGAAACTGCAGATCATGCACATCTCGTCTGGTAAACAAGTGTTTTAGTAGTGCATTAGACTGCTTAGCTGTTTCTTCACTTACGTGACATTCACCAGAAACAGCTACTTGCATTGCATACTGCAGAAACATTTCCTGCGAAACGTCATGTACCATACCACATTCTCGTAAAAACGTGGTCCATTCATTGTCTTGGTATGGTTCAGGCACAAAGTCTGTTGCTGTATGCATAGCACGAAACAGCTTAACAGAGTAATCATAAAACTCAGACGCAGTTGCTAAACCACAATCCTGAGTTAAGGGTGACACTGGTATAAAGTACAAACGCCTGAGAGCTCCTATAATTATAGCAAGCTCTGAACTGCTTGGCTGCCATTTCATTTTTGGCAATAAGTTATCTCGAACGTATAAAAGATGTTTGTAGCGGCCACCAGGAGACAACATTTCAAAATGCATGAATATGAAAGAGCAGTAAACTTCTGTGTCTGTAAGATATTTACATCCCAAGAATGTAAATAATTTGTTGGTTTTCATACCGCTTCTCAAAAATACCACACCAATGGTTGTAGACCATGCTTCCATGTCTGTGACTGGAATGCCTGCAGGCAAAACATACGCACGATAGTCTTTTATACTGACAAGTTTCTTGTAAACAGTGCAAAAGACTGGTAGTCTCTGAATTGTAGGAATCGAGTTTGGTGTTTGCTGCAACAAAGACATGTGTTCTGAAAAGTACGCAAGTAGTTTTTCACTGTCACCATATGTCAAGTTGTACATCGAACACTGTCCATGATCTAGTGCTTCTTCCAGTGCAGCAATGACAGAAACTGGACTTTCGACACTGCCCAAAATTTTGTAATATAAATCACTGAGATAATCATCATGACCTAAAATCACAGGTCTCAGAACATCAAATTTACTGAGAATGTCATCCACTGGCTTTGCAATAATGCTGCCGGTTGATCGTAGTAACACACAGTGTGCATTCATGACCGGAAGGAGTTGCTGCTGCTGCATGTTGGAGGCAGGCAACAGACACCACTCTGCTAATCGCTTAAGAACATCGTGTGGAAAATTGTCTGTCAGACTCTGCAAGAATGCCCAAACGTTCTGAAGCCACTCTACAGGATTCTGAAGAACTGACAAAGATTCTAACTGACTGAATGCTACATGCTTGCGAGCACCATAGAATACATCAGGTGGAAGAATGCCAGGTAGTTCAGTTAGAAAGTTTTCAACAGTCAGCATTTTACAGAGGTAATCATCAGATGTAGCATTAAGTTGCAGAACTGAGAAAACTTCTTTGTGAAAGAACTGATCTGGCATGTGAGGTAATACATGCGCAAAACGAGGTTCATACTTCAGTGCTGAGGCATCAAATGCTCGCAAACAACCATCCCTGGTTACCAACAGTGGTGATTCGTTGAGCAATTGTTTGTATTTTGGTTCTTGACTGCAGTACTTCAACAGTGTGCACATTGTTTTCACGTCCTTAAACAGAGTACAACTCACAGGAATGTCAACTTCCATCACTCGACATCCTGTATCTGGTCTTTGATAAGATCTGAAGAATTCTAGCACTGCCTTAGGACTAACTTCCTTCACTTGAACTCCAGCCTTTCGAAAGTTCTCGCAAATGTTCATAGGACACACAAACAACAAGAAACCACAACCAATAAGAACATCTCTGACAACTTCGTGGTTTTCTTTGTCTGTGGCTCCTTTATGTGCTACAAGTGGAGAACAATACTTCTCATTGTTTCTAATATGTGATGCAAGATCGTCAAAATATCCCTCATGTGTTCCGTCTTTTACAGGTTTAATCCACAGAAACTTGTCTTGTGCACTGACAGAGTCTATATTACAGACCGGCAGTACAGTCATGTGTTGAAGACGCTGATATACGGCTACTGACAGCTTATACACGTAACTGTCACCATCTTTCACAACTGATGGAAAGAGTGCAAAATATTTTACATGCAACTGCTGCTTGCTTGTCAGTGTCTCTCGTTGCATCATCTCTATTAGTGTGCAGTAAGCTGGAGCAATTACTTTTTCCATCAAGCAATTGTTCCATTCTACCTTGTAATCAGCTTTTTCGCCTCTCCACAAATGCCTTCGAGTTTCATAGTCCAGAACAAAATGTCCACTGACGCTGACTGGAAGCTGTAACTGTACCGACAGTGGTAAAAAACAAAATAGCTGACTTGAGTTCTTACCATGTTTATGGTTATTCTTGGTACAATATGCAACACCAGCTCGTGGTAGAAGTGCAAGATCTCTGCACTTATGTGCAGAATTAACACAGTGGGGAATCTGGTCTGGATTTTCAAATCCAAGTTGCTGCACAATAATCCATTCATCAGAGCTACCACTACTGTCTTCAATTATCAGATGGTACGTAACTTCATGAACATCAACATGTTTTAGCAAATATTCACCGTCTTTCAACTGTCTTGCAGTTTTCTTCACTAACTTCTGAAACTGTTCTCGTTTCTGTTCTGCATCTGAGGACAGTTTTGCTGTTACAGAGTATGTTGTTGTCAGCAAGCCTGTTTCTGCATCAACATTTCTCAAACAAATCTTTTTCACAGAATTTAGAAATAGAAGTGACATGCACATGTCATTCTTAAAGTCTGCAAAAAGATTCACAATATCTTCTGACGTCACAGGCTTCTGTGAAATTTCCGATTCCTTGGCAAGAATGTTACTTCGTAACGGAAGTCTGAATAAGCTTCCTTGTTCATCACCAAATTGGCCACTGTAATAGCCATGGAATGCATCTGGAAACTTTGTCTGCACTGAGGATATGTTATTTAACATTCTACCTGGGCTATCTGGTGTTGCTCCAGGTACATATCGACAGTGTGGATCAAAAAAACAAAGAACCTGTTTGTTATCCACAAAAGTGAGAAGTGATGGCACATCAGTTACGTGATAGACAGAACTGAAACCTACACCGTACTGTCCAGTCTTCGTTGGGTCATCACTCTTACTGCCTTCACCCAAGCTCTGGATTCCTTCCATGTCATTCCGTGTGAACGGACTGTTGTTATAGACACATAGTGCTGGTCCTTGCAACGGTTTCCAGCTTTCATCAAATACACGTTCTGCTGGCAGTTGACGCTCATCATTAATGAAATGCACTTCCGTTGCTCCTGCATCATCTGCATTCTGCAGCATCTCGCTCAGAATACCTTTGCCAAACGGATATCCTGTAAGAATTTTGCGTATTCGAGTGACCAGCTTTTCTTTCTGACCGAACGCAATGCCCACAGAATTCTGCATAAAATATTCCTGCTTTACGGTTTTTATTTGGAGTTTGCTTGCTGCTTCATATGGAATATTTGGATGACAAAGCCTGACATCATTGACAGCAGTCCAATGACAGTTGTCAAAGCACAGAGTGTCAGCTGCACATAAGATTCCATCCACACTTGGCACATATACTGGCACATCTTCAGGCAGCATGCAGAATGTAGTCAAACAGTTGTTAATGATATCTAGTGCAACTTTGAGGTCATGGTCTTCCATCGGAACATCCAAATATGAATCATGCATTTGCTGGAGTATTCTGATGTAATCTGCAGCTTTAAAACATTCTTTTACACCAATGGTATCTAACAGTGCTCCATGAGCAATGTACGTTGTCAGTGGAACTTTAAACAAGTAAGGCAACAGAGCTTCAGATGCAACTGGAAGTTTCTTTGCACAATCAGAAGGCAGCATGAACATGCATTTACTTGAAACAAATATACATTTTCTCTGCCACAGTTCATTTCTGAGTTGCTGTGCATATTCTGTGCTTTTAATTTCTTTTCCAAAGAAAGAGTACACGTCTTCACATATTTCCTGTAGCTTTATGGCAGTATGTTCACTTACATGGCAGACAGCATAATCCAACTGACGTAAAACTGTAAACATGGCAATTGACTTATCCACCAACTTGAACAGTTGTTTTAGCTGTAGATGCTGGTATTTGAATGTTGCATAATCATCAATGACTGGATACGTGCAACACACGAGGTTTTGAACACCCGAGAGATATGCTTCTTCGAAAGATGTAAACTTTCCAAGTTCATCACCCTTCCATGGTAGTGGAAATGCACATGGTTTGGTAGAGACAGGAAGAAAACGTTCCTTTCTTATCCTGTCAATATATTCCATATCTGCATAAGAAACATCACTGACTTTCTCATTCATCAGATGGATCACAACTGCAAGTCGTTTGTCATAGATCTCATGTTTCTGAGGAACCTTGACACATCGATCTGAAAGTTCTTGCCATGACACATATTCACACTTCATACCAATGTTCACTAATTTTGCATAAACATCATTCTTCTGATATTTGCCATGGCCAATAAAAGGAAATCTTTCTTCATCTTCATCATACAACACTGCCAGACTTGACAGTGGATGAACAAGGTCAGACGGTTTCCTCAGCAGGCCATTTGGCAATGATGGTATGCATTCACAGTGCAATAAATCACACACGTCATTGTCAAACAAAGCAGTCAACACCAGCTGCTCTCGTAGTACTGGGTCTACACTGGCAATATTTGGCAAGAACCACTGTGAGTAGAATGTGTGCTTGCTAATCTGTAGCCTCTCTAGTCTATGACTGGCAGATGTCTGCAGAATGGAGTGCAACAAATGTACAGGCAAATCTATCACATTAATGTTGGCAGTTTCTGCAAGCACAGACAGTACCTGCAGTGCAATGTCACCAATGTCACTCTCTCGAAAGTTTGGTTCCAGCATCTGGCACTGATTCAATGACACACAACTGTCATTTATTCTGCACACCTTAAGTCCACTGTCTCCAAAAAGATCAGTATACAAGCTATCAGTCATATATGACAGAATGCCAGCTTCTGCCACAGGTTTGTGCACTGGCCAAATCAACAATGACTCTGAAGTTTTACAGAGCTGAAGCACATCTTGTAGAAGATTTTCATATGCCATCTTCACAGCGTCTTTCACCAGCAGTTCATTCCATACTGCTCGGTCATCAAACTTGTCAGTTGTCGTATTTTCAACTAGATGCATTCTACTTGAGGTAACTGCAAAAAATCCATTAACATGAACTGGAAGCTCAGTAGTTTTGGTGAATGGAAGCGGAAGGAAACAAAAAATAATTCCACCTTTGTAGCCACTGCCACAGCTTGGAACACTGTAAGGTGTAAACTGATCATCACGCTTCTCCAGTTGAGCTGCTACTCCTGCAACTGAGATAAGATCTGACCTTGTAGATGACATTAGAAGTGATTCATGTTGACCTAGATATGATGACACAAGCCAGTGCGTTGCATGAGATTCTGCATCATCAGTATGCAACAATGGTCCAGCATTTGCAGTTATGTTAACAATAATTCTTAGCAGCAAAGAGGATTCCACCTTCTCAGTGCTAACACTTTCCGTCTTCAGCGAACTGTTTGCCATTTGCAGGAATGCACAATGGTTAGTCTGGTCATCAACTTCTGGAAAACGGAGAACTTTTTCAACGTTCTTAGTAACACAGTATAACTCTTTCATGTTTTCTGGTTCATCGTAGGATGCAAGGTGAGAAACGGACACAGTTCTCACATTTTGTGTGAAGAGCAGCAGGTGATCAGCAGACTTTAGAAACAATGACAGCAAAGTCATCATTTCTTCTCGACTGTAATATCTATTGCAGATTTCACTACTGCCACTCTGTTCTTGGGTTCTAAGAGGAAATCGGAACAGAGTTGCAGGATAATCAATTGCTGATGCACTGGAACTTAGGTTACAGCCGAAAATTCCTGTAAATGGCTTGAACTGATCGCAGAAATACTGCAGAATTCTTGTGCCAGAATTCAAATGAACCTTAATGCCAGGCTTACTTTTATCACGAATTGCGTCTTTGAGATACTTTGTATGAGGATCTAGATACACCACATAATTTCGACTTACTACAGCAGGCAAGTCTGTTAGATTGTACACAGCATTGAATCCAAGTCCAAAACGTCCAATCTTATCTTTGCAATGCTCTTTTGTACCTCCACTAATCTTCACAAGATTTTTGAAGTCTTCTGTTGTGAATGATTCATCATTGTAGACCCAAAGAGCTGGTCCTTGGAGATCTTTCATGCCAGGATCCAGAAGCGTTGTCCGAGCATCATTATTCTGTCTTTCATCATACAAAAATCTTACCTCTTTTGCTCCAGCATCATCCGCATTCTGGACAAGTTCTTTAATAACTGCCAAACCATCTGTGTAGTCATTCAAAATGTTTCTCAGACGCTTTGTGAGTGGCTCTGGTTGCTGCCCATACGAAGTCGAGCCTATGTAAATCTCTTCTGCTTCTAACTTGCGACTGACAATGCTGTGAATTTTTAGCACTTCAGCAGTGCTAGTAGGCACACGACGGTGTACCAGGTTAATATCAGTGGCTACATCACACATATCAAAGCCCTTCTTGTACCATTCCTTGTCACAGTATGTACATTCATCAACGGGCAGCATCTGCAGACGTCCATCACTTGAGTCCACTGGAATTAGGAGACTGTCTCGATACCTGTGCAAGTCTGCAAATCCCGCAATTTCATTCAGTATGTCTACTACATACTGCAGATCTCTTTTTACTTCATTTTCTGAAAATGTCTGAACCTCATGCGAAGTGGCTATGCTCTTCAAAACTGCAACTAAGTTACAGCTGTCAGCCATTCCAACTGTTTTCCAAAGGTTCTCAAATTTCTGGTATGCTGTTGGCAGCACATATACATATGGCTGAAGGTCCATAAATGGCTTCTTTCTGACAATCTGTTCTACTCTTGCAAACCCATCTGCGTGAACAATCCACCACATCTCATTCAACTGATGAACATGTTTACTCAGTTCATATGCACGACGATTCAGATGTGCATAGATCTCTTTCACAGTGCACTCACAGTCTAGATCAATACTGCCCATATCTGCAGAAACAGCTATTACATTCAGCAAATGTTGAATAACATCATCAATGTCGGGCTCCCTTGTCCACTCGAACTCTGCTGCAAGACTTGGAATGTTGCTCACTGATGCATCTAAACACTGTTTAACAGAACCAACCAGGAAACAGTGTTCTGACGACAGAACGTCTGATGGACACGCAAGCAAACTGCCATAATTCTCACCATGAAATGGTAATGGCTTAGGATAACGATCTGGCCTGCATCTCATCACCGGTACCCATCTGACTTGTTTAAGAAGATTCAACAAGCTGTCACTGCAGCTTGTAACAGTAGCAGCTAACAAATAGCAATGCTGCTCGAGAAAACTGACAAGTTTATTAGCACACTCAAGACAAGCAGTTGCAGAATCTGAGTCAGAGCACAGCACTGTGTTGAGTCTGCTTGCTATATGCCACACGTCGCTTGCTGTGACTGATTCCTGACCTTTCAGACCATCAACAAGATATCTCAATAGTAGCATTATTTCACTGTCTTCCAGCATCTGCCTGAGTTCTGCATTTTTAAGTGCAGTGCAGACAAGTCTTGCTGGTACACGGGCAGCTGACGAACCAAGCTGCTGAAGAATGTATGAAGGCACAGACGCCAAGTCGGTCTGATTCAGAAACAGTATGCGCCGAATCAACTCTGTTAAGCAACTTGTGTCTTCAATATCATCAAACAAAACATCTTTCATCTGAAGAAATCTTCCCTCGTTTACAGGACTGTAGAACACAGGAAGTGAAGGTAATTGCTGATAGAAGGCGACTGCAAGTGGCTTCCAGTATATAGTCACTGCTGCCATATCAGGTATCACAGAATACATCAGATTACGATGAAGCACTGCATTCTCAACAGACCAGGACTCTGCTATGTATTGTGCCAGGTTGACAAGAGCTTTTGGCAACAGGCAGCTTATGAGGTACTCATTCCAAAGGATTGCTTCATCAGTAATTTTCTCATTAATCTGCTCTGACGTTCTTCTCTTGATGTGGCGTCGGTTCTGCTCAACCGCAAAATAGCCATGTACATGCACTCTTAGACCAGTAGGACTTTCTGGTTCCCGTGGCAGAGGCAAAAAGCAGAAGATGTGACCATGTGGTCTATCTCTGAAGCCAGAGACAATTTCTTCAGTTGATTCGACTAGAACAGCAACAGCAACCCATGGCAATACGCCGAGAGTGCTACTGAATTCCCTCACAGATGACACATCTTCATCACAGCCATAAAACTGACTTATTACCCAACAACACTTTGTCACTTCAGGCTCTGTCTCTACATGTCGCTGTTGAGTAAGTTCTGTTGTCATATTATATGTAACAGAAACTGCACTCTGAATGCTGCCACACTGCCGTTGACCAATTTGCTCAATCAGTTCGGCTCGTTTGGTAGTAATTTCCATCTCTGTATTTTGTGATATTTTGACTGTCATCAACATCGTCGGTGCTAAATCACTGTCAACTTTCTCATAAACTTCGATTGTTTTCAGGCTTTTCAAGAATAACAGCAAACTGTGCGCATCAGCCTCCAGTAAGTTAAAGAGATCTTTAACTTTCTGTGGACTGTACACAGTCTGGCAGAGGTCTGACTGACCAGCTTGCATTCGCAGTGGAAAGCGAAAAATGGTGCCGTTAAAATAGCCAGCCTCAAGCGTCTCATCACTGGTGCCAAACAGTGGTTGAATGAAAGGAGCAAACTGATCTTCAAGACGAGCTATGTCTGATCTGTTGTCGACGAGATCCCACATGTGTGACGAGGTTGGGTGTGGCCGAGGGCTGTCAGACTTGAAGAACTGCTCGTGCGGATCAATGAAACCAATCCCTCGTCCACTGAAGATACTCGGAAAATCTGAACATTAACACACGTGAAGATCATGTACACATTTGCACCAACAAGCAGTCAGCTGTAACGGGACAAAGTCATACTCCAATGAACTTTTTTTATTTCAACTAATGAACGAGTTATGTACAAGTTGTACAAAAATTGTAATTATTTTATTTTTAAATAAAGCAGTATTTATAAAAAAGAACTTTGTTATTTCAATATTTTGTGCTAAAAATAGAACGACTGTGGAACGACCACAGAGATACTATTTTAATTCCTCGAGTTCGTACACCTTTATCACAGTCAATAATGTCATCATGTGCAAGGTAAACTTATCCTGTTTGCATACGTAATATTGTTTAAACGCGTTAAATTAATTTTCGGCAATATATTTCGTCTGCTGGTGCAAAAGAATATTAATTCTATAATAATATTGCTGCAACGTATTAATCACGGAGATACTAATAGAACAGCCGTATTTAGTTTAGTTTACAATTTACGTCGCAAGACTCTATGGAATCCCGCAACAGCGAGTTATACAATAAATCACCCAAAAAACCCAACAGCTGGTCCTCAGCCTGTTCGTGAATAAAAAGTTTGTTTTCTGGCTACACAAGTGGAGTAAATTTAATTTAACTATCTAAAATGACTTGCATATATATACACTACACGGTGAATGTAGTTATCGCTAATTCATTTTTTTGGCCGGAGTACCCCTTTAAGTGCAGCACTTGCTGCACTTAGCAGCACTTGCTGCACTTAAGTCTACACTTGCTGGGCAGTTACTTATTTCAACTGCTCTTCTGACAGATGATTTTCTACTTGTGGCTGAAAGTTGATTAAGTTGGTTAATTTTCATTACTGTCAGATATCATCATCACCATCACTGACTTTTTGGTATAAGTAGATTATTTTTTATGGGCTCTCATTTAAGCAGTATACCTCTTAGGCCTACATTTATTGCAGCACCGCAGCTGTTAAAAGTAGATTTCTAACTACACCTTTAATAATTAAAAACGCCTAGTACATTAGCACTGCAGTAATAACCATTCCAGTTTAAAGGTTCCTCTACATTGACAAATTTAAAGTGACTCGACATCATATGTAGCATCCTGACCATTTTTACAACACTACGTGTATGCATAGCATGAACTATGCTGTGGCAAGATGTCTGTCTGTCTGTCACACACCGGTATTCTGTCAAAACGGCTAAACATATCGTAAAACTTTTTTACCATCAGGAAGGCACACCAAACGTTATGGCAGTATTCCGACGGGGACCCCCTAACGGGGGCGTCTAGTGCAAGGGGGTATGAAAAAAAATCACGATTTTCGACCAATATCTTGGTATATCTCAGAAACGATACAAGATGCAGCCATAGTTACTATGGAATGCAAATAATAAGCCTTACCCAAGCTTTCGAATGCTACCATTTTCAATGATCTTGAGTGACCCCTAACCCAGACTTGAAAGTCACAATATTATTAAATGTCAAATAACTCGTAAATGGTAAAAGATAGAGCTAAACTTACAATGGCAGACCAATCTTAAGTTGTATATGTTCTATCAAACGGCGCCATTTTCAACAACCTTGAACGACCTACCCCCGATTTCAAGGTCAAGGTCACGCCATTATTTGATGATGAATATCTCAGAAAGGGTACAAGATACAGACATAGTTTCAATGGAATAATAATAATAATTACACATGCCCTAATGAAGGGTGTCATTTCTAATGACCATGAGTGACATTGAGTGACTTAGATATTCAATGACACGAAGCGTCACGCGGTCTCTCTGGGTAGTTCAGTATCTCACTCCAAGATACATTAACAAAAATTGCAACATTATAAACTGCAGAAAAAGTAACTTTTTAAATCACTAAAAATTTAAACTGAGTGCAATGTGCCACAATCAAATGCATCCCCTATTGTTCACTGGCATGTGCTATGCTTGCCATTCTTACACCATTACTAATTCCCTATTTTTATCACATTTCGTAAAATGTAAATGTAGTTCAGTGAAAATCGAATGGCTATTCTTTAAAGCAAATATTACTGACATTGGACCAGATATATTGGAGTCATTTGAAAATGTAGCATTAATCCAGTTTTTAATCGCACTGTATGTCAAACATAGTGACATGATGTGAGAGGATGACACACGACAATTGTGCCACATCTGTCGATATAGAACTTCAATTATTATTAGAAATTGTTGCAAGTCTGCAAGTTTACAGTCTACTGTATGACACAGACAAATACACTACTGTCTTATAGTTGACTACTGCTGACTACTGATGAATTCATGATAACACACCATTGCTGTGGACTATTTTCCACCTTCTCTAAACCTTTGTTTTTCTTAGCGAATTTAATGCTGTTCTCTCATGCTGCCACACCTCATGAATTCGTCATCACTTGTGACTTTAACATCCATCTTGATAATCACTATAAGCACTCTGATCATGCTATATCTCAGCTTGTCTCTTCTCTAATCGTTTAGCTTAATGCAGCGCGTAAATTTCCTAACTCACATTCTCAACCTGGTAATAACCTCTTCTGACTCTTCACTCACACCATCTCTGTCTGTTACCCACTGCTCTGTCTGATCACTGCCCGCTCTTCACCGAACTGTTGACCGTACACCACTGCCTCCTAAAACGTTCCATTCATTGTGATGCATAAAACTGCATTGGGAAGTATATAATTTTTTTTTCAAACTGCACAATACGGTCAGAAAAGTGCAATTAACTGGTGTTTATTGCACGACAGTTACAAAAGCAGTCAGTGCATTACCAAGCCACTGGAAATACAACAGTAAGGCCTGGGTTGCATCAAGCTCAAGATAACACAGGATTACCTCTTAGTTTAACCAAAGTTTTAACTAAAAGTACGATGCATACAAACCTTGGGTTAAACCTCAGTTAACTTTAACCAGCCATCATTCTTCCGTTAAGCTCCAGTTAATCACTAAAAATGGCCGACGAAAGTGACTTGTTATTGTTTACTGATTTTTTGAGTAACTACTGGCGTAACACATGGTTAATATGGCTGAAAATTATGCATTTGCACAACATTACATACGCATTAAAACACAAGCAGGAACTTGTTTACGTCGCATAGTAACTGATGAGTCATTTACGAGTCAGTGGTTTACTCAGTCCAGACCAGGCTGGTTTCCGGAAAGGCCGAAGCACTTGTGATCAGGTTGCTGCCCTCACCACTTTCATCGAAAATG
>Ga0209338_1000335_pt1 | contig 15764 bp, 14 predicted proteins | sample OlaalgELextract1_FD_187374 | JGI IMG/M metagenome (GOLD analysis project Ga0209338, IMG submission 187374) | Olavius algarvensis symbiont microbial communities from Tuscany, Italy - Type A ELBA extract 1 (SPAdes) (version 2) | ecosystem: Host-associated > Annelida > Digestive system >... | reverse complement strand
TCGGCTGTGAAGAGCGGCGGCTTTTGTATCATCTCCGACACACTTGCTAATACAGCAATTAATACATCTTTGCATCGAAAAACTGCATGCAGTGTGACGATGGTGATGCTGATGATGTGAGAAATCGACTACTGTGAATTTTAAGAATCACAATTACCAGACATTTCAATAGAAATTTATATTATAAGTGAAACGTACGAATAACATAGAAAGAAAAATGATAATCGATGAATACAATGTCAGCAATGATAACAACGCAATATATATATATATATATATATATATATATATATATATATATATATATATATATATATATATATACCGATATTTGGTGGGTTGACCCTACCATGTAGGGCGGATGGGATGGCAAGACACGAAATGTGGGGAGAACCCATACGCGGGACACGCGAAATATACACATATACACGTAGGGTTACTCCGCGTTAACAGCGTATATACATACATGTGGAGCGGACGGGATGGCAAAACACGAAATGTAGGGAGAACCCACCCGTGGTACATGCGAAATATACACGTAGGGTTAACCCGCGCTTCTTTGGCTCGCGGGTTAGCCAGATCGCGGAGTCGGGCTAAACCACCTTGACCTGTATATATAATATGTATATACATTGTGTCCCAAAAAAACTAGTACACCAAACTCAGGGTGATAACTTTGTCATTCTTAACGCATCTCAACGTAGCAAAAGTCTCACTTTACCCTGCGTGTGTAAGCACACTACCTTGCAAAATCAGAAAATAACGCTTTTTTGACGTAAGCACTGAAACATTAAAATACCGACGTAAAATTCTCACAACAAGTTTATAGGCCTAAATTATATTCAAAATGTCTGCCTTCAGCGTCATCAAAAGTTAACAAACGAGGTCGCCACTGATCAATGGCGTCAACCACAGCACGCTGTTCCAGTCCACACCACACGGTGATAAGACGCCAGTAGTCGTCAGTAAACAATTACGTTTTTATACCGCCATTATAAAACCACTGCTAAAACAAATAAGTAAGTAAATGAATGCATATTGTTACAGATTTATTTCCGGTTATGCGAGTGCAAAATTTACCCCTAAGTACATTCGGCACGGGGGACAATATAAAAGCCACTGGCGGCCGGCGGCAACACTGGTGTCAATGGGAGTCGTTTATTGTTTACAATGTGGGAGCAACGCACCGCTCGGTCGGGCGTTGATCCTTCGCCCATCGTTGCGGTTTTACCCCAATTCTAGTTACTTGTTTCGTTAGTCAGCTGCCTGTATATAGCCTGTTAGCCAATAACAAGCCGACGAAAAGCCAACCAAGATGTATCTACAGGAGATAAACTGATCACTACCACAGTATTAAGTGAGTGCAGTTTCAAAGCGACCAGATAAAAAATACGTTACACAATAAGCATAATGTCTAAAATATACACGTAGGGGTAACCTGTATTCAACGTGTGTAGGTCGCGTATGGGGTCTATCCCTACTGCTGCGTCGGGCTAACCCGGTGTATGGTGGTACGCAGCTTTTGTATATACACTGTATATACAGTAGGGTTTTCTTTCAATTTAGATTACTATTATTATATACACTGGGTCCCCCAAAATAAGATTCGCGTAATCTTGAATATCCTGTACAGTTATGAGTCTATGGCAGTGAAAGTTGTACGTGATATCCTGATGTCTTAGCTATTAAATGCATACATAATTTGCCACTTCACATTGCCAGTTTAGTGTAGCGGTAGCACGTTCCGGCTGATGAACGTAGTTACTCTACGCTAAACCCGGTTAGTGCCTAGGTAAGTGGCCGTCTTTGGACGGAAAAACCACCTTGATGCGGAGCCAGGCACCAGTCCTACTCAGCCTGAGCCTACCATCTGTGGCAGGCCAGATAAGTACCCGGCGAAAGCTGGGAAAGTAAACAGACATACCGCGCGATACACCAGCCGGTATTCGTGGTCTCGCAGTGTTCGCTGATGCCTGGCTGGTGAATGGATAACGGAGATCAGTGCTGACTTATGGGAAGCGGTAGCGTATCTGAGGGGTTACGCGACGATCCGCTATACAAATACACCGTTACTTTACTTTACTTTAGTTATATTTACACACTACCTGACATTACACAAAAACCGAAGGACGGCATCTACGAGCTGAAGCAGAGCCTCATTGACACTTAGGACCGTATTTCCTAGAGCAGCATCAACGAAGCCAGTGGTAAACATGACTGCGTGCATGTGAAAGACAAAGGGACGTCACATAAAACACCTACTGTTATCTAGCCACACAACCGGCTCTTTCAGAGCATCTTATACAAAAAAACCGGTTCTTTTCAGAGCCATTCACACCACGGAGACGAAAGCAACATAATTTTTCCTTTTTGTGTAATGTGAGGTGGTGAAGAAGCATAACTAAGGCGAGGCGGGAATTTCTATATGCGTCTAACAGCTAAGGTCATCGGGATATCACACGCTAAATTTCATTGCTATAGACTTACAGCTGTACAATATTCAAGGTTACGCAAATTTCATTACTTGGGACACATGTGTACATATAAAATATATACATACATGTATGGGTAAACCATACTTGACGTGGGTCGGTCATGTATGTGGTTTACCCCTACTACCGCGTATGGTTAACCCGCCTGTCGCACACAGCTTGTATATACAAACTGTAGTTATAGCTAGTAGGGACGGTGTACATTTTCACCAATTTCTCCAGCATGCATTTCGTGCTGTTTCTGGCGACCGCCTTCCTCGCCTGAAAGCGTATGCGACAAGATGCTCAGCAATTGCACCAAAATTGAAAAAAGGGTCACGTGACCAAAACCACGCCGCTTCCGGGGGTACATTTTCATGCGTGGCTAGTACTTGCCGATGTCTATCAGCGTATCAAATCTAAAGCGTCAAGGGGTCACTCAAGTTCATTGGAAATGACATGAACTATATAGCTATCCATTGTAAGTATAAGTCTTATCTTGCAGCGATTTTCGAGTTATTTGACGTTGAAAAAATCGCGACGCTGAAATCTGGGTGAACTGTCATTCAAGGTCATTGAAAGCTGTACCACTCGAAAGCTTGCGTATGATTTCCTATTAGTGTTCCATATTAACAATGGCTATAACAATGTATCCCTTCCAAGATACAACGCAATATTACTTGAAAATTGCCAATTTTTCACAAACCACCTGTTCGATGTCGTGAAAAATTCCCCTGGGAATTTCGCGATGCGGTCTCATAAAGAAGAACTGAAATAATGCGGCTACGTGGTTGTGAAAAATGTTTGACGATATGTTTAGCCATTTCGACACAATCAATATCAACATCATCATCATCATCATCATCGTCGTCGTCATCGTCGTCGTCGTCATGACTTATTGGCAACAAAATACACGAACGTGACATACAGACGGACGGACAAACGGATGGACACAGTGAAGGGCATAGGTCGCGCTGACTGAAAGTCGCGCATCAAAAATGTCGACAGTGGCGGATCCAGGAGATCCTTAAATGGGGACGGCAGTGGCCTACCCGGCTAACAAAACCAAATCCGGACTCCATCCCATGAACACCTTTTACGTTTAAGCCACACCATCGACAATGGAAGACCCATACAACGGTGCAAGGTAGAGCTATACTTACAATGGAAGACTAATAGTTGGTGTCATTTTCAGTGATCTTGAGTGACTCTTTCAAATTAGGTACGCTGATAGACATTGCCAAGTACTAGCCACGCATAAAAATGTACCCCCTGAAGGGGCGTGGCTTTGGTCACGTGACTCTTTTCAATTTGGGTGCAGTGGCTGAGCCTCTTGTCGCATACGCTTTCAGGCCAGGAAGGCGGTCGCCAAAAACAGCACGAAATGCATGCTCGACAAAATTGGTGAAAAATGTACACCACCCCTACTGGCTACAATTAGGGTTTGGACTAAATGCACTCTGTATATACAAGCTGCGTGCGACAGGTGGGTTAACCATACGCGGTAGTAGGGGTAAACCACGTACACGACCAACACGCGATACGTATGGGTTACCCAGACGTGTATATATTTTATATGATTATAATGTGTCCCAAAAATGCGACTAGCGTAACTTTGAATGTCTTGTACAGTTGTAGGTCTATTGCAATAAAATTTAACGTGTGATATCCCTACCTATTAAACGCATGCATAATTTGCCACCTCACCTTAGTTATATTTCTACACTACCTGACATTACACAAAAAAGAAAAAGTTATGTTGTCTTCCTCTCAATAGTGTGAATGGCTCTGAAACGGTTTTGTGGCTAGATCACAGTATCTGTTCTAAGTGACGTCCTTATGCACGCAGCCATGTTCGCTATTGGTTTCGACGATGGTGCCCGAAGAAACACGGTCTCATATATCAATGAGCCTTGCTTAAGCTCGTCAATGGCGTGATTCGTTTTTTTGTAATGTCGGGTAGTGTAGAAACGATGCATTGTTAGGACCATAGTTAATATGGAACACTAATAGGAAATCGTACGCAATCTTTCGAGTGGTACCACTTTCAATGACCTTGAATGACCGTTGACAAAGATTTCAAGGTTGCGATATTTTCAACGTCAAACAACTCGAACAATGGTGCAAGATAGAGTTATACTTACAATGGAATACTAATTTTCAATGACCTTGGGTGACCCCTTGCTGAGTGTGTGTTACAAGCTCCTGGAGCGTCTTGCACTTGCATCGAAAATGGTTTCCAGCAGAACCTAAAGACTGGCGCCGTCTTTCTGGACTTAACAGCAGCATATGACACTGTCTGGCACACTGGTCTTCTTTACAAACTTGAGTAAAAGCATGCCATATTGGTTCACCCGACTGGTGGGTCTGCTGCTTGAGATCGACGTGTCAGGGTGCACATGGGCAATGACACCAGTTCTTGGAGACCCCAACGTAACGGCCTTCCTCAAGGCTCTGTCCTTGCACCGATTCTGTTCAACTTGTACTCCAATGAGTGGCCGAAAATTCATTTACGCTGACGACATATGTCTCGCCATTCAAGGCCAATACTTCAGCGAATTGGAATGCAGTCTCTCGTTAGATATGGCGCGGATGTCACACTTCTGTCGACAGTGGCGACTTAAACTAAGCGCCTGCAAAACAATCGACAATCAGCAGTGTGTTCCACCTGCATAATACCAGCGCTACCCGTGAACTGTCAGTTTATCAGGATGGCCTGCGCCTTCGGCATGAGTGCTACCCAACCTATCTTGGGGTGACTCTAGACCGTACGCTGTCTTACAGAGAACACTTGACGAACACTGCATGCAAGCTGAAGAACCGAAACAACTTGTTGGTGAAACTAGCCGGTTCAACGTGGGGCGCCAGCGCCAACACTCTGCGGTCATCTGCTCTGGCGCTTTGCTATTCAGCAGCAGAGTACTGCGCCCCAGTCTGGTTACGCTCTGCCCACACATGTCAGGTCGATGTGCAATTGAACTCTACCATGCGTCTCATCTCTGGTACCCTCCGTTCTACCCCTCTCCCATGGCTTCCAGTGCTCTCCAACATTGAAGTAAGTAAGTAAGTAAGTAAGAATATTTCTAGGCGGCGCAGTTAAGCAGTTCACAATGTTCAGAACCGCCAGTCCTACGAAGGAAAGCTACCACTGACAAGCTGGTGGAGAAAATCGTCAAACATGACAGTTAGCCAATCCTTCCTGATATCCGTAGACGACCATTGCTATGAATGACATCCAGGAAGCCGTTGTGGCTAGATTTGCAATCAGTTGACATCAAAAGTCGATGGAGGCATAACTGGAAGTCGGCTCAGGTGGTCAGTTCTCACCTAGTGTGTGACCCCACAATCCGGCAACCGGATTTCGACCTCCATCGGCAACAGTGGTCTCCGCTGAACCGTTTTCGCACAGAACAGGGACACTGCGGTGCCTGCAGAAGGAAATGGCGACTTACAGACACTGATCTGTGTCCTTGTGGCGAGACAGACAATGTCTCACATTGTCGAATACTGTCCCCTAACAAAACGGAATGGCGGCTTATCTCAGCTACGCTCTGAGGATGAAGACGCCGTTTCGTGGCTGACCAGTTATGGTTCATGACACGCATACGAGAAGAAGAAGATCGTTATCAACAGACCACAGAATTCTGCGCGATATCTGGTTTTGTCAGCCGGGTGAGCCGACTCTCGTCCCCTTCAGGGATCTCCTGGATGCGCCATTGTCGAAATTTTTTGACGCGCGACTATCAGTCAGCGCGCCCTATGCGTCTGCGGTGTCCATACATCTGTCCGTCTGTCCGTCAAATTATCTATGCGTTCAATAGCTATGCGATATCACATGTTAAATTTCATTGCAATAGACTTACAACTGTATAAGACATTAAATATTACGCTAGTATCGTTTTTTGGGACACAGTATAATCATATAAAGTATATACACGTATGGGAAACACTTACATAAGGCGTCACGTAGGCGGTTTACCCCTACTACCGCGTATGGTTAACCCGGCTGTCGCACGCAGCTTGTATATACAGAGTGCATTTAGTCCAAACCGTAGTTATAGCAGGTGTAGTATGAAAAATTGGTAATTTTTAAGCAATATCGCGTTGTATCACGGAAACGATACATTGTTATAGCCATGGTTAATATGGAACACTAATAGGAAATCGTACGCAAGCTTTGATATTGAATTACCGATGACCCAGATTTTAAGATCGCGATATTTTCAACTTCAAACAACCGTAGTTATAGCAGAGACACCAAACAGGTGGGTTGTAAAAAATATTCCTCTGGGAATTTCGCGATGCGGTCTCGTAAGGAAGAACTGAAATAATGCGGCTACGTGGTTGTGGAAAATGTTTGACGATATGTTTAGCCATTTCGACACAATCAATATCAACATCATCATCATCATCATCATCATCATCATCGTCGTCGTCGTCATCATTTTATTGGTAAAAGAATACACGAACGTGACAGACATACAGACAGACGGACAAACGGATGGACACAGTGACGGCATAGGTCGCGATGACTGAAAGTCGCGCATCAAAAATGTCGACAGCGGCGGATCCTGGAGATCCTTAAAGGGGGACGGCAGTGGCCTACCCGGCTAACAAAACCAAATCCGGACTCCATCCCATGAACACCTTTTACGTTTAAGCCGCACCATCGACAAATGGCAAACCCATACAACGGTGCAAGGTAGTGCTATACTTACAATGGAAGACTAATAGTTGGTGTCATTTTCAGTGATCTTGAGTGACTCTTTCAAATTAGGTACGCTGATAGACATTGCCAAGTACTAGCCACGCATAAAAATGTACCCCCTGAAGGGGCGTGGCTTTGGTCACGTGACTCTTTTCAATTTGGGTGCAGTGGCTGAGCCTCTTGTCGCATACGCTTTCAGGCCAGGAAGGCGGTCGCCAAAAACAGCACGAAATGCATGCTCGACAAAATTGGTGAAAAATGTACACCACCCCTACTGGCTACAATTAGGGTTTGGACTAAATGCACTCTGTATATACAAGCTGCGTGCGACAGGTGGGTTAACCATACGCGGTAGTAGGGGTAAACCACGTACACGACCAACACGCGATACGTATGGGTTACCCAGACGTGTATATATTTTATATGATTATAATGTGTCCCAAAAATGCGACTAGCGTAACTTTGAATGTCTTGTACAGTTGTAGGTCTATTGCAATAAAATTTAACGTGTGATATCCCTACCTATTAAACGCATGCATAATTTGCCACCTCACCTTAGTTATATTTCTACACTACCTGACATTACACAAAAAAGAAAAAGTTATGTTGTCTTCCTCTCAATAGTGTGAATGGCTCTGAAACGGTTTTGTGGCTAGATCACAGTATCTGTTCTAAGTGACGTCCTTATGCACGCAGCCATGTTCGCTATTGGTTTCGACGATGGTGCCCGAAGAAACACGGTCTCATATATCAATGAGCCTTGCTTAAGCTCGTCAATGGCGTGATTCGTTTTTTTGTAATGTCGGGTAGTGTAGAAACGATGCATTGTTAGGACCATAGTTAATATGGAACACTAATAGGAAATCGTACGCAATCTTTCGAGTGGTACCACTTTCAATGACCTTGAATGACCGTTGACAAAGATTTCAAGGTTGCGATATTTTCAACGTCAAACAACTCGAACAATGGTGCAAGATAGAGCTATACTTACAATGGAATACTAATTTTCAATGATCTTGAGTGACCCCTTAACGCTTCAAATTTGGTACGCTGATAGACATTGCCAAGTACTAACCACGCATAAAATGTACCTCCGGAAGGGGCGTAGTTTTGGTCACGTGACTGTCTTTTCAATTTCGGTGCAGTGGCTGAGTTTATTGTCGCATACGAGGAAGGCGGTCGCCAGAAACATCACGAAATGCTTGCTGGAAAAATTGGTGAAAAAAGTACACCACCCCTATAAGATATAATTAGGGTTTGGACTATATGCACTCTGTATATACAAGTTGCGTGTGACAGGTGGGTTAACCATACGCGGTAGTAGGGGAAATCCGCATACATGACCGACACGCGTTACGTATGGGTTACTCATACGTGTGTATATTTTATACAATTTAATATTTCCCAAAAATAAGTTTAGCGTAATCTTGAGTGTCTTGTACAGTTGTAACTATTGCAGTGAAATTTAACATGTGATATCCCTAGCTGTTAAACGCATACATAATTTGTCACGTCACCTTAGTTATATTTCTGCACTACCTGACATTACACAAAAACGGAAACGTTATGTTGTCTTTCTCTCAATTCTGTGAATGGCTCTGAAAATAACCGTTTTTGGTGTGTAAATGGCTCTGAAAAGAGCCGGTTGTTTTGCTACTAGGTGTTCTAAGTGATGTTTCTTTGCTTTTACACATGCGCGCAGCTATGCTTGAGATTGGCTTCGTCGACGATGCCCTAAGGAATACGGTCCCAAGTGTCCATGAGCCTCTGCTTCAGCTCGTCGGTGATGTGATTCGTTTTTTTGTAATGTCGGGTGGTGTAAAAATATAAGTGTGGATATGCCACTGGTCGATGGTGTGGCTGGAACGTAAAAGCCTTTCGTGAGTTGCAGTCCGGATTCAAAGACATTACTGTTTGAGCATTATCAAATCGAGTTATCGTTATCAAACGTTACCAAGCGCCTCCAAAACAATCAGTCGCCCGTAAACTATCAGTTTATCTGGATGGCCAACGCCTTCGGCATGAGTTCCACCCAACCAATCTTTGGATGACTCTACACCGTACGCTGTCTTACAGAGAACACTTGACGAACACTGCAGGCAAGTTGAAGAACCGAAACAACTCGTTGGTGAAACTAGCCGGTTCCACCTGGGGTGCCAGCGCCAACACTCTGCGGTCATCTGCTCTGGCGCTTTGCTATTCAGCAGCAGAGTACTGCGCCCCAGTCTGGTCACGCTCTGCTCACACATGTCAGGTTGATGTGCAATTGAACTCTACCATGCGTCTCATCTCTGGTACCCTCCGTTCTACACCTCTCCCATGGCTTCCAGTGCTCTGCAACATTGAACCGCCAGCCCTACGAAGGAAGGCTGCCACTGACAAGCTGGTGGAGAAAATCGTCAAAAATGACAGTTAGCCAATCCATCCTGATATCCGTTTATTCCGTAGACGACCATTGCTATGAATGACATCCAGGAAGCCGTTGTGGCTAGATTTGCAATCAGTTGACATCAAAAGTCGATGGAGGCATAACTGGAAGTCGGCTGAGGTGGTCAATTCTCACCTAGTGTGTGACCCCACAATCCGGCAACCGGATTTCGACCTCCCTCGGCAACAGTGGTCTCTGCTGAACCGTTTTCGCACAGAACAGGGACACTGCGGTGCCTGCACAAGGAAATGGCGACTTACAGACACTGATCTGTGTCCTTGTGGCGAGACAGACGATGTCTCACATTGTCGAATACTGTCCCCTAACGAAATGGAATGGCGGCTTATCTCAGCTACACTCTGCGGATGAAGACGCTGTTTCGTGGCTGACCAGTTATGGTTCATGACATGCATGCGAGAAGAAGAAGATCGTTATCAATTCGTTACCACAGAATGTCAGAATTATGCTCGATGTCTGGTTTTGTCAGCCGGGTGAGCCGACTCTCGTCCCCCTTCAGCGATATCATGGATGCGCCATTGTCGAAATTTTTGACGCGCAACTTTCTGTCAGCGCGCCCTATGCGTCTGCGGTGTCCACACATCTGTCCGTCTGTCCGTCAAATTATCTATGCGTTTAATAGCTATGCGATATCACATGTTAAATTTCATTGCAATAGACTTACAACTGTACAAGAGATTAAAGATTACGCTAGTATCGTATTTATAATCATATAAAGTATATACACGTATGGGTAACCCGTACGTAACGCGTGTCGCTCACGTAGGCGGTTTACCCCTACTACCGCGTATGGTTAACCCGGCTGTCGCACGCAGCTTGTATATACATAGTGTTTTTAGTCCAAACCGTAGTTATAGCAGGTGTAGTATGAAAATTGGTAATTTTTAAGCAATATCGCGTTGTATCACGGAAACGATACATTGTTATAGCCAAGGTTAATATGGAACACTAATAGGAAACCGTACGCAAGCTTTGAACTTGAATGACCGATGACCCAGATTTTAAGATCAACCGTAGCTATAGAAGAGACATCAAACAGGTGGGATGTAAAAAAAATTCCCCTGTGAATTTCGCGATGCGGTTTCGTAAAGAAGAACTGAAATAATGCGGCTACGTGGTTGTGAAAAATGTTTGACGATATGTTTAGCCATTTCGACACAATCAACATCAACAACTCCTAAATCCTCACATATCACTCCTATTCTCAGATCTCTCCACTGGCTTAAGATCAACGAACGCATTGAATATAAACTTCTTTCTCTTACCTACAAAGTTCATACGACCAGTCAACCTAGCTATCTTAACAATCTGATTTCTGTTCAACCCCCTCGCAGTACCCGCTCCTCATCGGTTGTCACCCTTTCTCACCCACCAACCATCTCTTCATTGAAAATTACAGATCGCTCATTCAGATATGCATCACCCCGTCTGTGGAATCAACTCCCGGATTCTTTCCGTCAGCCTCGCCAGTCATGTCTCGACTCACATCCTCATTCACCTGTCTGCTCATCTCTATTATCATCATTACTCTCATCATCCATCACTCCTTCACTCTTTCACTCCAGGCTCAAAACCTACCTTTTCAACAAATCCTTCCCACCTTAGACTTCTTTAACCTACCGGACTGCCTTCATGACAACGGGACTGGACCGGACCTATCATGCTCATCGTTTTATTTTTAGTTTCACATTTTAATTTTTTGTTTGTTCCGTGTGGTGGACTAAGCTGGCTACGCGTCAGCTTTTTACTGCACGTTAAATACACACTATCGTATCGTATCGTATCGTAACATCATCATCATCAGCATCATCATCATCGTCGTCATCATTTATTGGTAATAGAATACACGAACGTGACAGACAGACATACGGACAAACGGATGGACACAGTGGCGGCATACATGTAGGTCACGCTGAGTGAAAGTCGCGCATGACAAAAATGTCGACGGTGGCGGATCCAGGAGATCCTTAAAGGGGGACGGGAGTCGCCTACCCGACACAATCATCATTATCACCATCATCATCATCTTTTGTTTAGAATACATGAACGTGACATACAAACAGACAGATGTATGGACACCGCAGACGCATAAACCGCGCTGACTGAAAGTCAAGTGTCAAACATTTCAACAGTGGCCCATCCAGGAGATCCCTAAATGGGGACGGCAGTCAGCTGAGCTCACTCGGCTGACAAAAGCCACTTACACACCAAAACCGGTTATTTTCAGAGCCATTCACACTATTGAGAGAGACAACATAACTTTTCCGTTTTTGTGTAATGTCAGGTAGTGTAGAATTATAACAACGGTGAGGTGGCAAATTCTGTATGCATTTAATAGGTAGGGATATCACATGTTAAATTTCATTGCAATAGACCTACAACTGTACAATAGATTCAAGATTACGCTAGTCTCACTTTTGGGACACATTATAATCATGTAAAATATATACACGTCTGAGTAACCCATACGTAACGCGTGTCGGTCACGTAGGCGTTTTACCCCTACTACCGCGTATGGTTAACCCGCCTGTCACACGCAGCTTGTATATACAGAATGCATTTAGTCCTAACCGTAGTTATACTTAGTAGGGACGATGTACATTTTTCACCAATTTCTCCAGCATGCATTTCGTACTGTTTCTGCCGACCGCTTTCCTCGCTTGAAAGCATATGCGACAAGAAACTCAACCACTGCACCCACATTGAAATTCTTTTCATCATCATCATCATAACCACCACCACCATCATCATCATCATTTGTTTCGAATACACGAACGTGACAGAGAGACAAACGGACAGACGGACTAAAAGTCGCGCCTCAAAAATTTTGACAGTGGCGCATCCACGAGATCCCTAAAGGGTGACGGGAGTCGGCTCACCCGGCTGACAAAACCAAACATCGAGTAGAATTCTGTGGTCTGTTGATAACGATAGCTCGATTTGATAATGCTTAAACAGTAATGTCTTTGAATCCAGACTGCAACCCACGAAATGCTTTTACGTTCCAGCCACACCATCGAATAGTGGCACATACACACTTACGTTTCTACACCACCCGACGTTACAAAACAAGTAGCTCTGCTGTCGCAATAAGCCCGCGCGATGCTTCCTGTCTGTCAGACACATTAAATTATATAAAATATATACACGTATGGGTAACCCATACGTAACGCGTGTCGGTCATGTATGCGGTTTACCCCTACTACCGCGAAGGGTTAACCCGCCTGTCGCACGCAACTTGTATATACAGAGTGCATTTTGTCCTAACGCTAATTATATCGAGTAGGGGTGGTGTACATTTTTCACCAATTGTCTGCTTATTGTTACGCCCAGTACTTTGAGAGAGGATACGCGAGATATAGTTGCTAATGGGCTTGGAAGCTGAACCTGACGCCTTCGCTTACTGTCGACGAAAACGATTTCGACAGTCTTGGTGAGATTAAGCGTTAAGTTATTGGCACATGCCCATGTCTTGATGTTGTTTATTTCAGCCATTCTGGTGTTGACGTTGTTCGCCGGTATAATGAATACCTGTATTCGGCAAAAAAGCAGCATGACAGACAAAAATACAGATTATATAAAGTGGATAAAAAACATTCACATTTACAATATAAACACGCATAACACAACACATAGTTCTCAAAAGCAGTCTTGATAGCATCAGAGTTCGAGCAGAATAATGTTTGTAATACACAATCATCATCATAGTTATTGAGTAAATACACTAAAAACATATTATGACGAAGTAAACGTACATCACTACAGCCACTACTCTGTAACAAATGCCTATAAAATGTCGCTTTACGCAACTGGATAAGATGTCTGACATTGAGTCTGCCAAGCCATAGTAATACAGTGCTGACTGACTCCCATTTGTGGTAGCGGAACAATCTACGTATAACGTTGTTTCAAGAGGCATTAAGTTCACTCACTTGTCTGTTAGTTAGGTTCAAGGCAGGAGTACCATATATAAGTACAGAAAGACTCTAGGTTTCTTGTAAATGTAACAATGCAATCTCGTTAACTCCTGAACTATGTAGAAAAATGGCATTGCAGGCAGCGTAAAATGCTCTTTTAGCATAACTGACATCAAACCTAACAGAACTGCCACCAATTTCCCTTGAGTTTAATGTTGAAAAATCTCATTGCATTGTCATCGGTAAAAACGTACTAGTCAAATAACACCCATGAGCCTTTGTGGAAATCCTGTTGAATGGTGTGAAACCATTTAATATCTTGGCGTGTATAACTAGTTATATTTCTACACTACCTGACATTAAACAAAAACAGAAAACTCATGTTGTTTTGGTCTCGATAGTGTGAATGGTACTGAACATAACCGGTTTTGGTGTGTAAGTGGCTCTAAAAAGAGCCGGCTAGGTGGCTAGATAACAGTAGGTGTTCCAAGTGATGTTCCTCTGCCTTTACACATGCACGAAGCCATGCTTGACATTGGCTTGGTCGATGATGCCCTAAGGAATACGATCGCAAGTGCCCATGAGCCTCTTCTTCAGCTCGTCAATGCTGTCATTCGTTTTTTGCAGCCCGATGCTATGCATAAGCGCTGCCTATACCGTCATGCGGTGTCTGTGTGTTTGTGTGTGTGTCTGTCACGTTCGTGGATTGTGTCTATACAAATAAAGATATCTTCGAAATTTTTTCACCATCGGGTAGCCACACCATTCTAGTTTTTCCACACCAAACGAAATGGCGATATTCCGACGGGAACCCCCCTAACTCTGGCGTCGAATGCATGTGGAGTAAAGAGACATCGCGATTCTGACCCTATATGCCTGCTGTTGACGCTGCGACAAGCGAGGTGTTGTCAACATGGTCGCCAGTGGCACACGGCCACCATCTCGCAAGTTGTGACACTTATATCACTGTGGGTATTCGACCACCAAGCGCCACGCGCGATAGCCACCGTCTCCGCGGTTCTACAGCGCGAGCGCGACCAAGCGCGTTCTCGCACTATACACAATCACGTGTGTAATCATCAAGGCTTAACGTTAAGCCGAAGGAAATTAGTTAATATTTATAAAAGGAAATAACAAGATTACAATTCGTGATAAAAATTAATTTCTTTTGTAAAATCTATGACGCTTTGTGCGCTGACATTTTCAAATACATCTTTCATTGAAGAAGCACTAAAATACCTGCTACGGATAGCAGCAAAATTAACACATTCAATGACAAAGTGCTTAACAGTCAGCGGGGACAGACAAGCAGAACATATAGTCACTGAGGTCAACGCACTTATGCTTCTGACTTTAATTTCATGACGTCACGCGAATTAACTTCCGGTTTCGACTTCTGATCACGTGGTCATCTCCGCATAGCCGTGATGCATCGTCCCATAAAATTTGGTGCAGATATTTTTATCCACTCCGCAGTTATTGATGTTTTTTCCGAAATCCAAGATGGCGGCAGCTGCCATCTTGGATATTCAGGTTGTGAATTTGGTCATTACGGCGTGTTGACAGTGTGGTATTTGTGTTCTGTGCCAAATTTGGTTCAAATATCTGTTATAGTCACTGAGATCGACGCACTTATCCTTCAGACTTTCATTTGATGACGTCACGCGAATTAACTTCCGGTTGCCACTTTTGGTCACGTGGTTTTTCCGCATGGCCGTGATGCATCTTTTTATAAAATTTGATGCAGATATCTTTATTCAGTCCGGAGTTATTGACATTTTTTTTCGAAATTCAAGATGGCGGCAGCCGCCATCTTGGATTTTTAGGTTATGTGAATTTGGCCATTCCGGCGTGTTGACAGTGTGGTACTTGTCTTCTGTACCAAATTTGGTTTAGATATCTCTTATAGTCACAGGTCAGGTCAGTCGGGTCAGTGCACCAGCGCCTGCTGGTGTCTTGAATCTTCGCCTGCGGTGCTGTATATCTGCATGTATGGACTGTCACGGTTTTTCTATGTCGGGTCAACCCAGGTTGACAAATTTAAGTAAACAAGTGTTTTCTATACCTCTCACGAGGGGTGGAACAAAACGGGTTAGCCCGACACGAGAATGTCTGGCGAACCCAAACGTGTCTGGCTTACGCGAGTTTTTTACCATAAGAAAGCGGGCTAACCACGCAAACTTATAACTATATATATATATATATATATATATATATATGTT
>Ga0209338_1000333_pt1 | contig 15805 bp, 12 predicted proteins | sample OlaalgELextract1_FD_187374 | JGI IMG/M metagenome (GOLD analysis project Ga0209338, IMG submission 187374) | Olavius algarvensis symbiont microbial communities from Tuscany, Italy - Type A ELBA extract 1 (SPAdes) (version 2) | ecosystem: Host-associated > Annelida > Digestive system >... | reverse complement strand
TGCACCATTATCATCATTATTAATTAGTGTTGTGTGTCTTTTTATGACTAGGTTGTAGTTGCTGTCATTTCAGAACAGTTTCTTTCATGATTTTGCATGTAGAATTATACTTGCCTGCTTACTTCATTAATTACTTATTAATCCTGTGACGGAGATTTTGTATACCTTTTGTCAAAGTTTTGTTTCATATTACATGGTATGATAATGCTATTGTGAATCTTAAAATAGTGATAAGCTCATAATTTGGTTTTTAAAAGAATTATTCAGATTTGTCATGACAGGTGTTAGTTTGATTCAAGTTTTTTACTGGTGTGTTGTGTATTAAGGTTGCAGTACAGTATCACTGTAAATTAACCAGAAGACTATTATTTATAGGTGAGTTTTTCAATGCACCTCTTGGCAACGTGTATGCAGAAGATGAGGATGATTGGGACGTAGAAAATAAGACCTTTGCTTTTGTCAACAGTGAACAAGAAAGGTTTTTCAGGTATATCAGTCCGTTTCTTTGTTGATGTTAGGGCCAATAATGGTTAGAAATTTTTAATAGCTTATTTTCCATAGTTAACCATTATTCAGTTGTTAATTTCGATATTAAAAGATGATGGACAAAAACCAGTTTGATTTCAAGCAAGTTTTGTTTGTATGCAGTATAATGTGAACAGCTGAAGTCGTTTGCATGAACAGAAAACAGACTTTGCAAGCATCACTAATCAAGGAAAACGGTTTTCATTGTCACTTCCACAATGTGCCATTAGTTGATTATAAGAATTAAATTTTTTTTACCTGACTTAGTCAATAATTTATGCAGCTTTTGTCAATATTGAAAAAAAAATTTGTTGGATAAGCCACTTAATGCCTTTCTGCATTGACTAGGTCTTAATGCTACTGACAGTTTTGGAAATTTGGTTCATACGTGTATTTAGGCTGGATCGTCATTCTGGTCAGCTGTCTGTTAATGGCCGAATTCTGTCTGATGAGTACACTTTTCAAGTAAAAGTTTACGACGTCGTCAAGCGGTCTGAAGTTACTTCAACAATCACAGTTCATGTGAATGAGATCAGTGATGATGCTGTTCTGAACTCCGGTTCTGTGCGACTCCAAGGTTTGTATGCCACAAATCTGTGTTATTGGTCGGTTGTCTTTGTGGAGTCAGACATTTGGAAATCGGCTGTCATAGATTTGACAAATTTCACTATATAGTTCATTTTTCTATCCTACCGAGTTTGTGCCATAATTTTTTTTCTGAAATAGTGACATGTTATTAATATTAGCAAATTATATTATCATTACTATCAAAATTATCACCGTGCATGTAATTATCTTTAATGTCAGTGTCACTTTCTTTATCATTCTTGTCATCAGTGCATTTCACTGCAGCATTTCTGTTATGCAGAGGTTTATTTAAAATGTAATTAATTTAGAAGAATGTTTTCTGAAGGTTCTGTCATTAAACGTTTGCGTTTGTCAAGGAATGACAGCAGAAGAGTTTGTTAGTCGTCCGAAGGTGAGCAGTTCCCGTGAAGGTGGTCATAGTACATATGGGCGCAGTCGCTATCAGCTGCTGCAGCGGACAATTGCGTCATGGTTAGACATTCCAGTCGATAATGTCAACGTGTTTACTGTACTGAATCATCCCAGTGATAAACGTACCATCGATGTACGTTATGCTGCACACGGCTCTCCGTACTACAGCTCAACGAAACTCGATGGCATGATGGCTAAGTACAAGAGTCGGGTACGTTTTGTGTGCAGAAGTACTACTGATATATTAACCTACTACTAGTACTAATACTAATAGAATGTTTTGTTTTCTGTCTTTCTCGTGGTCGTTGTGAGTTTGATTTCAGTACTGGTGCAATTTAATGTCTGAAAGGGCTTGTCTCTACAGTTATTTGTTTGATTTGTTGTATGTCAAGTGCAGAATTGTTATCAGTCTCAGTTGTTGTTATCGCCAATTTGCAGAAAAAGATTAAAGGTGTGAACTACATGTACATTTCTGCATTTATTTTATTTCAACAAGTTTTGTTAGTGCTTTGAAACTCATTTGGTAACAGGAAGGTCATCTGGCCTGTAAAAAGTTCCACTCCACTGGTGGTCAAAGGGTTTCCATTGTGGGAAATATTTCATAGCCTTGTACTGACTCTGGACATGACGTGGAGTAAGTCTGGAAATGTACTGCAGTTAAACAAAGACCACAAATAGCAGTACAATGTGATGTTGATAAACGAAATGTGTGCGTGATTTGCTGTACAGTTGGAAGAAAAGTTGAAGCTGCGGGTGTTGATGACGCCAATAGACGAATGTGTCGGCAAAGAGCGCTGCGAGTCTGGCAGCTGCTCAACTGTGTTACTTACTCGTTCCGAGCCACTGTTGATCAATACGAATGGTACTTCGATCGTCGGACTCATGGCATACACAAAGATGCACTGTGCATGTGCTGCACGACAGTTTTATGAGTCGGACATTATTGAATGTCGACCTGACAGCTGTCTCAACGGTGGAACATGTCATCAGCTGACTCCTTCCACTGTGCAGTAAGTCTTCGTTTGTTTCATATTTGACATTTGTTAAACACAACTTTTTATTGTTTTGGGAATTATATTAATGTAAACTTGAAAAATTATTTTCAGCCATAATACGTACCAGTGCACTGACAGTTGATGGCAGTTTTGCCGATAACAATTTCGTTAACTAGAAACAGCATTTTGAGATTGTCATTTTGTACCAAAATACAAATACATTGAAGTAAGTAAGTAAAAAGTCGATTTATATAGCGCATCGCCGTAAAACCTCTAATGCGCTAAAAGCAGACTTTCTGTATTAAAGGATTGTAGCAGTTTAATGAAGTTGTAGAGATACAGTATTTCACAAAAATGAAAAAAATCAAAATGGTTGTTGCTCTGTTAGTAGTGGTTGAACTGTACATTTGCTTCCTTTATTGCAACATATAATGCTTAATGCAGAAAAAGGCATGTGAATGTCGTTGCTAATGTTCTCTGTTGAAGATGCATCTGTCGGGATGGGTTTGATGGACCTCGGTGCCAGCAGACGAAGCACAGCTTTAGTGGAAATGGCTGGGCTTGGTTTGAGCCACTGACCAAGTGCGGAGAAAGCCACACCAGTCTGGAGCTCATGACGACCAAGGACAATGGCCTTGTACTCTACCAGGGACCGATCACCGAGCTGTCTGAAGGTGATGCAGAAGACTTTGTCATACTGGAGATGAAGAATGGATATCCACTGCTGCGTGTGAACCTCGGTAGTGGAGAGACAAAACTGACAGTTGATGGGCGAGATCGGCACGGAGTTGTGCGGCAAAACAAACTGAGCGATGGACATTGGCATCGGGTCGATATATTCACTGCTGGCACGGTATTGTCTCTCTACTCTGTGTTTTCTCTATCTTTGTTATGTATTTAACCCTTAGAGTGCAGAGGCAATTATATTGCCACATCAAACAATATGAAGTTGGTACACTTGCCGTTGATGGGTGGGCTGTTTCATTTCATACAGCAAGGAGGGGACTGGGCGGGGCCCCAGCCCACCCAGGCCCCTCCTTGCTGTACCAACTGTTACAGCCCACCCATCAACGGCCAGTGTACCAATCACCGTATTGCTGTATAACGGTCCATTGCTCTGTGATTTTAATGTACCCTTTAAAGGGTTAACTGGCATCTGCAAGTACTCTGACTTTTTTTGTTATTGCTTGAAAGTCTGATTGCATCAAAGGTTCACAGGTTATAACAGTTGTTGTAAGTTTAGTAGTCTACAAACTTGATTCACTGATAGTGTCATGTACTGATAGATTTATCATGATCGAGTTTAATTATGTAAATCTTATCATTTTATTAAGTTATAAAGTCACACACCAGAATTTTTACAATAATTTTACTTTCTGTATTTGCAAAACTTCAGCTCAGAACTTCGAGCTGATGTATTTTGTGTTCATCTGTTACATGCTGAGTCATTTTGGAAACATTTCAGTCGTAAAGCATGTTTTACCTCATGAACAGTTTAAACTATTTGACAGCTTAAGGTGCAGATAGATTCTCGGTATCTGGAGTTGACACTTTACCACGTTTATGATAACATAGAAACTTCTTACTTTACACAACTGAAAGTATGTTACCTATTTTCAGTTGTGTAAAGTAAAAAGTTTCTACGTTATTGATTGTACCAACTGAATGAATCGCTTCAACACAACACTTATGATGTTGTGTGCCTGTGACGTGCAGCAAGTACGGTTGGTGGTGGATCGTTGTGACGTGGCGAGTATCGAGGAAACTGACGCTTCACAGACTTCAACAGAAGATCGTCGTGCGTGTGAAGCCGTTAGTCAAACTCCTGGCAAAGGCCGCTATCTGAGCATCAGCACCCCTCTCCAGATTGGAGGCCGATCCAACAGCAAGATCACATACCCACAAAATGTTGCTCGAGATGGCTTCTATGGCTGCATTAAAAACCTTGTACACAACGGACAGGTATTTCCTAATCCTTTGTGTTTTTCTGGCATTACCACGTTTGTACATTTTATACCAAAATTCAAGTCGTTGAATAGTTTCCATTCTGCAAATAAATGTGGAATGCACATGTGGAATTTGTCATTGATGATTTTATACAGTTTTGTGTCGTGCAGATGGAATTTTGTCATTAATGATAATGTACAGTTATGTGTGTCATATTGTAATGTGCACAATTGTCAAAATTATGTCAGTGTTGTAAGGAATATGTCTGTAATTTGGAACTTGAATAACTGCATGTCAGATGGTTTTTTGAAATAATGTACAGTGTGCAGTACATTGTTGGCCGACTTCAGTACAATTATGCCAGGTTTGTTGATGATTTAACTGCAGATCTATGACCTGCATATTGGAGAAATTGGTGAACACAGAAGAACGGCCGATGGTTGCTATGCAGAGGACGTCGTGTGTGGTCTGAAAGGCTCCTACCAGCGTGAAGGTGGACACTGCAGCGTTAACGGTGCCTGCATTGGAAGTCTTGTCACCAGTAATTATCAGTGCATATGTCAGCCAGGCTGGAGAGGGGCATTGTGCAACACTCGTAAGTCCGCATTGCTCAGCTGGTTTTGCTTGTCTGTGTTGAGTAGATATATTGTAAAGTTTAATTTTTGTTTAGTTTTTTTGTTTATTGAAACACCACTTCAAATCTTTTTTACTTTTTGTCATGCTCCGCTAAGCTCGAGCACCACTTAGTTGTAGGCAGCATCTGCATCTGTCTGTCAGAAGCTGGTAATGCATCAAAACTAACGTCGTGCTGCGTACACTTTCCAAGTTCGGCGAGTGGGCCTTCGCGTATGCAGGTCCTGCTGCCTGGAACCGCTTTCCAGATCACATTCGTCGCCAGTCTACACCTGCAACCTTCAGAAGACATTTGAAAACGTTTTTATTTGCTGAAGTTTTTAACACTACCTTGAACTTTTAACATTGTTATGTCTGCTGGTCATCTTTGTAAGTGGACACAAAACCGACGATGATGATGATGATGATGATGATGATAGGATCATGTGATTTTCATTGACAAGTAGCCCAGGAAGTGTAGTTTTTTTAACCTGTTTCGCAGGAAATCCCTGCCTGGAAAACCCCACCATGAGTCTGAGGCACTGATGATTTTGTACATTTATTACTAGAATTATTATCATCGTCATCATCATATCATCATCATCATCATCACTAACACCATCACCACCAGTCAGTCTCTATTGTCAAACTTTAGTGTTACAGTTATGACTGATTTACAGTGTGAATTGTGTTTCCTTTATATCTGCAGTTTTGCTGTACATTTCATGTAGTCCAGAAGCAGTGTGTGTTGCTTTACTTTGCAGCGACAACTACCATTGACTTCCGCCGAAACAGTTTTATTGAGTGGGACTTCCAGGACAGCTTCTATGCCAGTCTGGACAAGCGTGGAGCACATCGAGCTGACCTGCAGTTGATGTTTCGCACACGGCAGCATGGTACCGGTTTGCTGTGGAAAGCACAGAACGCTCAGAAGTCCGAATATCTCGTTCTTGAAGTTGGTTTCTCCTTGCTGTCTGATTGATTATTAATTGGATTTTCTTTTCACTGAAGTGTAGAAAGCAGTGCATTCAAATATGCTGTTTGTTACATGCCTAATGAGTGACACGCCTTCCATATTTAACCGTTGTTGGCTAGGCATCTCAAGGGCATCCAACCTGTAAAAAATACCACTTCCAACAATTTTCAAAGGCGTCCTGAAAGACCTTTGCTTGATCACCATTGATCCACTGTGCACGATGTACTCTCCACTTTCACAGATGTGCACCTCTTGATTAATATATCAGTTAACTGACAATTAAAAAATTAATCTCAAGATTATCTAGATTGACAGTTTTAATCATAGCACAGCCCCAGTTAAAATAGCTCTGTGTATGTGCGTGATGATAAATTTTGTAACTTTGTGTTAGGTTGCTGATTGCCGACTTCAGTTCCATTACAACCTCGGGGCAGGTGAACAGCGGATCGTCTTATCTTATGCCAATGTCTCAGATGGTGGCTGGCATGTAGTGTATGTAAAGCGGATCGGCCAGTGGGTCCAGCTGAAGGTTGATGGTGGCGAAGGCCGGAATTTCAACGAGTCGTTTGGTTTCCTCGGCGGCCATCGCGAGATTCGTCTCAGTCAGCGAAATATATTTGCCGGTGGAGATGTCCGTTTCCCGTCATCTAACTCACTTCCACTGGTGGATCACGATTTTCAGAATGGTAATAAATACAAGCATGACTTTATTTTCAGAATTAGAAATATCTATACGATAGCCTCTGATCAGGTCGAGTGTAGTTTACTGGTGAATTTCTGTCACTTTTTTTGACATGATATGATTCACACAGTTATTCTGACGAGTAACTTGTAATGATGCCTTGATAGTAAAGCTACTGAGCTGTCTTGTCTAGAGTGACATATTGTAACTGATTTGCATGCATTTATTATTTAAGATATATAGCAAATCTTATCCGTAATTTATACAGCTGTAACTTCCTTAAGTTGAATAACATGTCCACGTACAGATGTTTGTTCATTTTCCCTGTCTGTGTATATATCTTTAGTGCAAAGGTTTTTAATCTGGGGTACTTAACTTATTTCTATTTTGGTTTGGCGACCAGAACTGGGGTAGGAAATGGTTGTGTGGAGTCTAGTTTCTGGCTACAGAGATTGAGTGGTTTGGTACATTGTGGTAGTAAAGTGTGAAGGCAAAAGGGTAGGAGTAATCAGTTAGGGGTCTAAACCACTGCTTTAGCTTTGTGTGTGGTTTTATGTGTGTGCTAAGCTGGCAACATGCAACATGTTGAGTGTCTGTTAGCATAATCCTATTGTGTTCATAACACTGCAGCAGTCCTTGGATTTTACCGAGAGAGAACTGGACTGGCGTCATCTGTGGTCCGACTGGCCCACGCCCAGCCAGGTTGGAAGGATGATGTATTTGCCGTATGTCGCAACCCATGTCGGGAGTTGACAGGATCCCAGCAATTCAGAGAATGCTACCTACGGATAGCTAGAGCAACACATCACTGGCCGAGTTCCCTTAGATGAGAGGTCATGGTGACTCGGTCTGGTCAAATCAAATCAAATCAAATCTGAGAAACTTACTATAGCACCCCACCACCAGAGCTCTGGGGCACTTGTTACAGCAGATTAAAAATAATAATACACAATAATTATTATAAAATGAGATTAGGTTACGTGCTGAAGGGGAGAAAATGGTCAATTGGCTGGTCATGCGAGTGCGAATGGGTGGCTCTGCTAACTGTTCATGTTATGGATGATGAGTCACTTGCGGGTTTGGAGACAGTCTTACTTGGTGGTTGTAACCTGGTGGGCCGACGGGGTTTTTGGCCCACTGGCACTCTGCGGAGTGCGAGGGGGATGGGCGCTCGCCCTCTGAGGCCTGGGGGCTATGACCCTTGACCGAGTGGCTCCAAGTTTCTGAGTATATCCTCCCTGTTGCCTCGGGAGCAGAGAGGACAAATCTTTACCTTACCGTATGGATGATTTTAATTTTAGTATATGTACTTTTACAAGTAGGACAACATCGTCGTCAAGCAAAGTTGATGGTTTGAAGACACTGCAGTAGCAGGACTAGAGAGATGTGCATGGATTATGTAGGCAGACACTAGGCTTGCTACTGGTATATTAACTGTTCATTGACAATTGAACCAATAATCAGCATGCTGGTGGTCATAAATGACCAGTCCCAGTATGCAGTTACTGTGAAGAAGGGCCTGAAACCGTAGCCCACTTCGCATGCAAATGTAGTTTGCTTTACAGTGATACTATGGGAGACATGGAGACAATTTTATTTGTATCCTTCAGAGGCCAAGCCAGTAGCACATAATCTAGTAGATTCCTTCAGAAATCACATGGATTCTTGTGGCACTGTAGTCCCTGTCCTACTGCTGGGAGTCCTTTTTATGGTTGGCCTATGGACGTACTTAGCAGTCTCGGCCAATGGGACTGGTTAATCTCTGCTCATTTTTCGATTGTATTGATTGGTCTGACTGGCCTCACCTGTGGTGCGAATGGAAAGTGCTTTTAAACAGAAATTGAAAGTGTTTATTTTGTGTTTTTATTGCTGTATGCACGTTAGGTTGCATGAATGACATTCGCTTCAATGGCAAGTGGTTTCCAATGCTGCAAGAAGAAAACATGGAGAGCAGTGCAGCAGACTATATGGAACGCAGCCAGAATGTAGAGTTTGGCTGCGAGTCCAACGTGTGTGGCATTGGCTCCGGGTTTGTCTGTCCCTACGAACTGCTGTGTATTGACTTGTGGCGCCATGCAGAGTGCAGGTCTACACCTTTGTTGTTTTTGTGTCCTTGTCAATTTTCGTAATTTTGTAATTTCTCTTAATTTTGCATGAGTCTTCTGTTGTGTAATTTAGCTGTGAATTTATGTGAATTTATGGTCCACTTATATATGAGTTGTCATTGCACAACTCACGGTAGACAATCCGGCACACCGAGCATTGCATCAGGAACTGGAAGTCTTTATGAGATGCAGTCTCGAGGCCAGCTGGCAGTAGTCAGCTGGTCATCCAAGAAACCGCTGAATTAGGGATGACTCTGGAATGCCACCACGCATCTACTAGCACATCTCTGTCCATTGAGACCACTTAGGGACAGTGCAGTGATTCACCAGGTTCACTGTGCAATGATGATGATGATGATGATGATGATGATGATGATGATGATGATGATGATGATGATGATGATGATGATGATGATGATGATGATGATGATGATGATAATATGACGACGATAATGATGATGATAATACATTCAAATTGGTTCAAAACTTTTTTGTTAGCATTTTATGCCTTATTATTTTTAGTATTGTATATGAATACACTGGCCTTTCATACACAGTACTAAAATAAGAAGGCCTAAATAAGGCCTAATATGCTAACAAAAAACTTTTGACTAACCAGCTGGTGTGAGTGTAAAAAGCTTGGTGCTATCATGTCATTTTCATGTACAATGTGAATCATTTGCAGCTGTTGGTGTTGGATGCTACAGATGCCCAGCTGGTAAGAGGCTGTTTCAAGGGAGCACGTGGTGTGAGAACATTGATGAATGTTCGGAAAATCCGTCGCTGTGTTACTACGGCACATGTCGAGACCTGGACGAGGGCTACACCTGCGACTGTGAGCCGGGATACTTCGGTCTGTCGTGTCGCGAGCGACGTGACGCAGTGTCGGTCGTCATTAGCTCAATGGCACAACTTGCCATCGGCGCTTGTGCACTTGTCCTTTTCAGTGAGTCACTTTACCTGCCATCATTCTACATTGATTTTTTACTTATTTTTGTGTGACATCATGATCATGTGACAGGACTCTGGACAGAGAAGTTTGAGTGAACTGCAACATCCTAGTTTGGTGGATTTTCCATGATACAAGACTATCGCACTGGCCTGATTTATGGTCGACTTTGTGTTTCATAAAAACTATAGGCCTGTCTTGCTTAGTTTTTGAGATGTGACTATGGGATGGACAATGGATGGATGACAGACAGTGGACCAGTATCGGCAACCATTGCATGTCTAGCCCTTAACCCTTTCCATGTTAAAACTGCAGACAAACGGGCTGTTATGTAGCAGTACAGTGACTAGTGCACTGGCCGTTGATGGGTTGGCTGTTACATTTGGTACAATGAGGATGGGACTGGGCGGGGCTGCAGCCTGCCAAGGCCGCTCCTTGCTGTACCAAATGTAACAGCCCACCCATCAACAGCCAGTGTACCAATTTCGTGTTATTCGATATGGCACTATAATTGCCTTTAGAGTCTAAAGGGTTAAGTCAAAAATGTTGCGAATATTTAGCGGTAATTTTTTTGAATCAGCCTAGTAATGGAGAGACAGGCCAACAATTTGAGGAAAAAACATAACCTGCTGTGGTGGAGACAATTATCAGAGGTTTAATATATAGAGCTATGGAATGTTGTAATATAATGTTATCAGCTGTTCATATGTTGTAAAAGTAATGGTTTGCTGTTCATATTTCCACACGTATCAGTTGTTTAAGTCGATTCATTGTTATAGTTGTAATATGTAATTTTCAGCATTATTTACTGTTACATGGACAGATTATTTACTATGGACAGATCTTGAAGTAGATAATTCATAACTGTGTTATTCAGCATTTTTTTTAGCTTCGCACATGACACTGTACAAACAGTCGGTCAGGTTTTGTTTTTGATCACATCAGTTTGTCAGTTGCCAAGTTTACAGGAAAATAGTTACGTCTATCATTGTTAAACTTTCAGAGTAGATAAGCAGTAATGGCAAAACCGAAGATCTCCACCTAACAGGGATAACATTATCCGATACCAACAAATAATACACTGTTAGAAACGTCTTGCCAAATGCTGTTCAGACATACACTTACTTCTTGTCTATCTAATATTTTACACGAGTTATTCGACAAAGTCTCCATCTCACTCACATCAGGAAATACCAGTTCCAAGAATAGTTAATCACGCGTCCTTTGTTTATATCGACTGCAATCAATTGAGATCGGCTCATACTGATTTATTTTGGTACGAATTGATGCAAAATCCACATGCCAGGGCGAGGTTTCTTGTTCCTGCTACTACTTTGGCTTAATCTCGCTGTTGTGTCGTCATCATCATCATCATTGTGTTGTTGTTGTTGTTGTCACAAGCTGTTTTGTGACATCCGTGTAATATTGTGTTAATATTGGTGATAATTCATTTTGTGTGTGTTCAGTACTGGTCGTAGTAGTGCTAGTTTACACAAGATGCCTACAGCATGCACCACATTATGCCTCAGGCCTTGATCCTCATGATGATGTGCGAGAGAATATCATTCATTACGATGAAGAAGGTGTCGGTTCGTACACTTAGTATCAATTATTTTTACTGACAGAATCATGTTTTGTCGTAATCTCTATGAGAAGTGAACAAAGTAAAATTACCTATCAATGCTACACCTGTATATTACCTTCTGTCGTTTAATGCTACACCTGTATATTACCTTCTGTCGTTTAACTTTAAACCACTGTTAGTTGTTTCATCAGTTTTCTTTGTTACTCAGTTGGCTTCACATCTGAAACTTCTACACTCGTTTACCTGACTTGTCAACCCGGCTGTCTGCAGTGTTTACCATTTGGCAGGTTTACACCTTCATTGACTCCATCTTGATCTGTCCTGGGCGAACATGTTTAGTTCTTCATAACTAATATGGCCTTCATCCGTCTTCAGTAGACAATCCATGAGCATTGTTCTTGGTCTTGCATAAGCCTTCTTCCCCTGTATTTGTCCTTCTAATGTTATTCTCAGTAATGAGTCATGTCTCAGGATATGACTTAGCCATCTCTTCTGTCGACTTCTAACGGTGTCCAACGCGACGTACGGTTTACAATACTGTAGACCTGCCATTCAAAATAACATGCTTGACTAGACTGTCGGAATATTGCCGTAACGTTTGGTACGGAAAAACTAGACTGTGTCTTTAAAAAATGAGAGAACTTTGGCAAGCTATAGTTTTGTCAACATGGACTAATTTTCATAAACAGCATCAGCACACTTTCAAAAATTACATGCATATTCAACTTTCCTTGTCCTTTCACTGTTACTTACTTTATTTGCTGTTAAATAACTGCGACAGAAATGACACAAGACATAAAAACACGAAACAGTGGACTATTGGTGGCTCTGGAAAGAGCCAGTACCTCTGAAAAGAGCCGATTTTATTTTAGCAGATGTTCAAGTGATGTCCTTTCAACAATTCGTTTCCGGTTGCGGCAGTGCAAAAATTATTAAAATCGATTCAGATTTGCAAGAGTTATTGGCAGAAGTTTACTGCCGCTTTTTCATGATCCCAATGTATATATTTTGAAGCTTTTATGCCATTTTGTTCAGATCTGGCCATAAATTCTCGTCATAATCATTGCTGAACAGCTCTCTAGAACATGTTATCAGTATTGTTATCACTGGCATTTGTCTAGGTGAAGAAGATCAGGATGCATATGACATCAACAAACTGAAGAAGCCAGTCAATGGTAACGTACCTGGAATGGATGGCAAAACTTCTCTGTCAGAGGCAGACACCCTTCTTGTCCGAGGTAAAGTATTCATTATTCCGTGAGAAACTGTAGTTGGATGAAATTGATATATTATACTTTACTGAAGTATGAACTTTATTGATAATATGTTTACTTGTGGTTTCATGATAAACTTTCGCCTGATTCTTATTTTAGCATTACTGAAGGTGTGATAATAGTACAACTGTAACTGGTTTAGCTTTCTATAGTTATTTGTTATTGTCATTTTAGTGAATCCTGTTACAGAATATTTGCATTAATCCTGTAAAACGATATTGCATTATATTGAATATTTTAGATACCAATGTAAAATATCATTTTTGATGATGGTATAGTTAGTAGAGCTTCGAAAAAATACTGTTTTGGTAAATAATTATAGATGTTTAATGTACTTTATAGTGACTGTAATGACTAGATGTGTGTAATGGCTGTCATCAGAGACATGTAACGAGGTCTAACGAGGCATATATGTGCCTGGTGCAAAATGTATTTAGCTCTCCTAAGGACCAAGCTCAAAGTAAGACATAAGCAGTCATTTATTTTTACAGGTAACAGTTTTGTTTTGAATAATTGTGTATCATAAAACATTTTGCCATTTAATTTTTTGTTATTATTTTTATTTGTTGTAATTAAGGAGCGTTTTAGTAATAATTTGATTACATTTCAAGAAAAACTCTTGTTATTTTACATGCCAATTGTGGAGCAAGCTGCACCTACCTTGCCCCTTACTTATACCACTGATTTGAAGTGGGTTTTAGTTTTATTATTAGTTTTGGTTGTTTGAGTTTTTGCGTTATATCTTTGTACTGTTTTGTTATGGTTAGCATTACTGAAGTGATTTGTGCAGAAGACTTGTGTTTTGGAATGAGCTGGTTCAGTTTTGTTGTTAAACTCAATTTAAACCTGAGTAGGTGAAATGATTAACTGTGTGATGGGATGTGTTGTTTGTACTGTCAGGTACAACAGCTAACGGCACAGACGTTTGCGAATTCATTGGAGGCCGACTGCATGCCGTCAATGCTGACCCGAGTGCGCCACCATATGACAGCGTTCGAGAGTATGCATACGAGGGTGCTGGAAGCGTCGCGGGTTCAATAAGTTCACTGGCATCAGGCAACGAGAGTGACGGCGGGGACTGGGATGAACTGAGTAACTGGGGTCCACGGTTTCATAAACTTGCTGAAATCTGTGCTGAAACATGATGTAGCTGATATGCCAAGCTGTGCACTGCTAGCACTGACAGTATGAGCAATGGTGAAGAATGCAGTGATAAGTCAGTTTCATGTTGTGTTAAGTGTCTACTGCACGTGTATTCAGGGTTGATGTTGATAAGTGTGATGCTGCTAGTCTCACCTAATGACATGAATGGTCTCATATTATTGGACATTTATTCACCAACCACTCTACTGCTAAGTCAGCCGTGTTTGTGTCTTTCTTTCCTACATTCCGTTTTTCAGTCGACTTTTTTACAAATACATATTTTCATGTTTTTACTTATTATGTTGTCTGTTGTGCTTATTTGGTTACATTGAGGATAGAGTAATGACAACAGTTGCACAATAAACATTGCCATTGTATCAGACAGTGAACGTTTTTGTACGGTGTGTGTTTTACGATAATGTTATTATGGTATTACTGATGTCACATGTTGCTACGTTTAAACTGAAATGCTCCAAGATTTATGACAGTTTCATTGATGATTCAGGTTTGTATCGTTAGATGTTCCAGTTGTTGAAATGGTTTTAGTTGCCAGGCAGCACATTACTACTGATGTAAGCATGTAGTTTCCAGTCATGAGTGATGTCAGAACTATTGAAGGCGAGATGGAATAATAATTATTATCGTAGTGCATGTATTTGTCTGCACACAGCATGCATAGTTACCTGTATGTTGACGCTTGTAAAGTGGCCGTGTAACACAATTATAGCGGCCATAAATATGATTCTGTCTTGATATTTTGTGATAAACTTAACTGTATTTTAGTGTTTGTTGTATAGTATTTACATATTTATTTATTTTTCAGTTTGTATTTTTAAGTCACTAGACTGTTGTTCTTTGTGGTGATATTAAATTCAATATTTGGTGGTAGTGTACAGTTGTAAAACTTTTAGCTGAACTATGGAACGTCAGTAATGATAATCTAAGTGTCTGACTTAATAATCAAAGGACCATCGTATTGCGAAGAACTGATATTGACAGTGTAAATATGGTGTGTAATATGTATGTGTTTTGTCCATTAGATATGCATGTGCAGTCTGTGAATTACTCGTGTACCATGGTATATGCAGTTATGGTCTGTGTGTGTATCTGTGTATGTGTCTGTGCTAACGTTGTATGCAGTGGGTGTTACAGAAGTGACTACAGCGTCTGCAGCAGGCAGACTGTGAGATTGTACTCTGACGTTATTTGTCCTACGAGTATTTAGATGTGATAAACATGGAGCTATTTCATATCAGTTGTGAACTGCAGTTTGTCGTTTTTGTTTGTGATTTAAGAATAAATCGGCACTCATTAACGTTAATGTTGTTATCATTCTTCGTTTAATTTTATGTTACAAACTCAAAACTTAAGCAGAATATTTGGCACAACTGGACTAAACGGATTACAGTAGTCATGTAGTTGGATGTTGGGTTAAAGCAGACATTAGTGTTAACTTCACTTCAAAATGACTTGAGAAATAGCAGAACACAAACTCGATGGTTTGAAAAACAAAAAGAGTGAAACATTTGGTACCATCATAATTAGTTCACTTGTATTATCAACTGATGCAAAACAAGCTACATCTCGCGAAATGTAAGCAGTGAGTTGTGTAATTTTATTGTATAATCTGATGTACCTGTTAATGTCACTCTATGGATTTTACATCATGTCGTAGTTATCATAAACGTGATTCAGTTTCTAGGCATATGGCATGAGCCGTCCATCTGTATGTCGTCGGTCTGTGATGTTGCATCCTACTCGGAGACTTTAACTTTTTGGCAATATTTTTGCTCCATCTAATATCCTAGGGACAGAAATAGAAAGTCGCGGTCTATCAAAGGGCGTCATTATTCAATAACCTTGAACGACCCCTAACCCAGTTTTCAAGGTCATGCCATTATTTGAAATTGATGCTGAATATCTCAGAATGGCTAAAGATAAGACCATAGTTGCTATAAAATGCAAATAGGACATCGTACCCAAGCTTGCAAATGGTACCATTTTGAATAACCT
>Ga0209338_1000325_pt1 | contig 15970 bp, 10 predicted proteins | sample OlaalgELextract1_FD_187374 | JGI IMG/M metagenome (GOLD analysis project Ga0209338, IMG submission 187374) | Olavius algarvensis symbiont microbial communities from Tuscany, Italy - Type A ELBA extract 1 (SPAdes) (version 2) | ecosystem: Host-associated > Annelida > Digestive system >... | reverse complement strand
GAGTGTGAGGCGTTGCCAGCTGTTGCCTACCCCGGAGTCCGGGACAACCGCAGCACCATAAATACCAAAACCGGATATGATGACGATGATGATGATGAAGTTAGATTGTGAACTTCGATAGAGTGTAATGACATTAAATACAAAACCAGTAGTAATATGGATTCTCCGCATCCGCCATCTTGAAAATGCATATGACGTCATTACTCCGCCGCAGAGGCCCGATTTGGACGAAATTTGGGAACTTGATTCAAAATAGCATGCAAATTACTGCGATCTAGTCAAAATCAAAAATGGAAGAAGAATTCGAACTGCCATGTTGTGAACCGTTCTTCGCCGTATTTTTTTGCTAATGCAGTTTGGGCTTCGGCGAGCTGCGGCTTTCGTATTGTCTCCGATACACTTGTTATACGACAAATGCAAATGCTAGTATGCGCTTTGTCGTATATATCTTTCAGTCGTGTCAACGAACACATGTACCCCACAAATCCTAATAGTGACGGCCGTAACCACATCCTAACCCTAACCCTAGCCTTATTGCAGCAGCTTATCTATATCTCAGACACCCAGATACCATTAAGTTTTACGGGCGCTAAGTTTAGGTTAGGGTTAGATATAGTCTTAGTTACTATAAGGGCTAGTGTTAGGTTTACGGGTAGTGCTCGGATTTTCGGACATTGTGAAACATGACGTGTATCCAAACTGAACAAGAAAGTCATCAGTAGATGAGATAAGCGAACGTTACTGGGAAATTCCAATTACCGCCTGAACGACGCCACGGTTGTGAAACTTTACCACCACTATACTCAGTTTCCCCGTAACGTTCGCCTATCTCATCGGCGAATCGCGACTTTTTCGGCGCATTGACTTATCGATTTTTGCGTCTTATAAATTCGTACTCTTACTTACTCACTTACTTACTAATCAGTTTATTGTTGATAAATATATGACACTTTTATTAGATGACATTGCCAGTCTAATGAATAATTATACATCTAGGCCTATGGATTTTAACCATGCATACACATCTGTCTCAGAATTTTGGCTAATTAGGGGGTCTACAGTGTTCAGGAACATCAGTCACAATGATATATTTTCTTCCCCCTTTTCCATACTGCAGTGGATCTATATTTCAATCAAATAAAAGCAACAGCATTTACTCACAGCTGTCTCCAAGTAATCCAAACTAAGGTTTTCACATGCCTATTTTTGCCTTGTCATCTCTGAACAACGTGTTTAACGCGTTTAAAGGCCAGACCCATTCAACAAACAACATGCACATTGCACACAGTGTAGGTTTTCTGAAAAGGCCGTTTCCAGGTATACCTGGGTAGGCCTGGAGCAACCAATGAGTTTACCAAAGGGGTTTTCACCCAGTCGCATGCCCTTGCTGACACCAACCCCCAGTGTTGAAAACACTGAGGGGAACCCAGAGGCTCGTGTTTTTGTTTTACAGACGTGGTATCCACACTCCACGTCCAACCAATAGCATCAAAGTACTGAAGTCATCTCTGAAACAACAGTAAAACTTGCCACCATTTCCTTCCTCGTCAATCTTCGACCACAGCCTGGCAGTTGACGTCTATATCGTTGCAACTTTCCCAAACAATGCTTTTATTCTAGTTTCCCACCCATTAAAACACTCATGAAAATTATGCCAGAGATCATTAGCTACAGTTCATTGGTACGCTATTTAAGTTGCTACGTCTTAAGTTACCACAGGTCTAAGATATTTCTTTTAAGCACAGTGTACATAGCTTAATACTTGTTGGCTACGCTTACCACGCTTCGCACAGTGGCCGCCAGAATCGTCCATCACACGATCATCTAAACATATTGATCCTACAATAAATCAGTGATTACATGCATCACACTGCGACCACATTAACTTTTAAATACAAAAACTGCACCCAATTTACAGGGTATGCCAATCAAAATAAACGGTGATGGCCTACCTTAGGCGCCCTTGTAGTGACTCACGCCATGTTACGGCGCCTTATAAATTGTCGTTTTTTATTATTATTATTATTACCATGAGAAAAGTAAGTGTAGGTTGTCATGGTTATAGACAGGATTGTGTGGCACTGATAGCTTTGTTGCAGATTTGCAATTGAGTCTAGCAGTTACAGTTGATACACTCTTCAACATATGTTCTCAGAGAAGTCATGTATAGACCTGTGTGAAGAAGTGGGTTTTGAACCCATCTCTGAACTGTACAGTGTCCATGACTAATGAAGGCTGACGTAGATGTGGCGGAAGTGAGTTCCAGACGGCTAAGCTGCAACACGGAAACTCCGTCGGCCGAGCTTAGTCCTGGACCGAGGGACCAGCATGTCGTGACGTTCAGTCAAACGGAGATGCGACCGACCGGAGATGTCAGCGACAAGCATGCAGACATGTCTGAAGTAGGCCGGGCCAGTCGCGGACACAGTCAAAAAGCCACTATGAGGAGTATCCGCTGACGTACTGGTAGCCAATGAAGCACATCATGAAGAACTGGAGTGATGTGTTGGGACTTGCTAACACCGGCAACCAGAGGCGACGTGACCATATGACGGCTGTGCTGCATCAGCTGCACTGGCTTCCTATCATCGACAGGTTGTGTACAAAGTCGCATGCCTGGTACAACAGTCACTGGCAGGCTGGCACCTGCACACTTGACTGACGACATACAACTCGTCGGCGACAGTGATCTTCGTCAGCTATGATCAGGGACTGACAGGACATGCCTCATTCCACATATGCACAACTTCTGGGATCCAAGTTTCACGGTTGCAGGCCCGCGCATATGCAACAGTCTGCCATCCAATTTACGGCAGGACATGGCCTATGAATGATTCAAGTAAATAACTGAAAACATTTCTGTTCAGCAATTAATCGATCACAGCGCATTGTGATTGTCTGTTTAGTTGTGGCTTGGAAGTACCCTTACTCACTTACTTATACGAATGTAGTGAAAAACAATAAAAAAGACAAATTTATAATACAATATAGAAGACGAAACAACAAACGTGGCTTCCTACAACTACACACTGTGTCTATACATGCGTTATTGCTAGTCTGATGAGAATCACTTCATTTGTCCCAAAGAAATGAGGTAATTGCCATTCACAGATTACAGAGGACAACGGCAAAGTTTGCCGGGCAAACCCTCTGTACCTGCCTGAGGAATTAATCTCATAGCATATGCACCATTAGAATTAGTAGCATCCCGACCGGGATTTGAACCCCGGCTGGTATCGTCTGGCTAACTCGGCACATGCCGTGACTAGTGGCTGTGTCCACTAAGCCACAAAGGCAGGTGACAAACAGACAGACTGACAACGGCCATCGACACTTAATGTCCCCTCTTCTACAGGGGCGGGGCATAAAAATCAATTTTCACCAATGCCAATTTCAATGGCATGCTGATACTGGTTGAATATTATTAATGTCAACACCTACACTGCCATTAGCACTACAACAATTTACAAATGTTCACGTATCATGTCATTAACTTTGTGTGATGGGTTTCTGCGGCTGAAGCTAATGCTACATTGTGACTGGTTATTTGGCACAACTGACATGGTGTTTATATAATCTAAATGTATGCTTTTGTGTAGTTCTAATGTGTAATAATTATGTTTTCCTTTTTCTTTCTTACTGTATGTTTGTTGTTTTATACTTTTTCAATATGGGCCACAATGCCTGAAATAAATACAATGTGTCCCCCAAAAAAAGTTAGACTCTTTATAAGTCAGACTCTCCATAACTCATTGAATCTTTAACAGATTATGATAATTTTGAGCACGCAACATCAGTAATCCTTTGGCTACTAAAATCACTTCTAATTCCTCACCTCACCTCAATTTACGTACTTTACTTTGCAAATTCTGGGTAGCAGCAGAAATGATGCATGTCACATGTCACCGCTTGTTGTTGTAAACATAAGAAAAGATGCCATTCAGTGTAGAAGACAGAATTTTGATGAAGAATCTTTATTTCCTCAAAGGGTATACTGCCACCAAGCTAAATGAAGAGTTTCCGAGCAAAGGTTGGGTTAGGTATTCTCTTTACAGACTTTTGAAACGAGTCAAAGACACCGGTACAGCAGACAGACGTGCGGGTATTGGCAGACCACGAAGTGCGTGCACTGACGAGAACACTGACCAGTGGCAAACATGGTTGCATGCACGTGTAAAGGCAAAGGGACGTCGCTTCGAACACCTACTGTGATCGAGCCACACAACCGGCTCTTTTCAGAGGCACTTTATACCACCGAAACCGGTTCTTTTCATAGCCACTCGGACTATTGAGATGAAGACAACATAACTTTTCGGTTTTTGTGTAATGTCATGTAGTGTAGAAACATAATTATGTATGCGTTTAATAGCTAAGACCACTAGGATATCGGATACTGACTGGGGGCTTAGGAATATTGCCCTAAGGCTTACGTCCGTGGGGCTTTTGCACAAGGGGGCTTTACTATAGACTGTTTAATGTTTTATTTGTTATTTTCGTGTTTTTGTAATATATGTTATTCAATTTTACTCTAAAAGAATTTATTAATCTCCTTGGCAATAATTAGGTAACCACAACGTGACAGTTTTGGCGTCGTGGACAGGATCTACGTGATCACAGAAGCGTAGGCACACGACGTGACGTGACGTGCTAAACCGATGTCTGCAGGAGCTACGTGATCACAGAAGCGTAGGCACTGTCACGGCCACTAGACGGTAACCATACCACAACTGGGCCAATAATCACGGCCTGCCAGACGTCCAGACGTGACAGACAAACACAGAGCAACGTGCATTGGTTGGTATAGTGATTCTGGTACGCTAGGCAGCTGACGAAGCTGGTAAAAACAGCTGGGACGACGTTCCCGGCACATGAGCGTCCATTCTCAGTTCACGGTCGATGGAAGCAGTAGAAGAGTTTTGATAGTCGGCCATAATTTTGTGCAAAGTTATGGTCACAAAAATGGCATTTTTTTATTGACTTACATTGTACAATGTGGCCATTAACTTATCTTATCACAATATAAGTATTACAATGAGGATACATGCGCATCATACTGCCTAAGGTCACCCTGATCTCGCAACCTACACTCAGTAAACCATGCCACTATCCCACACATAAACAAAATTTTGGCATATTAATGGGAAGAATCCAACCTTCCAGCCACCAATCATTGGTTTTACATGTAATAGCTAGAACAGAACTTGCAACAGCGAAGCCTGGCTGGAAAGCGTTTACACCATTTTTTGCCTAAAGAGCATATGATGCTTTAAAGCCCAGTCCAAGTCCAAAACAAGGACACAAAGTTGTGACTCACAGCTGCACAAACAAAGAATTTACTGCATGCAGCCTTATACAATATAGCAAATTAGCCTCAATGCCTCAATGAATTAAGTGCGAAATAACAATGCCACTTTGAGCTATCCAGTGAAGTTAGTGCAGTGTGCCAGTATACCAAACCAGTCTCGAGTAAATGAACAGCATGATCTCCTTTTCTTTTGCCATTTTAAAGCAATGCTGCTGACATCAGCAGTTTGATCAAGGCCCATTAACCCATTTATCAGTTATTACAGAAGCAGACATGTTGTGTTGAAACAAAGAAGTGACCACAACAGCTGCTTCAGATGCATACATAAGGTACACTGACAAAGCAGGTTAGGTTATCTCGGTAACAGAATGCAAAGAACAAACTCACTGAGACACACACCATGACGTTTAACTCCTTTCATCACCATGGCTGAAAATAACACAGCAGAACTAGATTTTCACAGCCAACATGAATACGATATCACAATCATAACAAAAATTCACAAAAGATCTTAACACTGTGATCACTATAACTCAAGCAACAACAATGACATAATTTCTGCAACATGGGTCTACAACTGACTTATAACCTGCCCCGCCACGACAGTGGCAGCAGGGCAGGTTATGGAATACGACGACTTTGTTTGCGTGTTTGTTTGTCAGTTAACAAGATAATGGAAAAGTGGCTTAACCGACTGACTTCAAATTTCCGCTGGTAAGGTGCACTAGTCCGACGATAAACTGATTAGATTTTGGTGGTGATCCGGATGCGCGTGTGGATTCCGGATCATTTTTTAATTTTCTTCAACATTGCAAAGTAGGGGATTTTTGGAGTTATGGCCTATCTTCCAATGCTAGTTTACCGCGTAACACTGATTGCAGTATTTCTCGGTCATTTCCGTATCAATTTGCACTAAACTCGCACGCAGTATTCTAATGAAGGACTGCAACACTGGAATGTAGCCCAATTCCCAAAAATTGCTGTCGCCGAAAAACAGTTGCTCTGAGTTTTCTTGCTGTATAGCAGCAAACCTTGCAGCGGTGTCAAAAATCAATAAATGACTTCACCAGTGACATGTTACTAAATAAGTAACAGGATACTGGACGTCAGGCACATTTGAACTATGGCCACGTGACACGCTGATCTACTGTCACGTGATACGCATATTAACTAATATTTATGTGTTGTTTTGAAGTTTTTTAAACAAAACGTGATATTTGTTGTTAAATAGTTGTGTAAAGTTCGAAGTTGTCGCCTACACTGTGGACATGGTTAGTTAAAGGTGTTATTTTTTTGCGACAATGCCGCAGCGAACTGTAGCCATAGCGTAGGCATTGGCACACCGTTGACTGCTCGACTAGGTAAATTTGAAAGTAAAGTGAATACCGTTTAATTCTGTTCTGCTGTATATACAACTGTCCTGCATAATGTGTAACTGTGTAAACATAATAATGTAACCGATTGTTATTTATTTAAGCATTAGTTAAGTTTTCTTACTTTTTTTTAATTTTTCATTTTACATTGCTACCATTTTTATGGTGAATAAAGATTCTCAAAGCCTAAAACCGGCCAAGCACGGCTGGGGCACATAAAATTGCCCTCACTACTTTGATCACTTTCAGAGACATGAAGCATCGCACGGCCTCTTTGCGACAGCAGAGCTACTTCTGTTTACCATTGCAGAATAGGGGTTTTTGGACATTTGTTAGCTCCACAGTTCGTCTCCTGACCGACGTTTCGATCACCCATAACGAACAACGCACCACCATTCTCGGATTGTCCATCAACGAGGCAGGTTTGTCGTGCTATCCACTACTTGTTTATCTATATATTTATCTACATTCCTAGGTAAAGCATAGTAATTTACAACAAACAGCAAATCGCCATACGTTTTTCATGGAATTCAGATGAAGAAACATACTCAAGCTCATCATCAGATGTGTCCGGCTCAACATCAGGATCAACTACAGCCATACTAGCAGAGCCTGCGCAAACCACAAGAACTAAAATGAACAAAAGTGTAATTTAATGCATTTATGGCAGAAATGCACTATACTCAAAACGAAATGGCATAATATTAGGTTGGTTGATTGGTGCTTTGCAGCACTGCAGCACATTCCGTTGGCAGGTGGGAAAGGGTAGTCTCAATTAAATTACTATGCAAGCACCTGAACTACTGTAGAACTAGGGGGACATCAACCTGCGTTCTGTCCCTGGCCAATATCTCCTGCCGTAATAAAAACCAAAGAAAGTGATCCGCGATTTTGATTCAGACACAGGCACCCGCAAAAATCCTAATTTGGAATGATCTGGATTCAGGACTAAGCCAACTTGTGCTGGGTGTAACCTGTTTCCGTTTTGGAACATCTTACGAAGTTTGGCGAGAAACGGGTTCAAACGGCCGATAATAAAATGTCCATCGTTAACGAATGCGGAAAAGCGATCCTGTTCCACATCCCAAACCGGATCAGCACTAAAGTGTAATCTCTTGTAAAGGGTCACCTCTTGCCCCTGCGTACCAAGTTCAGTCAAGACCTATCAATGTCACATGTCACCCGCGGTGATCCGGGTGTACTGGAATCAGTATACCCGGATCCATCATGACCCAGATTATATCAACATGCGATGGATATATCCCCTTGCAGATACAAACCATCTCACCAAGCTTGGTGCAAATTGGCCAATTACTCTACTATGAGAAATCCTGGAAATATTGCAAAATGCCTCACCTCGCAATGCTAAAGAAACTGGAAAAGTGATCCTGGATCCACATGCGAAGTCGGATCAGCAGCAAAATGTAATCTCTTGCAGAAGGTCAGTCATTGCCCTTGTCTACCAAGTTTGGTCGAGATCCGTCAATATTGTAATAAATATAAAAATTTCAACCGGTAATCTCTATATCTGGATTAATTAAAAAATTGGCTGGCTGCCGTAACAAAAATATGCCCCATCTCTCAGGCTTAAGGAAAATAAAAAAAATGATTCTGGATCCGCATTGGGAATCAGATCAGCACCAAAACTGAACTAGTTCTAGAGGTTCACCTTATGCCCCCACGTACCAAGCCTGGTCGAGATCCATCGACGAATTCTTTGAGTTACCAATATCTGCTCCGCATCTTACCAGAGGCACGTAAAATTGCTGAATACAGTCAGACAGTACATAATAAGCACAAAGTAGTCAAAATATTGTTGCAATAGTATATGTCGCATCCACGAAAAGAAAAATTCACAACCATCTAAATTAGCTCATCACCATTCATCAAATATGTCACACTTAACGTCACAGAAATTATTTATGAAGCTGTATTTTTTAAAATTGACAGCCAACATGAACACAATAGCAGAAACTGTTTGGAAACAGTAAACTTGATAATTTATGCTTTTAAAGATATATGTACAGGTAACTGAAAAAGAAGTTGTAACAGTTACAAATGCACTGTTTCTTTGCCATAGCGTGCGCATTCACTTTATTGCCTAATACACACAAAAACAAAAAACCTGTCGATGTGCTGACGCTGCCATACTCTTCTGCCATCGAGCTGGGAATCCCATCACCTGTTCATCATTGTAAACACATGTGCAATGACACACAAAAGTAAAGTCATGGAAAGACTCAACCCATTAACAGCTTGCTTTAGAAGTAGTGTTTTTAAACACTATCTGTAAAATTCTTATTGCTGGAAGTCTTTGGCGATGGCAATATTGGAGAGTACGACAGATTAAGTTACAGTTACATCTACTTACGTACTTATTTTCAGTACATTCCTGTGATTAAAGCAAACACAAATTCAATAATTTACATGCAGCCTAATTTTGCCAAAAATGATCGTAAAACGTAAGTACACTTGATAATAGCACCTCTTTATAAAACTTCATCTCAGAAGCACTCAGATATGGCGCATGCTGTCAAGGGATCACACAGCGTTACCTGCAACCCACACGCTTATCCGCAACAGGAATGCACCATATCTGCCTTTGCCTTCCCAGCAGTAGCTGGTACTGATTCACTGACCCCACAGGGATGATAGAGAATGCCGCCGCTCGGCTTGTCTACTCGCGCCGGACGTCAGAACACACAACCCCACTGCTACGGGAGCTTCACTGGTTACACGTCCCAGAACGAATCCAATTCCGGCTGTGTGTTCTGGCGTACCATTGTGTGCATGGCACAGCACCGGTGTACCTGTCTGACAGCCTGCGGCCGACATCAGAGATTGTCGCTCATCGATGTCTCCGCTCTGCTGACACCACGACACTACAAGTGCCGTCGACTCGTCGGGCTACCCTTGGCAACCGCGCCTTTCCGGTGGCTGCAGTGCGTGCATGGAACAGTCTGCCTCTAGAGACTCGGGCCTGCTCCTCATTTTTGACATTCCGGACGGAGACCAAGTCTCACCTTTTTCGTCAGTCATATGGCTGACGTGGTCAGCAGACGTCTGCATTGAGCTGTGGAACAGTTTTATATCTAGTTTTTGTAAAGTGCCCCCGCAACTGTGTGATGACAGCACTGTAATCCATGACATTTGTAGTAGTAGTAATAGTAGTAGACTGGTGTGCTAACTGAGTGGCCCAAGCTCAGGACGTAGTACGGCGCAGTTGCGATTCGAACCTCCAACACTTGGGTTAGTAGGCCGACGTGCTAACCACTACACCACGCGCTCACACAATATAATATCATATAATACAATATAATTGTAATATCATGTCATACAAAAAACATATTTTTTTTACAAAAAAACACAGAACCTGTTGATGTGGTGCCAACAGTTCCATTGTCCAGCTCCTCCAAGTATTTCCCAACTTTTGTTATCTCTAAAACTGATGGCGGACACTGATACACTGTCTCGTTGACTGCTTTGCTGTGCCCCATATGGCTGTAGAATGCCCGCCGTTCACTCTCGGGTAAATCCAGCAGAGCATACACTGTGGATGCTCTGTGTCTCATTTTAGTTGCAGTCAACTTCTTCAGTTGACTGACGCCTGCCTTGATGCAGGTGTTTCTGACACTCTGCCAGCCATCTGCATGACCGTCAGTTGAATTGGTAGTGGCAAACAAATATGGATTCTCGGTCACTACTGAACACTGAGGCCTTACTTTCACTAGCAACTTCAGTGCATTGGCTATGTCGACTGGAATCAATACTGGCACCATTTTACGTGAACCCTTACCGCGTTGGTATGCTAGAAGGTATTTACCAAGCAGTGCTTTCTCTAAGGGATCTTCAACACGCTCAGTCATCTCATTGGATAACCATGCTTTGCCTTCTGCATCACTCCATTCTGCCAGCAGCAGCCGAGCTGGCTCTCCACCCCGACGACTATTAAAGAGCGTTAGTCGGCTAACTAGCAGTGACCGCAGTTCTATGTACTCTGAACATGTCCACATCAAAAACTCATCATCCACCATCTGTTTGATGCGATTCAAAACGTATGTCCTCAATTTCTGCACATCCTCTTCTAATGGTAGACTCCTTGGACGTCTGAGATTAGACTCTCGGTTTGCTTCTAACTGAATTTGCGCAGAGTTAAATAAGTAACCCCAAGACCCATCCAGCAGCGACAGAAACTTGTCTGTTTCCCGCATCTCATCATCCTTACCATCAATTATAAATTCGCACTTGATGAATCTGGCGGCTTTCTTCAACAAGTAACCTAAACTAAGCTTCAAACCAGCTTTTAAGCCGTTATCCTCCTTCACTGTGATTGCACTAAGAGCATCAACGACTATGCGAAAATTTGCTGGCAGCAACATGTCACTGCCTGTGAACTTGTCATTTTTGCTTATGTTTCTTGCAGCATGCAGAAGACTTGCAAGCTTTCGCATCTCGCCCATAGTTGATTTCTTATCTTTCCGCACTGACCGCTCCCACAATATCTTGCCAACGGTCGTGATCATCCGATCAGTCTTGCACAGTATGCCAATATCATCACTGTGAAAGTTTAATAAAATGCTGTTGTTGAAATCGCTGTTGGTCGTAGCTAAAATTGTAGCATCGTCTAGCTGCAGCCCATCTGTATCACACACTGTCTCATCACCGGTGCACTTCAGTAAGTGTTTCCATAGCAAGTGTGACCTGTAAAATCCGTTGCACTTTGTGCACATCTTTAAATGACCATCTGCATTCTTTTGTCTTTTCTCATGTAGAAGAGGCAAACCTGCCTCCTTCCCCTTTATCCTCACTCGATTCTCCTGCAATATACCTTGCTTTTTAATTTTGCTCAATGCAACTGCCTTTTCCTTCTGCCGGAGACCTTTTATAGCAGCGACTTCAGACTCATTTCTGTGCACTACTGTTACATGCCTGCTGAGATGAGTCTGCATCTTCCCACAGAACTTGCACGGTCGTTTAGGCCGATGGTATTTGCCCTGTGGAAGAACTGTTGACACTACAGGCTGTCGTTTCCTCCGTGTAGGTACGACAAGTGGTACTCTGTCATGTCCCTTATCAGTATCAGAAACAGAGACATCACCGTCATCTGATAAACTTTTGTCAGGAATATATTCGTCATCTTCATCCTTGTGATCAGATGACAATGAATCTTTATCGGAAACCTTTTCATCATCATCTGCTGCACATGTTCCTTCGATAAAACACTGCTGACTCTCCACCGTATCCTCAATATCAGTATCAGAAACAGAGATATCATCGTCATCTGATAAACTTCTGTCAGGAATATATTCGTCATCTTCATCCTCGTGATCAGATGACAATGAATCTTCATTGGAAACCTTTTCATCATCATCTGCTGCACATGTTCCTTCGACAAAACACTGCTGACTCTCCACCGTATCCTCTCCGGTGCCAGGCAACGCTTTAACTGTAACTGGTGCCTCATGATGAGAAATCACAAGCATGTCTGCGAGTTCTTCACAAGTTGGAAAGCCAATAACGCCCAGAGGTCGCATTCGATCAACAGTGTGTAGCACTTGATCTTCATTCATAACTCCTTCAACAACAGCCATGCCACTTCATTATTGCCCTGTCCCACATATCAATATTGACTGCACATCACCCAATGTTCTGTTTTTATCAATTTTGGGTCTTAAAAGGTGATTGATTAATTGGATAGCAAGAGGGGCAATGACTCATCTGATTAGCAATCTTATCCTTGTCTCTCAGTCATCATTAGGTGAAAGAAGGCCTATTTAAATGAGCGCATTTTATGGAAAATTCATTCACATGTATTTTAGCACAGTACACAAATTTAATATCAGTTACGATCAGCTACATTTAACACACATTAACTGTCACATTATCCATTATCATAAAAAATGTGTCTCCCCGGCGAATCGTAGGGGTCGGAACCCTGGGTCTCAGAAGTTAAGCTCGGCCTTAGCCCCCGCGTCGAACGACGGTCTGATCTTCCCCAGAAATTTACCGGGGGACGAGCAATTCCGCCCCAAAGTTTCAACTTTCCCATTAAATTTTTCTAAAAGGGGGACCCATATCCCCGAAATTTTTATGTTTTTGGACCCGACGGCGAAGGGGCAAAAATCCATGAGAACGGCGTAAAATTGCGCCAGAGATAAAAAAAGTTACCATTGAAAAACAATGTAAGTCGTATTCCTCAGTAGGCGTAGCTGGAAAGACTGTAACTTTTCAGATGCAAATTTGACAAACTTCCAACGAAACGATTTTTCTGCAAAATCGTCTATTTGTTATCCCTATAGTCTGGTATCCGATAGCAAAGTAATTTTAAATTCTCAGGTAAAAAATTTTTAGCAATAGGGGCCAAACTCCCAAAATTCGACCCCAACCCAAAAAATTTTGGGGATTAAGGGGGTCCGGGATGGGGGCGTTGGCTAGATACCGCCGAGGGCTTAAATTATCTACCCCCAAAAATTTCCCCGGGCACTCCCTAAATTTGTGGGCGCCGTTTGAATTTTGGCCAAAATGTGATCCAATTTTGGGACGCTGTAGCGCCCCTCGTTACAGGGGGATGGCATTGCCACGCCAACCGTAGATGGTCCCTCGTCTGCCTGATCGTCCAAAATTGGAACGATGAAATTCTGACGGCTAGTAAACCGTCAAGAATTTTTGCCGTGGCTGGAAAAAATGTTTGAATTTTTTTTTTCAGATAAATACCGTAGGGGTCGAAACGCTGGGTCTCAGAACTTAAGCTCGGCCTTAGGCCCCGCGTCGAACGCCGGTCAGATATCCCCCAGAAATTCACCGGGGGAGGAGCAATTCCGCCCTAAAGTTTCAACTTCCCCATTAAATTTCTCCAAAAGGGGGAACCCTAGCCCGAAAATTTTATGTTTTTGGACCCGCCGGGAAAGGGGCAAAAATCTCTGAAAACGGCGTAAAAATTGCTCAAGGGATAAAAAAAAGTTGCCATTGAAATACAATGTAAATTGTATTGCTCAGCACTCGTGTGGAAATTAACCCACTACGGAGTCATGTTATCGGCTGGATACTCCTCGACAAAATTTCGCTGAAATAGGACAATCCGTTGACGATTTATGGACAAAAAGCCAATTTTCAAAATGGCCGCCGTCCGCCATTTTGAATTTTAAAATTTTCAATTTTTGGTCACGTGACTGTCATTGGGTACAACATCTTCTGTTGTGTACCAAATTTCATCAAAATTGGATGATTTTATTTTTCACTGATATATGGTGATTTAACGATTTTCAAAATGGCGGCAGTCCGCCATCTTGGATTTTGAGAATTTGCAGCTTTTGTCACGAGTCCTCCCTTGGCATGCCATTTTGCTTCCCCACCCAAAATTTCCCTGAATTCGGACAATCGGTTGAGTTATGGCCAAAACTCCAATTTTCAAAATGGCTACCGTCCGCCATTTTGGATTTTAAAAATTTTAATTTTTGGTCACATTACTGTCATCGGGTTCAACACCTGTTGTGTACGAAATTTCATCAAAATCTGATGATTTTTCATTGAGATGACGACTTAACCATTTTCAAAATGGCGGCCTTCTGCCATCCTGGATTTTCTAAATTTGCAGTTTTTGTCATAGGGCACATACTTTCGCGGAAACACGTGTTCTGGCGTATTTTGCGTCAAAATCCGTCCAGCAGTCTTGACTGTAGCGAGTTGCAAGAACCCCCCAAAAACGGAAAAACTAGTCGAGTAAACACTTTTTTGGTGTGAAAAGTCACGCATGCGCGTACATGAAACCGCTGAGATTATTGTGACGAACGTTTGCATAGGAGTATGGATCCACGACGTAATCACCTCTGCCATTTTTGTGACTATCGGTTAAAGGGTTTTGGCATGGCGAGGGGTCAAATTTTGGGTTTCTCCATTGACTTGCATCGTCGCCCTTATAACACATGTATACAATACGCACAGTCCTTTTGTACTCACCTACTTCTCCTGTAGCAACTCGTCCAGATTCTACCAGCTGGTCGGTTGCTACTCCGTTGGAAATGACAGAGTTGATTTCCTTCGTGCAACCTGCTAGTGGTGTGCTGACTAATGACTGTTCGAGCACTATGGCAGAAGTGATCTCTCCCATAGCAGCTTCTGTGTCATTTGTCGTCAGCTGGTTGATTGCTGCATCGCCAGAAATCACTGCTCCTAGATGTATTACTTGATCAATGACTGTTGGCTGCTCAATGTCCAGAGAGTCGATTTCCTTCGCACAACCTCCCAGTGGTGTGGAGACTGAAGACATCACTGCGGCAGAACAATAAAAGACCAATAGTAAGTCGCATATGATCCATCCATCAGCGACATTTTCAATGACCTTGAATGACCCTAACCCACATTTCAAGGTCACGCCATTCTTTGACGCTGAATATCTCACAAATGGCTAAAGATACGGCTATGCTTGCTATTGAACGCTATTCAACGCGAATAGGAAACCGTACACCAGCTTTTAAATGGTACCACTGTCAATGACCTTGAGTGACCTTTAACCATAGGCCTATTTCAAGGTCACTGTATCACTGAACATTAAATAACTCGAAAATGGTACAAGATAGAGCTACACTTACAATGGCCGACAAATAGGAAATGGTATGTGGTCTATCGAATGGCGATACTTTCAATGACTTTGAACGGCCTCTAACCCACATTTCAAGGTCACGCCATTCTTTGACGCTGAATATCTCATAAATGGCTAAAGATACGGCCATAGTTGCTAAAGAATGCGAATAGGAAACCGTATCCAAGCATTCAAATGGTACTGTTTTAGTGATCTTGAGTGACCTTTTCAAGGTCATTTCAAGGTCATTAATTTTTCTTCGTGGAATGATGCAGAACGATGCAACTGTGACCGTAAATCAGCATAAAACTTCAAAAACGACCTCAAATGACCACAATGTTCATTTCAAGGTCAAGGTCAACTGCTCTTTGATGTCGAATATCTCGAAAAGGAAGCCACTTATGGCCATAGTTACTACTTACCACTAACAGGAAGTCGTATATAGGGAAAACAATGGTATCATTTGCAATGATCTTGAGTGACCTTTTCAAGGTCATTTCAAGGTCATCTTATTTTCTGATCTGTAATAATGTGGCAGCGTCGCGGGGTTTTAGTTGTTAGCGATAGCTAAGTTCCATCCATCCATCCATTTATTTGTTCATAAAACACATAATAAAAACTAGACGCTGGCATGTGACGATATCATGCCAACCGGATGGACGCCCGCCGCAGCCAGTTCGACCTTGGAAGAGTGGACGCATACATTTAGCCGAG
>Ga0209338_1000322_pt1 | contig 16114 bp, 9 predicted proteins | sample OlaalgELextract1_FD_187374 | JGI IMG/M metagenome (GOLD analysis project Ga0209338, IMG submission 187374) | Olavius algarvensis symbiont microbial communities from Tuscany, Italy - Type A ELBA extract 1 (SPAdes) (version 2) | ecosystem: Host-associated > Annelida > Digestive system >... | reverse complement strand
CTCACCGATGAAACGACACTTTATCACGCGTTGATCGATTACGGCAACCATATGCAGAATAATGCAGCTAGTTTAGGGTCATAAATTCATACGGCCGTTCCAGTCGCTTCCCAGTTAACACACCGACGTCAATTTGACGTCAAACCGATGTGGTGAGGCGTCCAATAGACGTCAGCGTCTAAGCAGGTGGCCACTTTGACTTCAATTAGACGTGCCGCTGCTGGGACAAGCTGCGTCTACTGCCGGGCGGCTGCGCTGTAGCTGGCTAAACTGTCGGTTTTGCCAATCGGGCGGCAGATACAGCGACTGCAGCAGATCGGCCAATACGGCATTGGCCGACCTGCTGCAGTCGCTGTATCCGTCGCCCGCAGTCTGTTCACATCTGGACGCCATAGGACGCACTTCCTGCACTTTATAGTCGTAGACTCATTTATTAGACAGCTGGTATGATATTTTTATTTATAAGGATTTAAATTTTACATAAAATAAATTTTCTTATCATCGCAATTTGCACTGTTAATTACATCATCAATCTGCTTAATTAGCCCAATGCTAATAAATCAGCTGCGAATTATTTGTCTGTGGCTTTGTGCATCGCCGTTTAAATTTGGCATTGTGTGCTTGACGAGCAATATTCCAATACAAGCAGTTGTTGTAAATAAGCTGACATACGAAAGTCCTGGTATGGTTTTAGGCCACGGTTTCACCTGCGCAGTAGATCGTGAACGAGTCAACTCATTTCTTCGACGGCCCGCTAATCTCTGTTATTATCCTGATGCACAGTCTCCGTCATTTGACAGTTTTGTGTAGCAGCCGATGAACAGCTCCCCGTTAAAATAATGAACAAGAAGCTCAGGTAGTGCTGACAAACCCGCGCGACGCGATTCTGTTACGTCAATTGGGCCAGATGTTGGGCTTCGACAAATGCCGTGACTTTGAAACCGAAGTTACAGGTCACTCAAGGTCACTGAACCATTCAGTGGACAAATAAGAGAAAAAAATGACGTCTTCTTGACATCTAAAAGATGTCTAAATGACGTCACGATGTGATAGGACGAGTGACGTCATTAATTTTACGTCGGCGTTTTGAGGTCAACTTAAAAGGCGGTTTTACGTCCAAATAACCTCTATTTGATGGTCAAATGAAGCGCAAAGTTCGATAGCTCCGATATGATTTCCATTAGTGTTTTCCATTAACTTTTTCCGTAACGACGCACTGTTCTTGCGATTATTTGCTTTTGAAAACTTCCGTGACCTTGAAACTGGGGTTTGGGGTCATTCAAGAACAAGAATAATCGAAAATGGCACGATTCGTGTATGATTTCCTATTCACGTTCTATAGCAACTATGGCTTTATATCGTTCCGGGTCAGTGACTTTGATTGACCGCTGACCCGGATTTCAAGGTCAGCATATTTTTCGAAATCGCACAGCCTATCTCAGAAACGGCACGAGATACAGCCATAGTTAACGTGAATAGGAAGCCGCGTACGCTCTATCGAATGGTAACATTTTCGATGATCTTGAGTGACCCTTATCCAGGTTTCAAGGGCACGGTATTTTGGAAGCCGAATACACAGGGTGGCTCAGAAAAAAACGGGGCCAGCGTGTTTCACGAAAATAAATAAAAATATGACGTCAAGTGTGACGTCATTGAACGAGACGATAATGAGTAAGTAAGCAAACAAGTACTGGCAATATTTTGGTTTTTTGCTGGCGAAAGAATTGTAAAAATCGGTCGTGGGGTTCTCAAAATACTTACAATGAAACACGCTGGCCCCGTTTTTAGCCACCCTGTATGGCCCATCTGTGTCAGACACGCGTCGCGCGGGTTTGTCAGCATCAGCTGAGCTTCTTGTTCGAAACGAGTGAATAATGCATGCCCTATATTAGTTTTTAGTATTCGACATCGGACGCTAGCCTATGTGAACGCATTAACTCCACTGTGCGCTTTTGGATGCTAGTACACAAGGATGTGCAATGCATGCCATCTTGTGGAATACTATACAGCGTCGTTCGAGGTAATGCAGGCTGCAGCGTCGGTCACTCATAAGGGACACAAAGGAAGAGCGCGCTACCACTGACACCAGTCGCTCGGCTACTGACACGCCACAGACCCGCCTGGCATCCTAATTAAGTGAGGGTCAGCTCAGCTCAGCTGAGCTAGGATGCCGTGCCGTATGCTGCTGTCTACGCTTACGGGAAGTGGGGCGTACCACGGCCGTCTGTGAGTGCCGGCATCGGCGAGCCGTGGCTGTTGTCCTCTTATCAGCGGCAGCAAACACCAGAGACGAAGCTACCGCCAGCCGGGGTTCAGAACAGCAAAACAATGCTACATTGTATAGGCATACCGTCTCTGCTCATGCACTCTGGTGCCAGTGCAAAACCTGCTGCACGTGCACGTAGCGTACACTGCATACAAATATCTACTGTAACAAAGATCGACTGTTTATGCGTCTGTCCGTGTGTCCATGTTGCCGTCTACGCGCGTCAACGACTGCAGCGGCACAATGCGAGCAGGCCTGAGCTTCAAATAAATCGACACTAGTAAAGGTGCCCACTTTCGTTTCGCGCGACGCATATGCAAAACGCATATTGCTGTCTTACGAATGAACGACGGTCTGACACTCCAAGGAGGTTGTTTTTGAAATGTTTGTCTGTGTGTTTGTCTGTCTGTGACCAGCATAGCGCAAAAACGGATGGACGGATTTGGCTAAATTTTGCATGCGGATACCGTTTAGGCTAAGGACGAACTGATTAAATTTTGGGGGTTCACCGCGCTGTATACTTCCCACGTGAAAAATTATCAAGCGGCGGATTCGGCTAAGCACGCAATATCACCGCCTCGTCGTCTGTCGGCCGATCTGCGGCCGACAGACGACGAGGCGATCCACCTCGGCAGATCTGCAGCCTTGGCGGAGGTTTGCACTCTCTGAGCGTTTTCTAGTTTTTAAAATCTTTTTGATGACTGCTGTTGGAACCTCATTTTTAAACTTGGAACGCTTGGTTCATTTTGTGGAAGTGTGTTGAGCCCTGGTTACAACGAAAACAACGAAAATATGTACATGTATACGAAAAATGGTAGACATAGACTGTAGGGCCTACATGGAAAATTGTTAATACTGTACAGTATAATCATACACACAATTTGCAGTAAACATCGAGAGCAACGGGTCTAATTGGTTTACAAATCCCGAAACCATTTACTATACATGTATCTCTGCATTGATGCTTGCAGCGAGCTTTTGAAACCGGTAGCCTATCCCGGTTCGGCCTAATAAAAAATATTGTTGTTTCCGGAAACATGGACAAAAAAATAGGGTCGGTAGGTCGGTTTTATTTACAATGGTGCTTATAAGTACACTAAGTTATTGCACACGTTTTTGTCTTTGTTGTCTTCTACTTACATTGTACTTTGACATGTTTTGTTATAGGAAGAATGATCTGAATATGATGATAAGCAGCTGGAACTAGTCATTGTCCGGAAGTGCGATTGAAATTGAACCCGAAAAAATTTCAGCACAAATAAGTCCATAAAATTTTTTAGGGTCAAGGGGGTAAAAGCTCGGTCGGGTTTCCGGAAACAACAAATTTTTTTAGGCCTTATAGGGCCTGCGGATCGTAGGACGTGACAGCGCGTACAGTCTGACAGTTGTGGCGCAGTAGCAGAACTCGACAGCAGTGGTCGATTTCTAAAAAAAAAACAGTGGGGATCGCTTCGGCCCCATGGCCAAACCCGAGGCCCCGAAGGGGCGAGATCGAGGCAAAAGGGCGCGCCAACTCCCCCCCCTCCCCCAACACTTTTAATTACCAGTGGGAGGGTCGTCCTCTTCGGGTCAAAAACCTAGGGAAGGTCAAGATCGTCATCCTTATAAAATTGTGGCGCCTCCTGTAAGCCAGCTGTAACGAAGCTACACACTTTACAATCACATTGGTATAGGCCTATACAAATGCGTCGTTGGCTTGCTTTGCGGATCAGAAATGCAGTGTAAGATGCAGTCGTGGAAGGCCTCCATGTACTAGTATATTGCGTCAAACTTCGTACAACAGCGGTTTGGTGCACACTGCAGTGGCACCATCGAGAGCAACTGCGTTTCAAGTCGGTCGGTAGGCCTAGTGTTGATGCATCTCCACAGAGTAGGCCTACACGTGCTATATTCCGTTTCACTGAGCTGTTGTGTAGGTCATGTCTCTGGGTCCAGCAATATAAGTGTATAATATGCTACATAGCGCGGAAGAGACGATCTTTGAAGATGTTGTCACCGAAAAACGATGTAAGGATGGCAGTGTCAGAAAGGGACTGAGATACTACAGGCACTAATCACTAATCAGACTGTGACATCGGTTCAGAAACGATTTTAACGATGTCCAGCCGAGAGAAATATCAATTACGTTGGCATGGTTGCCAACGAATGCCAAAATTCGGAGACTTATAGAAAATCGGGGGTCAACGAGTCTGAATATGATGTTAGATTGTCAGTCACCGGAAGTATAGTGCAGTCGCGCATGCGCAGATTAAAATGTCGCAAAATGACTTGAAACGTCGTCATATCGCCAAAGTTTGATGACTGACTCTGTAGGATAACGATTTTTCAGCATTCTGCAACTAAATTAGCACCCGTATAACAGCGCTGCTGCCGCACGGTCTGTCGGCAGTAGCTGCTCTTGTTGTGAACAACGGTGCACTGCTGAACTGTTTAAGGAGTTCGCTATTTTAACTTTTATTGAATTTCGCAAAGGCTTAGAAGTTAGAAACCGTTCTGGAGGTTGTTTATTGAATATTTTGCGCACGCTGTGTGACCTACTGAAAGCAGGCGTATAGCACGACAATGCGCTGAGTGCGGTATCCCGTAGGCAGATAACTGTTAAAGTGGCCCAGATGCCGCGACCTGCTGGGTTTTGGCGCTAAAACGACTGGCTCGCTAGCAGAGGTGTGCGGACTGCGGACCGGTCCGCATGCGGACCCAAATCCGCAGCTTTTTTAGAGGACGTGGATTATCCGCGGACCGTCGACAGTATCCGATCTGTGGACGCGGACGGTCCGCAGATCCGAACCACACTAGTACACTAGTATACTCGCTGCTACATCACGCCGGTCTAAGCGCTGTACATGTATAATTACAGGCGGGTATAAAGCGTCCCGCTGAGCATGGCGCGGCAAGCGAGTGCGGCGGCCGGCGCCGCGCCGAGCGAGCGAGCGGCCGGAGCTTCAGTGTTGCAGCACGGAGACTGAGATCATTATCAGGCAATCACCTCACCCCGCCGTTCCACTCCATGCGGCTGCATGAGTGCTGACATAGGGATGGTATATCTGGTCAGTCTGGTGTCACGCTGTGGTCACATGGGGCTTGGGCAGCTGGGCCCTGCTGTGCTCAGCCTCCTCAGCTCAGCTCTGAGCTCAGCTAGTTTACTCGCCGTACTCGGCCGGCTGATTGCTCCCTTGAAGACCATAGTACAGGCATGACAGGATTAGGCTGGACCGCGGTGTGTGATGGGCCACGCCACTGAGACGCCAGCCGGCCGTCTACGTACTATGATACACGGAGTTGCCGTCCGTCTATTGTGTCTGTGATGTGAACAGCGACTAGACTCCTGCTTACTGAGTCTATAGTCTGTAGCTCCGTTAATAGTGAACAAACCATACAAAATGAAACGGACGGCGTATAATATAGAACATGATCAAGAGTTTGCTGTTGATAATCTTTTACAATGTAGCGCAGAAAAAAAGTTGAAATCTGCTGCTTACAACGGCTTTGTGCTTCTTTGTAATGGAAAAGAAGAATATGCTGGTTACGTGAAATGTACAACGTGCCAAAAAGTAATTAAACACGACATCCACGGGTCCGGCACTACCCACTTAACTCGTCACATGTCGACTCATGGTGGATCGACTGGTACAGCCAGTCCAGGTGCCAACGAAAAATGACATTGTGACAAACTTCGTAACTCGGAAGAAAGTTTTGGACAATAAGGACACTGACGAACTACGCAGCGTTCTGGCGCATTTTTGTTCAGCAGACCTGAGACCCTTCAGCGTGGTGGAAGGTGCTGGATTTCAGAAGAGAGTAGGCCTTTTGTCGTGCAGCCGGGTCGTTACGTACACTTGCGGACGCGGATTATCCGCGGACGCTGAAACGCGGAGTCCGCACACCTCTGCTCGCTAGGAGCACTAAGTAGGCTACACCAAATAGGCTACACCAGCAGCAGAAGCCGCTAGCTCAGCATCACTCATCAGTGTCACGGCGCGGCGGAGCCTGGAGCGCGCATTCCAGCCGGAGTTCAGCGTGGTGCTTTGTTTCAACCGACGCAGTCCGACCGACAGCGAGCGACAGTACCGTACACAACATTTTATGTAGCTACAAGCTTGTTGGTTTGCAAGGTTATAACAACAACCATGTGTTATTTCAATTTTTAGTTCACCGATTGTTGGGTGCAGTCTTTTGAAGTTCACGCTGCTGCGAGAATGTCGTCAACGGAGCAGGTACGCGAACCCTCGTACTGGACACGTCGCAGACAGATAAAAGCGTCTGTGGCTGCTTTTTTTGACAATTGTGACACGTCGCAAGCGTTACGAGATCACGACTGTGAGGGAACCAGCTATGCGGAGAGTGCTGTGGAAGTAGCGATGGACAGTGACAACGCTGAGACAGAAGAGAGCACGGACTGTGCTGCTGAGTTTCGGAGTATGGCTGATGACTTTGATGAGAGTGTTTTTGATGGCGAATGGCTGCCTAGTGATAGTGACGATGATGATGATGATGATAATGATGGTGCTTCTGTGGACGACTGTGAAACCACAGACGACGTTAATGATTGTAGTTTGCGTAGTTTGCTGGCTGGTTGGGTGAACCAGTATGACGTAGACTATGCTGCCGTAAATGCACTATTGCAAATTTTACGCCACTACCATCCTGATTTGCCTCGTGATCGTCGCACTCTTGTGCAGACACCTCGAACTACTAGCCTGAAGAAATTGCCCACTGGAGGGGAGTACGTCCATTTTGGCATAAAGTCTGGGATTGAGAAGTCTTTGAAGTCAGGCCATGTTGTGAATTTGAGTGACACTGTACAGCTACAGTTTAATGTCGATGGCCTGCCTCTGTTTAAGAGCAGCGGTGTGTGCCTCTGGCCTATCCTGGGTGTGATTCTGCCAGCATCACGAAATGAACCGTTTGTTGTGGGTTTATACTGTGGCAAATCAAAGCCTGGTGATCTGGAGGTATTTTTTGGTGAGTTTGTTGAGGAGGCCAAACAGCTGGTTGACAACGGAATATGTATCGGTGGCAGTCAGGTGGCCGTGGAATTAAACTCGTTTGTATGTGATGCACCTGCGCGTGCCATGCTAAAAAATGTGAAGTCACACGGGGGATACTACGCTTGTGAAAAGTGCACCCAGGAAGGTGAATGGCACGGCAAAGTCACATATCCAGAAACTGCAGCGCCATTGCGCAAAGATGTTCACTTCGATGAACTCAGGGACGAGGACCACCACCTTGGGCCATCGCCGTTGCATGCACTTCCGGTAGGAATGGTCACGGGGTTTCCCCTGGACTATATGCACTTAGCGTGCCTTGGTGTGATGAAGCGGTTGTTGATTTGTTGGTTAAAAGGGCCACTGGCTACTCGACTGTGCACCCGCAAAGTCGAGCAGCTCACATCAAACCTTCTCGAGTTCATTCCTTTTATACCTCGTGAATTCTGTAGAAAACCTCGGTCTGTAATCGACATTCTGCGTTGGAAGGCAACTGAACTGCGTCAATTTTTACTTTACACAGGACCAGTTGCTCTATTGAATGTTTTGCCTCAGCCACTCTATGAAAATTTTCTCTTACTTTTTGTTGGCATTGCTTTGCTTTGCAATCCAAAATTATGTGAGGGATATTGTGAGTATGCCAGCAATATATTGATAACTTGCGTTGAAAATATGAAAGTACTGTATGGGAATGGCATGATAGTGTATAATGTTCACGGACTGGTGCATCTGGCTGACGATGTGCGGCGGTTTGGGGTACTAGACAATTTTTCAGCATTCCCGTTTGAGAATAAATTACAGTCACTGAAAAGGCTTGTTCGAAAACCGTCTTGCATTCTCCAACAAATAGCACGCAGATTGCACGAAAAACAAAACACGTACAAGAAGCAGCAGAGAAAAGCTTGCACTTTCAAGCAGCAACATTCCATGGGTCCTGTACTGCCACTGCCTGGTATGGGATATACGAAGCAATATGGGCTAATGCACTTGGATGACACTGTGGTTGCCTTAAATGTGGCAGATAACTGCGTTGCAAAAAAAGACGGCAACCCGTGCGTCGTGCGGAACATTTTGTCTGCTGGTCCACATACATGTCTTGTGGTGGAAAATTTTAAACAAATATGTTCATTTTTTGATTATCCACTGCCATCTTCTTCGTTGAACATTTATCGAGCTAGTCATTTAAGTGGCATTTTGGAGCTTATTGATGTTGCGGATATTGCATGTAAATGTGTTAAGCTGCCTCTTAATGACGAATCTTTTGTTATTTTGCCATTATTGCACAGTTCGTGACTCGTGGATAATACAAGTAATCGTAGTGGAATGTGATAGTGGCTTTGTTGTACATAACTGGCCTACATAATTACTTAGTGGCAGCTGCCATCTAATGGATCCGCAGTATCTCGTGTGCTTTTTACTATAACAGAATATATATGAACAGTATTTATAGCTGAAACAATTTCACACGCAGACCTTCCATTAGTCATTCTGGCAGAGTTTCAGTAGAAAACATGTTTTCTTTAAACAGACTGTTAAATTCACTTCTGATTAGAACACTGTTGCCAGCTGAACAGAACGCCACTACCGTTAAGCTTGTTCTTGTTGTTCTTCTTGTTCCTGTTCTTGGGGCGATGCCTATTTCTCCGCCATTTGTGTATCGATCTCTACCAAAATTGCAATGAGTAGTCTACAGAAATTAACCAAAATCGAATTTTGGAACCCCCCCGTATAATAATAACTTCAGAACGAATACAGCTTTCCGTTACATCTATTGTTGCAGAGCAAACCATTCGCAGTAGTGGTATTCCTCGCATCTGCTGGGGAAGAGGAGTCAACAGACGCTGTCCCTACATGCTGGCTCACTCCATCAAAAACCCATTGTTATTGGCCTCCAGCCAAACCAAGCGTCCTGACCAAACTTGCGAAACAACAGGAAGTTCCTACCGACGACTGGCAGCTATGTAGTACCCGATGCTTGAAAGTTTGCGGTGTGTACTCTGTACTATTTCAGTATTATTGCTATTATCTGCTGTTCTCTTATTTTGGACTGCATTAGCAATATTAATGCAATACTTTGGCGCATGCTGTACATTATTTTGTAACGTAATGTAATTTTGTGATGGTTAGGCTTATGTGCATATATTTATATGCTGTACTACTGTGTTACATATTATTCTTAATTGAGCATTATGAGCAGACTGAATGAATAAAGTATGTTGTGTGAGGCCTCAGTCATACAATAGGGTCTTTGCACTCCTTCATGCTAACGGCTAAACGTATCCGAAAACGTTTTCGACCGTCTGAAAGCGCCATCATTCTAGTTTTCTGAGACCCCTGCGCCGATACAAAATTCCAAGGGGAACCCCATCAGCGTGTTAAATACACGGGGGGGGTGAAAATTGGCGATTTTCGTTCGATTTTCGACGTACATCGCCGTTTATCTCGGAAACGGTGCGAGATAGGCCGATGGTTACTATGGAACGTTAATAGGAAGTCGTCGGTGCCGGATTGGATGGGATAATTTTCGATGACCTTGAGTGACCCTAACCCGGATTTCAAGGTCACGGGATACTTACAAGTCGAATATCTCAAAAACGGTGCATTTTAGGGATAAAGTTACTATAGAACACTAATAGGAAATCATACACGCTCTATCGCATGGTACAACTTTCAATGACCTTGAGTGACCTTTGACCCCGATTTCAAGGTCACGACATTTTTCGACATTGAATATCTCAGAAACGACACGAGATAGAGCCATAGTTACTACAGAACGTGAATAGGAAGTCACATATGCTCTATCGAATGGTACCATTATTGATGACCTTGACCGCGTAGCTGTATCCGTTTGCGAAATATTGAGGGCCCTGAGGGTTCCAAAATTTCGAAATTGGGTCACATGCCCAGGCCCTGCTCACTTGGGGGCCAATTTGTGGCCCGATGGCAATAACTGTTATTCTCTATTACTGGTTGTCCATTACTGGTAACTTGAGCCCACCAAACACCTTTTTAAGTTCATGCCCAAAGCTACACTATTTCCTATGTATTTTTTGGTTTCAGCTGACTACAGTGTAGCCCGACAGTATGCTAGAGAGGCCGAATTCACGTCGTCACTGGATACGGCGGCATCCGACGAAGAAAGGGAGAAATCGAGACAAAAGCGTAAAAGAGACATCTTTACAGACGTTGAAGATGCCATACAAGATAGCAGTGACAGCAACCTGCAGGTTGCTGTGAACAGCAACAGTGGGACTGTCGGCAAGGCTAGTGGTGGCACTGGAAAAGCTAAGAAAGCCCGTCAAACTGCTGATAAGGCAAGTAAGCCTAAAGGTCTGAAATTACCACCGGCACCACCTGCTAACCTGTTGGTCGTTAGGCCCCCTACAGAGGAAACCAGGGTACCTCATGATGATGACACTGACCACGGTGCAGCTTTGAGCAGCAGCAACGACGGCTCACAGGCAGGGAAGTACTCAGATGCAGGCCCAAATTCATTAGACAACTTGTCACTCAGTACACCTCTCAGGAGCACGCCATCTTCATCAAGTCGGCCAGCAACTCACGCTACCGGCACTCCACTGCAGTCAGGCCTACCCCACACACCTTTGAACGTCTCCTCCGGGTCAACACGCCATCTAGCATCAGCTCTTCATCGTTCCCAGCATGGTTGTAACTGTGTATGCTAACGTGCGCTATTTGCTGAGTACTGTTTATTATCCCCGTGTGAACGGGGGAGAGATATTGAGTTTGCTGCTTGTAACTTTATTTGTCCAGCGTACTCGCCAGATGGCGCCATGGGGAAATATTGCGTTAGTTTTCACTGACCAACTTGTATCATTTTGTTTGTTTCACATATTGGACTTAATTTAACAGCAACAAAATTATTACTATGTAGTGTGATGATAGTGTATTCCAATAAAATATGTGCAAACTGACTAGCCATGCGAAATGAGCAGTAGCAGATCTGGAACAGACTCGCATCTCTAACAAAAGATTGGAGAATAGGCCTATGCTTGTGTTGAAACCTAACATGAAAGTGAGTCCTTGACAGACACAGCAGTATTGTTTGGCTAATAATCGTAGTTGTCTGTGTGTGTATGGTTGTTCAGACGAGAAACTGATCACGCTGTTGATGGACATGAAGTCACAGCTGGATACGGTCACCCATCAGCAGCAGCTCATCCTGCAGGAAATGGTGAAAAAACGCGCAAAGAGCACGCCACAGTTACCTGCTGGAATAATGCTTCCACTCCAGACATTTGACCAGGTGCAGTCACTGGAGCGGAAGCTATTGAATTCAGCAACGGACAAGCTTGGACTGGTAAGAGTTTATCATTTGTTAGATTATCTGTCTCGTTCTTAGTTATCATTTTTGTGAACTGTTACAAACTATGGGAGAATTCCATTTATGCTTGTTTACACCTTTTGCACTGGCCTTAGAAGTTGTATGTCAGAAATCTTATTATTAGTTACCAGATCTGGGAACATTTGGCAGGATAGAAGAAGAATGAGAAACACAATTTATTAAACACACACTTGCAGCTATTAGAGATGATCTGCTGCACAGCCTGTATAATTATGTTAAGGTCATTTGAAGGTCACGGTCACGACAGCACCCAATGCGCGTTGTTAATTACCTCCGCCAAGGAGGTTATGTTTTCGACGGATTTGTCTGTCTGTGTGTCTGTCTGTCTGTCTGTCTGTGACCAGCATAGCTCTGAAACGGCTGGACGGATTTGGCTGAAATTTTGCATGCGGGTCCGATTCAGGCCAAGGACGAACTGATTAACTTTTGAGCCGGATCCGGATTCGGACCGGATTTCGGACTTTTTGCGCGATATCTCAAAGATTTCAAATCGGATTTCGACGAAACTTGGCATGCTGGTAATGCCCGTCTGTCGGACGCGCCTCGCCCGTCTGTCGGGTTGTTTTTAAATGTTTGTCTGTGTGTCTGTGTGCGCGTTGGGGAATGCAGCAGCTTGGCGGAGGTCTGCTCTCTCTGAGAGACACTCTAGTTATTGTTTGTGTTCGTTTGTTGTTGTTGTTTCTTCTTCTTCTTCTTCTTCTTCACCAAAACTGAGCATCGTTGGAACAAAAAGCTAGTTTCGGGACTCTCCCCTGAACTCTCAGAGATCCTCCTACCGAGATTGGAGAGAATTATTATTATTATTATTACTAATTTTTGCCCCAGGAAGTATAGTTCCTGAGGGCTAATAACAGAAAAAGTTAAAATAGCTGGAGTGGCTTGGTGTTAAGTCCGGGGCTGTCAGGAATAATCTTGATGCAACAATACCGAGTTAAATCTAGCGATGGTGACAGACAGCCTCTGGAACAAGTGATGCTTGTCTTTTGGGTTGTTATTAGTTTATTCTTTTAGTATTATTTCTTATTATTGTTGTTGTGTTGTTGCTGCTGCTGCTGCTACTGTTAACTGCTTTGATGCTTGATAGCTGTGACGTTTTCTCTTGTACATTATTTTTGAAGTTGTATTTATGCTGTAGCTAAGCAAATAAAAACACATGTTTCGAACATTTTGAAGCATATAAACAGTGTGTTGGTGTTTAATTACAGATTGCATATCTCGGTCTTCGTGGCGGCAAGGATACCGGCAGCACCACTAGAAAAGTCATGACGGCTCTGTTGACCAATCCGCTGGCCCGAAAGTTCAACTTCGTCGGTCACGGAGCCAAGCATGCTTTTTCGGCTCTACTACTCAAGGACGTTGTTACCGGTTTGTATCAAAGACTCTGTAATCCTACTCACTCACATTGTACGTGCATGCAGAACTGAACACTATACTGCTATCGTGCTAAGTAAGAATAACAAGAAGCTCAGCAGATGCTGAGAAGCCCGTGCTACGCGTCTCTGTCTGACGTCGTCTGAATACTATTTCCGGTTTTTCGGTGTACCGGAAGTGGAAATATGGCGGTCAGAGGGCATTTGGAATCCTCCTCTACTACTTCGTAGTCGACTCCAATACCAAACGACGGGCGGTCGGCAACCGTACTGCCGATAAGAAACCACGTCCGGCATGGTAATACTAGAGTGGGAGGGCTACCAGACGGTGAAAAATTTTTTTACAACAGCTTTAGCCGTTTTGTCACGATACCGGCGTGTGACATACAGACACATCCATACACCGGCCTATGGCAATAGCCCGCTATACTGCGTAGCGCGGGCAAAAAGATACAATAACAAGCTGTGCAGCCTGTCATGTGTCCCACAAATGTGCCCACAACCCTGCATAATTATGTCTCGTCATATTATGCCCTGCCACAGTGGGGAAGGGAGGAGCATTAGGCCTAAGAGTTGAGGATAGTGTGACGTCTGTACAATTTCTTCAAATTTGTTATGTTGTATGCTTTATAAAACATTATAGTTATTGTTTTATCGCTGTTGTGATACATTTGTTTCAGCTAATAAAACAAACGTTTAACTGCAACATTTGTCGCAGCTAAAACATTTATCGTAGGCTAAAACGTCATAGCTCTATTGTTTCAGGGTGATAGCGCCTTTAGACATCGGCATCATTAGAATCATGCTATATTGCAGCGTACTGCTTAGATACGCTTCATAATTTAGGACAGTTTTCTTCTGCCACTATGACACATGAGTTCTACACATGTTAAACTTGTGATCAGCTTACACTGTGCTCACTGTGTTTGCTTACATGTAGATGCTGTGCGCCAAAATCCATTGACGAAAGACGCACGGGACTGCGACATCGATCGGGTCATAAAAGACTGGCTGCGAACGGCGTCGACGAGGAGTGGAGCGCCGTCGCTGCGACTCGACTCTTCACAGCGTCAGCCAGACAACAGCCATGTTGACAGTGGCGTAGCAAGGCTCTGAGGGGCCCTAGTTCAACAGTAACTATGAGGCCCTTAGTTGCTTCGGCCCCAAAAGCTGAAGCTGGAAGCCAAAACAGCTGAGATCTTAACATTGCGTGCCTTTCTCGGTGCAAACATTTCGATCTCAGAATATCCGTTGCGTTCTATACTCAGACTTCCTAAGTCAGACAGCATAGCGTAAGACATAGCTGCTCGCAAATAAGTCTTCAGCAGCTTGAGCTTTAAGAAGCTGCGTTCATTGCTTGCTACTACTGGCATCCCGTCGAACTTAACTTTCCGGAACAATGACAAAAATACAGAATAATGCAGAATTTTTATAGTCAAATACATAATTTTTATATTTTGTGACGTATTTATACTATTATTAATAAAAATAATTATAATTTTTGGACTGCGTCTGCTCATTTCAAGTTACTTGTGCTCTCTGGAACTCTGGATATATCACTACAACAAGAAGCTCAGCAGATGCTGAGAAGCCCGCGCAACGCGTGTCGGACACAGATGAGGCCATTATATTCGGCGTCAAAAAATACCGTGACCTTGAAACCGGGGATAGGGGTCACTCAAGGTCGTCGAAAATGGTACAATTCAATAAAGAGTATATGCGACTTCCTATAGACGTTCTGCAGCAACTATGGCTGTACCTCATGCCGTTTCTGAGATATTTGACTTCAAAGAATACGATGACCTTGAAATCAGGGTCAGGGTCAGTCAAGGTCACTGAAGAGGGTGCCATTCGAGAGGGCTCCTATGATTTGCTACTAGTGTTCTGTAGTAACTTTGTCCCTGAGATATTTGCCTTGAAAAACGTCTGTGACCTTGAAACTGGGGTTTGGGGTCACTCAAGGTCATCGAAAATGGTACCAGTCGATAGAGCATAAGCGACTTCCTATTCACGTTCTATAGTAACTATGGCACTATCTCGTCCCGTTTCAGAGATATAGCGCGATAATGGTGCCAAAATGCCATTTTGGGGGGTTTTCGCCCCCTGGGTCAAAACCCCGTTGAGATTTCCCAACGATGTTCGGCGTGGTAAAACTATGGTTGGGGCCTACCAGATGGTGAAAAAAATTTACGATAGCCTTAGCCGTTTTGTCACAATACCGGCGTGTGACACATACATACAGACAGACAGACAGACACATACGCACGCCCATGGCAATAGCCCGACTTACTGCGTTGCGCGGGCAAAAACGAGATCGCTCTTTGGCTGGTTGTTTGCTAATTGTTTACACTACCTTAATTTCGGGAAATTTCCGGAAATGTCTGTGAAATATTAAATTTCCGGAAATTTTACAACTCCATTTACAGCGAATGTCAAAAATCACAACGTTTACTGTATTTTCTCTAATACAAGCCAGGCCTCCAATACAAGCCGAGGGTCACAGAGACATGTACAAATAGAAGCCGGGTCTCGAGTAGAAGCCGCCACCTAGGGGTCTAGGGTAGCGATGCTGTGACGTCTTCTTGATAAATACCTGACGGTCTAAAAAACATCTAAATGACGTCACGATTGGGTTGGATGAGTGACATAATTTAGACGTCAAATTTGTGGCATTTTGACGTCAATTTAAAAGTCGGTTTTAAGTCTAAATGACGTCAAAGAAAGCGCACAATTAACGTCTTCTTGATGAGCACCTGCGTATCTAAATGACGTCTAAATGACGTCACGATTGGGTCGGACCACTGACGTAATTTAGACATCAAAATTATGTCGGCGTTTATGTCAATTTAAAAGTCGGTTTTAAGTCTAAATGACGTCAATTTGACGGTCAAATACAGCGAAAAATTGACGTCTTCTTGATGAGCACCTGTCGATCTAAATGACGTCTAAATGCCGTCATGATTGGGTCGGACCAATGACGTAATTTAGACATCAAAATTATGTCGGTGTGCTAACTGGGCAGAGTCATCACAATCTCTGTCTGATGTTTCTGAAGCACTGCAGAATAGAAAAGCACTGTCACTCTCTGATGAAAAAGAAATGTCATCAGTGGATGCCAAGTGACTTT
>Ga0209338_1000319_pt1 | contig 16476 bp, 11 predicted proteins | sample OlaalgELextract1_FD_187374 | JGI IMG/M metagenome (GOLD analysis project Ga0209338, IMG submission 187374) | Olavius algarvensis symbiont microbial communities from Tuscany, Italy - Type A ELBA extract 1 (SPAdes) (version 2) | ecosystem: Host-associated > Annelida > Digestive system >... | reverse complement strand
TTTTATTTTTAGTTTCACATTTTAATTTTTTGTTTGTTCCGTGTGGTGGACTAAGCTGGCTACCCGTCAGCTTTTTACTGCACGTTAAATACACACTATCGTATCTTGTCGTATCGTATGTATATGCTCTGTACTTGGATGATATTGCCAAAATGTTCTCCTGTAAAAAGGTGTCTATATTGTGTTATATGCCGGTGACATTTTATTAATAGCGCCTTCTGTCTGTGAAGTTAACAAGTTACTTCAATCTGTTGAACGTGAACTGATTGAGCTGGACATGGCGATTAATGCAAACAAATCGTGCTCTGTGCGTGTTGGCCCAAGATTTGATGTTATTGTCGGTCCATAACTAGTTTATACGGAGTCAAAATTCCATGGGTGGATAAAATGCGATACCTTGGTGTGTTTATTGTTTAATCCCGTTTATTTAAATGTTCTTTGGACAATGCTAAGAAAGCCTTTTACCGCTGTGCTAATGCCGTATTTGGAAAAATTTGAAAAATTGCTTCCGAGTTTAGAAGTCACACTTGAAATAATACGATGTAACTGTATCCCTGATCTACTATATGGTACAGAAGCTGAAGCTTGTCTGTTAAACAAGACTGATTTGTCATCGCTTGATTTCTTTATAAACCGCTTATTTATGAAACTGTTTAACGAACAATATTGAAATTGTTGAGCTCTGTCAATGCAGTTTGGCTTTGAAAAACCAAGCGTACTATGGAAGAAACTTGTTAGTAGATTTAATGTAAAATTTGATACAAGTAATAACGCGTTTTGTAAACTCGCATCGTTATTATAACTAACCTTGATTGTAATTTATTGTGAAAATGTAAATATTTGTACATATTCGTAATTTTGTGATACCTCTGATTTTTTTGTAATTAAGTTAGTTAAGTTGTGTTTATTGTATTTTCATTTTTTTATTCTAATTTTTCTACCATGCTGATGGTGAATAAAGATGTTCATTTCGCTTTCACTGTCAGTAAATCTACGTAACAGAATATGGAAGTGATATGCAGTAGGCCTATCGTATATCTTGTGCGCATGGAGTGAAGCACCATCTGTAATTGATTTAGGAGCACGTTGATCATAGCTGATTGTTGATAGAAATAAACACGAACATAAAAATGCAACCAGTTATCACTATTATTACAGTAACTGTCAAGTAAAAGTACCTACTAGAAATAAATGTATGCAAGTAAGTAAGTTTTGCTTGAAGGGAGTACAATACACTCAACATTGTACTTACTTCTTTCAACTACGTTTATCTTCTTGCTATAAGTACATTCAAGTAAATTTTTAAAACTTATATTAACTATATCGCGTTTTGTGTGTACATTTCAGTTTCACTAACGTTTTTAACAACGACAAAAACAATAAGAAGCTAAAATTACATTAAGCTAAATAAAATACTGTATATACACTGTGTCCCAAAAAGTTATTGTCAAACATTAAGGGGTATACTTTTTGTAAATCTTTATTCACCATATTAATGGTAGCACAACAACAATAAAAAAAAACTTTTTGGGGACACAGTGTACATTTAGAAATTTTCATATAACGTGAGATTAGAAGAAATATTGTTATGGTCTGGTAAATAAAGATGTTCATTAATAAATTAATATTTACTTGTTGCGTTGTCTTGTCTTCATTTTTGATTCCTATTATAAATTGCCCTAGGCTATGATCTATATGACGTTATCCAGTATAAACGACATTTAGAAACACAATCCATGCACTTAAAGGGAGAAATCGCTAAGTGTATTTATATTTGATTTTGTTCACCTATGCAAGTAACTGATCTAAATTGTCGAAAGTTAAATTTTGCTTGTGTGGTAGGCTATTATATACGTTAGTCATAAACGTCGATGTTATCAATGTTATTATTTAATTGTAATATTATCGATATTATTATTGCGTCGTGTGTGGTCATAATTGTGATATATTGCGCACGTGCACGTGCACAAGCAGAATGATGCGTCTGATCATCACACTGTTATTAGGCATATGTATCTGATAATTAATAATTGTTTACGTATGCTTATATCGGAGTGTTTATGCTGCTAGCATATAGTATTAATGGCTGCAGACAAAAATGCATGCTTGTACATTAAATATTGTCATTTTGTCTTATAATTATACATCTTAGCAAATCTCAAAGCAGATGTTTATTTCTTAATTTCACGTAATTGCACTGCGGGATTAGTGATCTATCCATCCATCCATATGCCTATATGACAGTTTCGGGCCCCACGTATAAGTATAATGTTTTATAATTATCTTATTCACCAATAATGGTAGCACAATAAAGAATAAGAAATCTTCATTATACTTAACTATTATATAGTTAAGGTGACTTAGTATTAAAAAGTGAAATTAGATAAAATAATGCAGTATATCAAGCTCAGATCAAGTGCATGCATAATTTCGTTGCACTTATAGACTGCACAAATTCAATTTTTTTTGCATCACAAGCTGCCATGCTTTTAATTCACGTATGTGTTGTAATAAAGTCATCATGTTAGCTTTATTCAAACAACGCTAATGTCATGTTTTACAAACAATAAAGAAAAGCGTCTGCAGTTTACAGTAGAGCTTCTAAATTTAGCGTATTTAATAGAAAAAATGTTCGGCTGTGATTTACTAAGCACATTATTGAAACAGCGTTTTGAAAAATTATTACTACTTTGTGACATTATGTATTTTTGCTGCACTTAGTTAAGTTTATTAGTTAAATCGTTTTATATTGTATACACACAAAATAAAAAGGGTTCCCCGAAGGGTTTTCTACAGCTAGAAAACCCTTACATTTCACAGCAAAGGTTTTGAGAAAGGGTTTCCTAAAAAACCTTTAGGCCTATGCATTGATATCGCTAAGTATGGAACACTTGTGCACATACTGCATCGGTTCCCCGTGATGTTATTTATTAGCATTAGTACCCATACGTGCTAGCCGGTTGAGCAAGTATTGTAATCACTCCTGTGTGTCGGTCTGTGTGTGCTTGTCTGTCTGTCTCCACATGTCGAAAACAAGTTGACGGATCTCATTCAGACTTGATAAGTGGGGATAGAGGGTGACTGTCTAGAAGTGATTCAATGTTAATTCTCCGTTAAAGTTTAACCATTGTGAAATTTGACCCTATTTAAATTTGGCGTATTTGCATGCGTTATGCAAGTTTGCATCCTCTCAATCGTATTGTAAGACGCATTATAATTACTAATGTTCTTTCCAACAACGCAGTTTTAGGCCTAATAGAAGTAATTATTCATACATTATATGTTCCTTTTTGTTACTGCTAGGATACTACGATATTCAATGGCAATGACGATTTGTTGCTGTTTTCAGTTCTCGCAATAGTGAGAACAAGGCGTACGTAAGTTACGTTACGTAACTTTCGCCTAAAAAGGTGAAGTAGCGTAGCTAACCACCTTCGCAACGCTATCGTGCAGAACATTGGTCAGTTAATTTCAGCGAAGTAGGCCAGTTGCGATATAAATTAGAACGTCTGTATGCTGATAATCCGTCATCCCGTAAGTATACTTTTGATGTGCTTACTTATTTAATTAACAACTACTTCACAGGATAGTCTTTTATATGGCATCAGTATTCCGGATTTCCGGTTCCGGTGTCTATTCGTATGTAAATTTTCTTGTGTATTTTGATTAACATATCAATAGTAATCTTGTTGTTGCTAAGTTACTTATTGTTGCAAACATAAACGGTTCAATCGGCGTTTGTGTGGTTGTGCGGAAGATAGACATTTCATCACTGTATATACTAACTCTAACTAAATGATAACATATTTGACCTCGTCTCGCCCCGTTCCGCGCTGTTCGCTGTCAGCAGTTGGTCATGTCGTTACCCCACGGCCTGCTGACAGAAAATAGCAGTGGGCAGATTGTAATGTAATGTAATGTAATTATGATAAATTTAGAGAGGCATATGCAGCACAAGCGGCATCAAGGGCTCTGTACAAAAACTAGTCAGTGATACAGTTAAACTGAAGGGAATGATATGTTGAACAGAAGTGACTTCAGGTGTGTTTAGCAAAGGTGCAGATCTACTGGAAGACTGTTCCAAGCACGTGGACCGGCGACGGCAAGAGCACGGTCACCAATGGTTGAGCGCCGCATGGCCGGCACCAGAACTTATCAGTCCACATTGGACAAAAAATATTAATAGTCGAACGATGGTGTTCAATGTCTGCTTTGCGTCCACAAGCCCACACACACTTATTCTAGTTACACATGGGTGTATTCAAACAAGGGTATGTGCAAATAGACCACCGGCCACCCACTGAAGGCGGTGGGTACCAACATGTATGTAACGAGTTGACTGTTAGTTACGTAATTCGTTTATAACTGCTGCAGAAATGCAAGCGACAAAGTCATAATAATAATAATGATAATAATAATTAGTACAAAGTACTAATGCTACAAGGCTTTCGCCACCAAACAACCAGCAGTTTTGATGATATGTGACGACTGTAAGACTCACTAGGCCCATTTATGTTTCTATTGAGTCTGATGAATTGACTGTGACACTTGACCATGTGATGACTTGACTGTGTGACGAGTTGATCTTGCGACGAGATGACTGGAAGCCCCGGTGGGTGGGTGCGTTAATTTGCTCATTGTAAGAAAGCCCCATAATTAATTTGACACCGGTGCCTATAATGTCAGGAACCCTTATAGGAATTACGCTTATGCAGAGATGCCATAGAATTTTAAGTCTGAACATTTCAGAATAAAGTGGTGGAAGCGTCGACCCACCGGATATACGGTGGCTCGTTGGCGCCGGTGGCTTGGCCGGTGGTGACCATAGCAGCTGGATCTATAATACACTTATATGAATCACGCCTATGCAGAGAAGCTATCAAGTTATAAGTCTGAATCTTTTAGACAAAAATTACAGTAGTAAACTGCATTATTAGTCGAAGTATCAAATATAATTAGGACTTCAAAGATCCCGTCACGGCAATACGTGGCTGAGATGGACATACGATGGGTATCGGCGACAGTGGGTTGGAGCCGGATAGCCAATGATAGGTGACCGGTGGGGCCGGTGGTCTATTTTCACACACCGTTCAACAAAAGTTATTTTCGTTATTTTCATAAGTGACAAATTGCTTAGTGTTACATTTTTATAAAGCTGGTACACTGCATTTTAATTTTCTAGGCAGTACTCAAAACTTGATAAGGTGAAACGATGGGCACGAGCGGTAGAATTAATGCCATTTGATGAAACGTTAAGATAACTGTACCAAAAATTGATAGATATGTGTGGTCGTGAATATCTGACAATGACAAGTGTGTAAAATTTCACACAAAAAGACTTAACCGAAGCAGAAAAATATTGTGAAAAGTGTCCGAGAAAAAGTTGCCACTCTATTTTCTTCATTCTCTTAACTGTAACATAATTGTAATCATACCGGTAACTGTAAACGTAAACTAACTGAAATCCTAACTCAATAGTGTGTTTTAGACGCAATGGCTGACGAAATTGATAACTGGTCAATTGAACATGTTGCCAGATGGCTGAGAGAAAATGAGTTTGATGAAAACTGTGTTTCATCATTTGAACGTAAGTTTTTTTGTGACAATTTCGGTTATGTGTGCATTGTAGGTATATGCAATAATGTCTGCTGAATTGAATTGTGGCCTGTGTGGAAATAAGTATTTGTTTTTTGGCAAACTAGTAAGACATCTTACTTGCTATCATGAGAACTCACCGAACTTCTGGGTAGAGTGTGTTGCCCGTGATTGCCGAAATAGCTACAAATCAGTAGCCAGTCTTAGAAAACATGTCCAGCGTCATCATCAAAATCTGCTCACAATTGGTAAACATAGACATGCAGCTGATGCTGGAGAAAGTGATCACATAGCTGAAGCTCATAATCATGATGATGATGATGGTGGTGATGATGATGATATGGAATATTATGATGATCTGTGTGAAGATGGTAATAATGTCGCAGACAGCAAAACAGTTACAGATATGATCAACTTGTTTCACCAACAGTTGACTAGTGTGATACTGAAGATGAGAGAAGTGCACATTTTGCCATCTTCTGTGCAGACTGATATGGTAGAATCAATTATCGATTTGATGTCGTCGACACTTAAGGAATTCAGGAACATAGTTAGCCAGCAGTTGCTGGACTGTGGCAATATACCGAGAGGAGATGCATGGGAAGAGGTTATGTCGGTTGAAAACTGGTTTGACAAAGTTGTTAGAGATGTTTCGTCAGATTATGCTCTTATGAATTACTTGAAACGGAATAATTTGGTTGTTGAGCCTAGAGAATATCTCATGCATGCAGAAGATGGAACAATTAATGGAAACTATCATTATGTGCCAATATTGGATGTTTTGCAGAAACTTATGTCTCATAGTGACATGTTTAGTCATGTTCATGAACAGTCTTTTGATCACAATGACAGAGTTTATAGAGCATTTGGTGATGGATCACTGTATGCTAATGATCCTTTCTTCTGTGAACATCCTGAAGCTCTGCAAATTCAACTGTACATAGATGAGTTAGAGCTGTGTAATCCCATAGGAGCAAAAAGGGGAAAGCACAAAGTCACAGCTGTGTATTACATGGTTGGTAACTTGCATCCCAGATATCGGTCACAGCAACGCTTTATACATTTGGCATTGCTTGTAAAGCACAAGTACATCAAATTGTATGACATTGGTTACAGCACTGTTATGCAGTGTCTGACGCATGACCTTTGCATTCTGCAGACAGAAGGCATTCATGTTGTTGTGAATGGCACTTCAAAGGTCATTAAAGGAAAATTAATAAGTGTCTCTGCTGACAATCTTTCAGCTCATAGTCTAGCAGGATTTCAGCAACACTTTCAGCATGGCAGAGTATGTCGCTTTTGCATGATCGATCATGCAGATTTGGGCAGTTGCTTTTCAGAGCACACAACTTCGTTAAGAACTGCAGAAAGTCATAATTATCATTTGCGGGCTATATCTGAAGATGCCTCCAATGCTACTGTCTACGGTGTTCGAAAGCCCTGTGCTTTACAGTCTCTGCCAGGTTTTTCAGTTGTCTCTTCTTTTCCGCCTGATATTATGCACGACTTGTTTGAGGGCGTCATACCACATACTGTGCAGCTGGTTGTTAGAGACATCATCAGCAGTGGTCACAGTTCATTGAGCCAGCTGAACGGTACACTAGAGAATATTACATTGAGTCGGCCTGAAAATAAGCCTTGCCTCCTTACTGACTCTGCTCTGAAGTCTGGTGGGCACATAACTGGCACTGCAGTTCAGAAACTAGAATTATTTCTAATACTTCCGCAACTCATTGGCACGTCAGTTCCCGAGAACAGCACTGTGTGGCAAGTGTATCTTAAACTCCGATGTATATGTGACATCGTTTTGTCCCCTGTTGTAGAAAAAGACAGTGCTGTGGAGCTGGAAGAACTGGTGGCTTCATTTCTGTCACTTTTTGTCAGTTGCTTTGATGCTAGACTTGTCACACCTAAAATGCACTACTTGATCCATTATCCTCGCATGATTAAACTTTTCGGAGGTTTGAAAAACTTCTGGTGTCTACGTTTTGAGTCAAAACACCAATACTTTAAAAAGGTGGCACAGCAAACAAAATGTTTTAAGAATATTACCAAAACACTAGCAAAACGTCACCAGATGCTGCAAGCATGGGAAATGACATCAGAAGAAATTTTGCTGTCTTCCAGTAATGCTGTTTCAAAAACAAAAGGACTGAAATTTGACAAACTTAGCCATAATGTTCAAGAATCCATTGCACAGGCACTGAAGGAAGCTTTTGAGTCATCAGAAGGTGTAATATCAGCAAAATGTTTAAGTGCCAACAATGCAGTGTACAAGGTCCAGGGCATATATATTCTGAATGTGATTCATGAAGAGAAAGTGCCATTGTTCCTGCAGGTTAAGCACGTATTTTCTGTTCGGAATGTCTGGGTCTTGTGTGGTCGAATGTTGGTGCCACAGAGGTTCGATGTACATATTCATGCATACGAAGTTGTGACAGACAGTTCGTGGATTACCTGCAGACCAGAAGAGCTTGCAGGTCCAACAATGCATGACATGTTCTCGGTCAATGATCATCTCTTTGTCAGTCTACGACATGAGTGCTTTAGAGCACAGATGTAATTTGCTGTCACATCAGCGTGGTTGTAAATATGGGATAAGGTGAGTGACTGAATGGTCATAAAATACTCTTGCACAGACTGCTTGCTATTTTTTGTTCTTATGTTGTACAAATATAGAAACGGTCCCTTGCCCATGCAATACGGGTTTTTCATACGCTCGAGCGCTGCCTGTAAGAAATATGTCACGAGGCGAAGCAGAGTGACGTATTTCTTACAACCAGCGCGAGAGCATATCAAAAACACGTATTGCATGGGCAAGAGACCGTTTCTATATTTGTACAACATAAGAACAAAAAATAGCAAGCAGTCTGTGCAAGAGTAATTTATGACCATTCACTATTTGTATTGTTAATTTACATGCGATTTTTAATGATGTTTTACGCAAAAATCATGGGACTCTCCTTTACTGCGGACGTTGTGTGGCATAACGACAGTGAGCGAGTCTCTCATGGGGCGTGTTCTTAAATGCAGTCAGACCGATAGGATCGACTCCGTTTATAACATTTACATTTTTTACTGATTTTCTGTCATATTACGCTTGAACGCTCATGAGTTATTGGCTTTCGTTTACATTTTACTTACTTACTTGTGTGTGTTAACAGGTAATGAAATCGATGGTAAAACATTGACAGGATTGACAGAATTGATGATAGCTGAACTGGTACCGGTAATAAAGTACCGTGTGAAATTTGTGGCTGCATTAAAAGCATTAAAAATGGCTTTGCATAAGCCTGAGACAGATGCTGGTTCATCGAGATCATCCACTGTTCCTTGTGACAGTGATTCTGATATGGAAGCCAGTCATTCTGACACTGATGTGAATGACAACGGAAGTTCCTTGTAAGTATAATTGTACTTACTTACTGGGTGCATTGATGGGCTTACTCTCGATCTCATCTGTGTGACTGCTGAAAGGCATAAGTGAGCGGAGACCAGCGAGTATAAAGGAAGTGTGGGTTCTTGTCTTTTGGATTTTCAGTTTTTTCAGTTTTTTTAGCTTTTGCCCTGGAGTTCTTAGTATTAGACCGTAAAGATAGACTAGGTGTCCTGGGAGTGATAATTGGAGGTGCTTGGGAGGAATTTGAGAGCAATGGTATACAGGGTTAATGTTTCGTAACGTTCTAGTGAACTGCTGCCGTTTGTCAGTCTGTGGCATCAAGTCACAAATCTGAAGATTGTAGCCATTTGCTATCTTTTACATTGTCAGCATACTCTAATGTTTAATACTGAAATAGATGTTATGGTTTTATGGGGTTTCTGTATCTGCAGGCCATTTCCATCTGTTTACAAGTTGCCAGCTTTTCCAGGAGAAGTCACTGCGAAGCTCAGCTGTAAACAAGTGTCTGCATTTGGCCCTGGTACTAAGGCGAAAGCCTTGCTCATAGATGCAATATATGATGACTTACGCAAACGGCAAATTATGTAAGTTATTTTTTAAAATTACTATGCAGTGTCCTGTTTTGGTTTTTGGTCATGATTTTGTTGTTCAGATGAATGGGTTTGCTCAGACATATTTGTTGTGGTAACTGGAAAGAAACATAACACATGTTCTTAGGACACGTGATAAATTTCGAAGATATGTTTATTCGTTTTGACATGATCCACGAACGTGACAGAAGGACGGACAGACACCGCATGACGGCATAGCCGTGCTTATGCATAGCATCGCACGGCAAATATTAATACAGGGTGACCACTTGTCTGGAAAACCTGGAAATGTCAGGGAATTTGACAGCTGTCAGGGAAATGTCGGCGATCTTTCCCTGTCCTGCGCTTGACCTGCAGCTGACGGGTGACCACTTATGTGGGTAAACCATCCGCTGTAAAGGGATGTTTATAGCGACACAACTTAACCCAATTCGACATCGAGTTGAGTTGCATCGCGTCGCTATAGACACTTCGTCGACGCAACTGAGTTGTGTCGCTATAGACGGGTGTCTATAGCGACACAACTCAACTCAACTGACCCAGTTGAACAGCGTACAGCCAAGTGATCCATGCCTGAGCGCCTTAGATGTTTCATGACTAGGCACTATATAAATCCACTTTACCTTTACCTTGCACTATGTACTCATCAAGTGGCATGCCGAGTGTTCCATCTTCACCTGACCTTAACAATCAGAATAGTGTTGCGCTACTCAAAAAAGTGCTGGAACTGCATTTCGTCACATTCCAGCTCAGTTTTAAGCATTGTGGAATTTCTGCATATTAAAACATTATAGTGACAGTGCTATTAATGGCTGCTTTATTGTAGTTATCCATCACGTCAGATCTATTCATCAGTGTGTGCTGCGCTGACGCTTAAATACCCTTTCTTGGCTGACTTTGATGGCAGCAGTGTAAGTATTTTTAAACATCACTGATTGTGTGTAAGTGTAAATTATAAAATACCTGTAAGTGTAATCACAAAGCGTCTTTTAAGGTATAATAACAAGAACTCAGCTAGTGCTGAGATGGCCGACCGTACGAGAGCAGTGTAGTGGTAGTTAATTTGATGGTGGCTGTTTTCCCGACTGCATATTTCCATTTCATACATCGTGACGGTTTCATACATCGCGACTGGCGCCGAATTTTTAGCATAGATCATAATCTTAACTATCAGTCAAACATGACAGTTGGCCAATCCAGCCTGATATCATTAGCCCACCATTGCTACGACAGACATCCAGGAAGCCGTTGTGGCTAGATTTGCAACCAGTTGACATCAAAAGTCGATGGAGGCATAACTGGAAGTCGGCTCAGGTGGTCAATTCTCGCCTAGTGTGTGACCCCACAATCTGGCAACCGGGTTTCGACCTCCGTCTGCAACAGTGGTCTCTGCTGAACCATTTTCGCACGGAACAGGGACACTGCGGTGCCTGCAGAAGGAAATAGCGACTTACAGACACTGATCTGTGTCCTTGTAGCGAGACCCAGACAATGTCTCACATTGTCGAATCCTGTCCCCTGACAAAACTGAATGGCGGCTTATCTCGACTACACTCTGCGGATGAAGACGCTGTTCTGTGGCTGACCAGTTATGGTTGATCACACGCATACGAGAAGAAGAAGACTGGTATTTTTTAAGCCGTAAATATTTGCTGCTGCATGTACATGTGTTTGTGATTCAGGTTTCAATGAAAATGGCATTACGCCGTAAGTTTAAACAGTGTCGGCAGCCTCTGTGTAGCAGCCAAGCAGTTGCTGAAGCTCGAGCCAAGTTTGGTCGCCCAGGTGTGGCTGGCCGAAAACGAAAGAGCGATGCTGAGGGTCCCCCAACTGTAAATACGCTCATAAAGAAGGAACGACTTAAGGTATGAAACCAACTTTTTGAAATAGCAGTTATTATTTCTTTGAAATCAATTGTTTCTCTACATTCACTAGCGACCGACCGAAATTCGGTTTCGGTTGCGGTTTCAGCGCCAAAACTGACCTCAAATGCAGTTTCGGTTCGGTTTCGGTTACGGCTTTAACACCCCATTTCACATTCGGCTTCGGCCTTAACTATACGGCAGCCGACCGAAACTGACCGAAACTCGAGTGAGTGAAGCTTATGGAATACCTACGACATTGGATGGGATTACATACATTGCATAGGGAAAAGAATTCTGAGTTAAAACCATAGTGTTACAGGGATGGACTTCGGGACAAAACCATACATGCTGTGGAGTTATACACGATGGGAAACGTGCACGGGGCGATAGTAAAGTGTTGGCCAGAAGTTGCCGGAATGTTGGGCAGCACCACTGTACAGTAGCCCTGTCACTGGATGCTCGTTTAATTGAAGCGTTTCTGTTGGATCGTTGCAAGTCGTATGCAGTCGTGCAGGAATGACATGACAATTAGAAATATGTTGACAATAATTTGGAGTTTTTTTACCTAAGTTAAAGACAGACATATTAAGGCACAGTACGTTTTCACTGAGTGTGTGTTGTCACTGTTGTGTGTCTATGTATGGTGGTCTGATTAAAAATGGATAGCAGTTGGGCGTACGTTCACTTCCGGTTTCGGTTACGGCCGTAAGTGAGCAATGAGTTTCGGTGTAGTTTTGGTTACGGCCGAAACTGACTGCTCACTTACGGTGCCACGACTTGCGGTCAGTCTCTAACATTCACATTTAAATAAATACTTTGTGATGTGCTGTCTCGTCCTGTTTGTCGTTTATTTCAAACACAAGTATTCACTGTTGTTATGAATGCAGCTGATGCACAGTCAGTGTGTGATAGCTAGTTACTTATAGTTAATATTCCGTACAAGTGCCAGTTGTCACAATGCAGTTTGTTTCTTCAGGAAACAAACTTGATGGCGATTTCCTGTTTAGAGTTGTATTTCCAGAATTGAAAGTTCAAAAGTTCATGTTTTGTATGCAGGTTTCTGTAGCCATGTCATTTTTAAGGCCGAGCAAAAAAACAGCCAAGATAACCAAAAAATACCAATTTTGATCACAAAATTTTTTGGACAAATAAGTGTTAATGCTATGGACCTGGGTCTCGAGATATTAGCTCATCTGGTCTGAGTCATCGGGCACACAGCTATTGCTATCATGTAGCATCTGTCTGTCATGTGTCCATACAAAATGTTCAATTTGCATTCTGCAGCTGAGTGGATCATGTGAGATGTTCGAAGATGACAGAAGTCTGCGGAAACACGTCGAGAGCATTAAAGAAGAAATGCGGAAACGCCAGCCCAACACTGCTCGCATTGCCGATAAAATGAAGCGAACAGTAGAGTACCGACAGAGGTTCTGTCGAGAGAAGACGACAGCTGAGGTGCTGCAAGAATTTCCATGCTTGCGTATGACTGCATTTGTAAGTATGCTTTTTGTTGCGTATGTTTGTTGCATGCTCACTGCTCAGCAGTTTATTTCTAGTTTTTTTTCTTTTACACTTTTTGTTCATTCCATATGGTAGACTAAGCTGGCTATCCGTCAGCTTTTTATTGCATGTTAAATACACAGTATTGTATCATATAATTAGATTGCTAATAGGATAAATTTGAATTACTAATAGGAACTTACACACAGCTAACTCGTGTAAATTTCAGTCGTAAATGTAGTTTTATGATAACATTGGCTTAGCCGTATTTTTCTGTTAGCCAGATTTTTCAGTGGAAAACATTTGGCTAATGGGTGTGGTGCAGCGCAATGGATTGCTGTACAATGCTCTGTGATGCAATTAGTTAATGCTGGTCAGCTGCCACTTCCAAGATTGTAAAGCATTGTAGTAAATATTCAAACCTTTACCTTTGGATTTGTGTGTGTGGTAGTTAATTTCTGATGTTCAAGACACGTATGGCGTGCAACTGAACGTACTCGGTCGGGCATTACTGTCTGTGCACGAACGCGTACTGATTGAGGCAGAGAAGCGGTGCAAAAAGTACGGCGACTATGTCACAGCTTTCCGTAGTCTGCAAGAGGAAACTGTTGAACAGTCAAAGTGTGACGGTAAGATAAAGTAGGATTCTAGTTACTTGTTGAGCTGTGTAAAAAATTAAACTTGTTTAACAGAATTAAGCTCTCTGAGATGCAAAGTTTTGTACTGATAGTACACAAAATAAAACTATACAAATGTTGGCTGGTGACATGGACGGCAGTGACATCTGTTCACCCAAAGTCGATATGTAGACTGATTCCGCAGGCAACATGTATTGACTGGCCATTGGACCTTAAAATGTACACTGTGCACAGTATAACATGTTTGACATGTACCATAGCAGCAGTTCTGTTGTCCCAGTGTGTTATCTTCTTGGAACCCTGGGGAACAGTGTGACGATACTGTTGTTTTTTGCTGTGGTAGACGCAAAACTGGAGCTGACGGTGAAGCTCTTACCTTCACTTTTTAAAGAAGATTGCAGTGAAATTTTTGCGGAAACATCTGAGGTATTATTACTCGCTTTTTTGTTTGCGACTGTAGTTTTAGAGAATTTACAAATTGATGACACTATTGCTGAAAGACTTAAGATGGTAACACAGTGCAAAATGAGATTGTATATTGTTAAGCAGAAATAATTTGCAGTTTTTCAACTGACTCTTGTGATACAGTTGATTAAGGTATAAGCCATTTAAATGTTGGTTGTGGTGAAAAATTATAATCAATATTTGTCACTAATGATGACAACTTCAAGATTCAGTAACAGTTTTATTACACATAGATTAAGAAATTATCAGGCAGATCAATAGGCCCATTATGTCACAGGGCGACAGTGCAATGGCCTTGGTGCAGTTTGTGCTCCCTGAGTGCTCTTGTTTTTATAATTGTCTGCTTAATCCAGCTGTCAAGTTGCAATTACGAATAAGCATGCATGTGTGTGTGTGTGTTTATTTATTTACAATTTCTATCTATGTGTTTGTAACATAGGAACTGCAGCTGATACCACAGCTGCATCACATTCGGGACTCGTGGTCCATATCTGTTGATAAACAGATGATCAGTGGGTCTGTCACGTCTTTCGGCACAGCTGTGCAGGCGTGGTATGGGACATTCTGGCTGCTGTCAGTTGAATACCCAGCACGTCTGTCGAAGACCTGCGAGTTCTTCGAACACGCACTTCTGCAGAGAGGGGGGAAGATGCCTGCCATAGTAAAGACTTGGGCAAACCGTCTCCTTCGTTAACTGTGTTAATTTGTGTGTGCAACTGACGAGCAATCTGTTAGCAATACATGTAGTTAAGTTTCTTGTTGAGGTTATTTCATATTTTTCAACCTCTCTGCTTGTACAACTTGTGTGTGTAGCTAATACATGGTCTGTTTACTTGAACTTGAAAAACAGCATAGTTAGTGTAGCATCGTTGCCAAATAGGTGAACAGGATGTTCTCTAGTCATGGAAACTAATGGAATTTAGTAAGACCTTTTTCAAGCCTGTCAAGTCACGGAAGATAATATAGGTTATGGACAAGTCATGGCCAATGATCTTGAAGTCAGGGCACTTTTATCAGTACTTGCACAAATTATTAACCGTATTATAAAACCAGTGATTCGCTATGTTTTGATTTGCTGACAACCGCGAACAACTAGCAACGACTTTCAACAAGCAGCTGATTTTCTGTCACCGACAGTTGTGAACTGTTGCTGACAGTCCTGTCGCCGATTCACTGCCGATAGGTTACAGATTGTGTAATGTTAGGTCATAGAAAAGTACTGCAAAAATCAGTGTCGAAAAAGGGGACGGACACCCTGGGTAAATATGCGTTTGTTATCCTGCACTCTGGTTAGTGTCAGTGGGTTGGTAAGGTACTGTTTTTGGGTGACACGTGAGTATGACCGTCTGTGGGTCCACCCCCAACATGGTCCGATGTACTTCCAGTAAAGACCAAAATATTCGAATACTGGGCCGGTTTGCTTTCTGTGCCTTGCAGTTGCACTGCAGATTTTCTTGTATATGCTTTGTTTACAATCGTGATGTCCAAATTAATGGATAGACTATGATAAACTTTTCTCTGAGTTGGTGATGTGACAAATCAAGCAGGTCGAGGTTAATGTAGAAATAAATACATGTGTCCTGCAAAATTGAACTATATTTCTGTCTTAGCATTCAGTACTAGTGAGGTTGATGTGGCTGCCTGTTAGCCTGTCAAGTGCACTGACACGTTATACAATATGCTGACCTCATGAGATTTTGATGTTTGAGGCATCAGGCAATGTTTACGTGCATGCAGTGTAGATTGATCTATGTTAAAGTCCGACATGTTCATATCTGTCCAACATGTTACATGTGTGTGTTTATTGTATGAGTCTGTAGTTCTAGTACACGCCTGTAATTGGTGCATTCGAAAATAAGTGGAACAAGAGGTCAAAGTAATTTGACAAAAGTGCCTCACGGGGGGCCCATTCCCCGGTTAGGGGTCACCCCAGGGGGTCGAAAGTTGTACCATTGAATTCCTGGGGTAGGGTTTCCTATTAGTGTTCCATAGTAACTATAGGCCTAGGATGCACCGTTTGGCCACAGTGCACGCGCGTGACAACCAACCAACCAACCAACGACGTCACGACACAGCCTATCTCAATAAGCGCCTCTTTTACTAACGTAAAGTGAGGCGCTTAATAATGGCTAACTGACAGCAGCCAGCAGTTTGCAATTGAAGCCAATTAAAATAAAATAAACATAGAAAAATTTATATGCTATTGAGGAGCATCTCACGGTGGCTGCTACCATCAGTAATGACATGCCAGTTTGTAAGATGTCAAAACGTTTTAAACATTTCAGTGTGAAATCACCGACAATGCCCTTTAGAGTGCAACAATGCAACTATTTACTATCAGAACAAAAATTACAAAGCATTCCAACTTCCAAGCACACTACCACATCTTCTGGCACAGAACTACTCGTAGTTGATATCACTGC
>Ga0209338_1000317_pt1 | contig 16532 bp, 13 predicted proteins | sample OlaalgELextract1_FD_187374 | JGI IMG/M metagenome (GOLD analysis project Ga0209338, IMG submission 187374) | Olavius algarvensis symbiont microbial communities from Tuscany, Italy - Type A ELBA extract 1 (SPAdes) (version 2) | ecosystem: Host-associated > Annelida > Digestive system >... | reverse complement strand
TAACCTGAAGCACAGCAGATTGCTGCTTTAACCAATTTTTCAAAGAACATTGACCAAATTTAAAATGTTGGACCTACAATTTTGTAATTTATTCTGATCAATTTTAAGTTTATGCGCAGGCTCTATATTTAATTGAAATGGCGCACTAAATGATTAATTTTCCGCTACGCCCTAACGCGCTTATGAAACATTGGAATGTCGAATGTCGAATGATGAATGTCGAATGATGGAATCGCTTCGCTCAATCAATTTAAAATAGACAGAATACCCTACTTCGACATTCAATATTCCTTGTTCGATATTGGTTATTCGCTTTTTCAAAGTTTCTTTCTTGGTCAGAATGGTCACTCGCGGCCAGAGGCAGCGCTCTTATGAAACTTCAATGAATGACGAATGACGAATGATGGATTCGCTTCGCTCAGTCGATTTAAAATAGATAGAATACATTCCTTCGACCTTCGTTATTCCTTGTTCGATATTCGATATTCGCTTTTTAAAAGTTTCTTTCACGGTCAGACCGGCTGTCTTTTGGCCGGAGGCTGCCGCTCGTGTGAAACTATGCTGATGATATCGCAGCTTTAAAATATCGACTATTCGTGGTAAGAAAGGTTTGTCAATGATAAAAAAAGGAGTTGTATCAGCGTCGCAGAACCATCCAATAAGAAGGAAGCCATTTTGAATTTCAGAAAGAGAGAAGATTAAACATTTGATAATCAGCGAATCTTAACAACTAAAATAAGATTGAAATCCTTAATTCGTCATTCATCATTCGACATTCTTCATTCACAAAGGGAGAACCGATGTCAACGCAATCAGCCCCAAAATACGATTTTGAAGTCGGCGTTTACCGCCCGCCCAGTGAAGGGGGCAGCGCCTCACTGCTGCTGCGCATCACCCGCAACTGTCCCTGGAACCGCTGCGAATTTTGCGCCATGTATAAAACGGAAAAGTTTGAACTCAGATCCCCGGCCGAGGTTAAAGCCGATATCGACCAGGTGGCCGATATCTGCCGCCGGCTCAAAGACATCTCCTGGAAACTCGGCCACGGCGGCAGCATCGCGCGGGAGGCGGCCGTCGAGCTGTTGAATTCGGAACCGGAGTTGAACTACAATCAGGGTTTTGTCATGGTATACAACTGGCTGCAGTCAGGCGCCCGGACGGCTTTTTTGCAGGACGCCAACAGCCTGATCATGAAAACCGGTCAGTTGGTGGATATTCTGCAGCATCTGCGGAAAACCTTTCCGACCTTAAACCGGGTCACCTCCTATGCCCGGTCCAAGACCATCGCGCAAAAAAAATCGGCCGAATTGCTGGCGATCCGCGAGGCGGGTCTGGACCGTGTGCATATCGGCCTGGAGACCGGTGATGACGAACTGCTGAAACTGATCAACAAAGGCGTTACCGCCGAAGGCCATATCAAAGGCGGTCAAAAGGCCGTGCAGGCCGGGTTTCAGGTATCCGAATACTGGATGCCGGGTCTTGGCGGCAAACAAAGGTGGCAAAACCATGCCGTCAATACGGCCAAAGTGTTAAATGAAATCAATCCGCACTACATCCGATCCCGCCCCTTTAACCCAATCCCCGGCACCGGCATGCATGATCACATGACTGACGGCAGTTTGCAGCTGTTGTCGGCCGACGAGCAGCTGGCCGAGTTAAAACTAATGATGGATAACCTCGATGTCACTTCAAAGGTCTGCTTCGATCATGCCGCCAACTACTGGCACAACCGGCAGGGCGGACTGCTGTTCACCCACAGTTATGAAGGCTACAAATTTCCGGAAGAAAAACCACTGGTACTGGAACTGATCGATGAAGGCCTTCAGGCAAACAATAAACGGCCCGACATGATGATGCTTTGATTCGACCATGCTGATCGGGAATTCTTTCAAACCGGCCAGGTGTTTGCGCAGCGGGCACGTTCAAACTATCCTGGCCAGCAGTCCGTTTCGAGCCTGGAGCAGAAATCCCATGTGCGCTGCCGCCCGGGAGGTGATCCTCGAAGCCGGTGATAAGACCCGCCTGATGGGATTTTTTTCGCCGCAACGATCAAACACCTCCGCCGGCCAGGTAATTTTACTGCATGGTTGGGAAGGCAGCGCCGATTCCACCTATATTTTATGTACGGGAAATACCCTGTACCGCAGGGGTTATGACATATTCCGCCTAAATTTCAGAGACCATGGAGACAGCCACCACCTGAATCCGGGCCTTTTTTACGCCGTACTCCTGGAAGAGGTTTTTGAGGCGGTACGCCAGGTCTGCCGGCAGGCGGAGGGTAAACCGGTTTTTGTGGTTGGATTTTCCCTGGGGGGTAATTTTGCGCTGCGAATCGCCCGCCGATTGCAGCAGACACCCATTGTCAACCTGTGCCACGTTGCGGCGATCAGCCCGGTCCTGGATCCGGCCGCATCCACTCGTCAAGTGGATCGATATCCCTTGATTCGCATCTATTTTCTAAAAAAATGGCTGGGGTCATTACAAAAAAAGCAGCGGCTGTTTCCCGATCTTTACGATTTCGCACCGGCAATGCCCTTAAAAACCATTCAGGCGGTCACGGATGCACTGATTGAAAATTATAGTGAGTTCGATTCTTCCCGGCAGTATTTCAGGGAGTATTCGCTTTTGAAAGACGCCATTGCAGATTTGACGGTCGATACCACGATTATCACGGCCAGGGACGATCCGATCATACCGGTCGAAGATTTTTATCAACTCGAAATCAATGGCCGCACCCAATTGTGCATACATGATTTCGGCGGCCATAACGGTTTTATTGATGGATTTTTTTTGAAAAGCTGGTATGAACAACAGTTAGGTGACCTTTTCGACGGAATCGTAAGACCGGGTTGAAGGCTGGGAAGCCGGGAAGCGTGGAGGCTGGGAAGCCGGAAGGCTTGGAGGCTGGGAAGCAAGGAAGCTTGGATGCCAGGAGGCAGATAAGCTGGGAGGCCGGGAAGCTTGGTGGCTGGGAAGCCGGAAGGCTTGGAGGCCAGGAGGCTGGGAAGCAAGGAAGCTGGGAAGCCGAGAAGCAGGGAAGCTGGAAGGCCGGGAGGCCATGGCACTGGCGTGGGCTGAAAGCTGAGTGCTCATCAATCATCCGAACTGATGGTGAAAATAAGCTTTCCAGCTTCATAGCTTTCCAGCCTCCAAGCTTTGTCACTTTCCAGCCTCCAAGCTTTGTCACTTTCCAGCCTTCCAGCAGCAAATGGAATTGAAAATTAGTGTATCGTTTATAATTTGTATCATATCATGTATCGAATCTGAGGAGGACAAGAATGAGCGAGGATAAAACTATCGAAATTTTAAAAAACGCCATACTGTTGGAAAAAAGAGGCCAGGCCTTTTACGGCAAGGTTGCCGAGCAGGCCGGCGGCCAGGCCGTCAAAGAATTCTTCGAAATGATGGCGGATGAAGAGGACAAGCACGTAATAATTTTATCCGATCAATTCAAGGCGTACCAGGAAAACAAGGAATTCACGCCGCGAGAATATGACAACAATTTCAACGGCAACGTTGCCCCCAGCGTGCTGACCGATGAATTAAAACAGCAATTGTCGGCTGCTGATTACGAGGCCGCAGCCATATCCGCAGCGATGTCAATGGAGGAAAATGCAATCAAACTCTATTCCAGCCGCGGCGAGGAGGCGCATGATCCCAATGAAAAAGCCCTCTACCGGTGGTTGGCTGACTGGGAAAGACAGCATTTGCATTTTTTGTCGCAAATCGATAAAGAAATTACACAACAAATTTGGCACGACAACAGCTTCTGGCCATTTTAGCCGGATTCGGCATTATGCCTGGTTGATAAGTCCACCCAATCCAATATTCGCTGGGGAGTGCAACGGTTGAAATCTTCTGGGGAATTAAAACACGAAATCACCCGGCTGAAAAGTGAAAAAGCAGCTTTGCAGGTTCAAAGCCGGCTACTGGAAAATTTCGTTAATTTTGCACGCTCACCGGGCAAAGAGCAGGTGCTGACCAGACTCCTGCAAAAAACGCTCGAAATCTCAGCGGAGTTGACCGATGCCGATAAAGGCAGCCTCTTTCTGCTCGATTCAAACGGCGCCGTTACCGACGGTATTCTGACCCGGGTCGACCCGACGCCGGAACAACGTTCCAGAATTATCGGGCAGGTTTTCGACAAAGGTCTCGCCGGCTGGGTCAGGCAAAATCATAAAATGGGATTAATTTTAGATACCCGCAACGATGACCGCTGAGTGAATCTGCCAAATCAGCCTTATTCCGTTGGATCCGCCCTGGCGGTGCCAATCCTCAAAGGCGAGAATTTGCTTGGGATTATCACCTTGCTGCATGATCAACCGCAGCACTTTAATCAAGATGCTGCCGATATCATGCAGATAACCGCCGCCCAGATCGGCGGCGCCCTCGAAAACGCCCGGCTATACTCCAAGCTGAATGAATCCTATCGCAACCTGGAAAAAGCCAAATTTGAAGTTGAGGCTTACTCCAAAGCGCTGGACAATGAGATGGCCAAGGGTAAAAAGATCCAGCGCGATTTTTTGCCGCGTCAAATTCCAGGAATACCCGGCTGGGAATTAGCATTCTACTTCCATCCGGCCCGCCAGGTATCCGGTGATTTCTATGATGCGTTCATGCTGCCGGAGGATCTACTCGGCCTGGTCATTGCCGACGTCTGCGATAAAGGCGTCGGATCCGCTCTGTTTATGGCGCTTTTTCGCAGCTTGATTCGGGTTTTCTCCGGTAAAATCAGCCTGCAGGGCGTGTCGGTTCCCGGCTCGACCAAGACCGAGCCCGATTCCATGGGGGATTATCTGTATGAAGCCCTGAATGCGGTTTCGCTTACCAATGACTATATTGCCGAGGAACATGGCGAAGAAAACATGTTCGCGACGCTGTTTTTCGGAGTTTTAGACCCGCAGACCGGCAAAATGGCTTATGTCAACGGCGGGCACGAACCATTGCTGATTGTCAATCAGTCCGGCGTCAAAGAAAGCCTTAATCCCACTGGTCCGGTCGTCGGCATGTTGCCGGCCATGGAATACCAGGTGAAGCAGGTCTGGATCGAACCCGGTGATATTTTACTCGGATACACCGATGGGGTGTCGGAGGCGATGTCGCCCCGGGAACAGTTATTTGGCAAGGAGCGCATCTCGAACCTCCTTAGGAAGCCGGCTCCAAGCGCTTCGGAATTAATCGAGCAGATAAAAAGCGAATTATTCGTTCACATCGACAACGCCCCGCAATTCGATGACATAACCATGATCGCTTTGCATCGCGAAGCTTACTAATGAATCAGGTCGACTGCAAATTGTCGATTGACAGAAATTGACTACCCTCAGAAACATTATAAATCCCAAAATCCAAATCACAAATATCAAATAAATTCCAATGACCAAATTTCAAAATTCGAAACGGCTGAGTTCGTCGCAGACAAAGCCCATCTATGACCTTGAAGATTTTTTCATCAAATCTTGATATGTCAAAATGAAGAATTTGTAGCGTTTCTGGGGAAAGTTTCGGTCATTGAAGTTTCGAATTTGGGATTTGTTTGTAATTTGAAGTTTGTTATTTGGGATTTAAGCAACTTGGAGTTTGTTATTTGGAATTTATACGTTTGCAGCACGTCTACTAAATCTACTTGAATAGGAACAAATCATGGCTCATTCAACCTATCCCCATCTACTAGCTCCGTTGGATTTGGGTTTTACCCAACTGAAAAACCGGGTTCTCATGGGTTCCATGCACACCGGGCTCGAGGAGGCGCCGGATGGATTTGAGCGCATGGCAGCCTATTATGCGGAGAGGGCCCGGGGCCAGGTTGGCCTGATCGTTACCGGTGGCGTGGCCCCCAACGAAGCAGGCTGTGTTGCCGCCGGAGCGGCCAAATTAAACACCAACCGGGAAGTAGAAAAACATCAGATCGTGACCGGGGCTGTGCACCGTGAAGGCGGCAAAATTGCCATGCAAATTCTGCATGCGGGACGCTATGCCTTTAACGAGGACCTGGTGAGTGCGTCGGCGATCAAGGCGCCGATCAATATTTTTAAACCCAGGGCCCTGGCTGAACCGGAAATTCTGGAACATATCCGGGACTACGCGAATTGCGCTCACCTCGCCCGTCAGGCCGGTTATGACGGGGTGGAAATTATGGGCTCCGAGGGGTATCTGATCAACCAGTTTATCGTACCCAAAACCAACAACCGAAGCGATGGATGGGGGGGCAGTTTTGAAAATCGCATCCGGTTTCCCGTTGAAATCGTGCGGCAGACCAGAGAAAAAGTCGGTCCGGATTTTATCATTATTTATCGACTTTCCATGATCGATCTGGTCAAAAACGGCAGTTCCTGGGAGGAAGTTGTCCGGCTGGCCCATAAAATCGAACAGGCCGGCGCCACCATCATCAATACCGGCATCGGCTGGCACGAAGCCCGAGTCCCCACGATCGCCACGCTGGTGCCGCGGGCGGCCTTTACCTGGGTTACGGCCAAATTAAAAGGCAGCGTTTCCATCCCCTTGGTCACCAGCAACCGGATCAATACCCCCGAGGTCGCCGAAGCGGTGTTGGCCCGGGGCGATGCGGACATGATTTCCATGGCCCGCCCATTTCTGGCAGATGCGGATTTCGTGATCAAAGCGGCCGAGAATCGGGCTGATGAAATCAATACCTGCATTGGCTGCAACCAGGCCTGCCTGGATCACATTTTTCAGGGTCAAATTTCATCCTGCCTGGTCAACCCGCGGGCCTGCCATGAAATCGAGCTGCAATACCTGTCCACGCAGCAGCCAAAAAAAATTGCCGTAGTGGGTTCCGGACCGGCCGGCCTGTCTTTTGCGACGGTTGCCGCCCAGCGGGGGCATGATACTACGTTGTTCGAACAAGACGCTAAAATCGGCGGCCAGATGAATATGGCCAATCAAATCCCCGGCAAAGAGGAATTTAACGAAACCCTGCGCTATTATTCACGCCAACTCGACGTCACCGGCGTGCGGTCCCTTTTAAGCACCCGCGCTTCGGCGCCGGATCTCATCGCCGCAAAATTTGATGCGGTCATCCTGGCCAGCGGCGTCATTCCGCGTATCCCTGAAATAAACGGCATCGATCACCGCCATGTCATGAATTACATCGATGTGTTGCTGCATAAAAAGGAAGTCGGTCAGCGGGTCGCCATCGTCGGAGCCGGCGGCATCGGGTTCGATGTTGCCCAGTACCTGACACACCCGGCGGGCATTTCTGCCAGTCTTGACGTGGAAGAATTCTTAAAGGAATGGGGCGTCGACAAGGATTACCATCTGCCCGGCGGATTGCAACCGAAGCGGCCACAGCCGCTCTCTTCCGGCCGCCTGGTGTACCTGCTGCAGCGCAAACCGGATAAAATGGGCGCCACCCTGGGCAAGACCACCGGTTGGATTCACCGCATTACGCTCAAACAGCGCAAAGTCATCATGATAAACGGGGCGGCCTATGACAAGATTGACGATGACGGCCTGCACATTAAGCTTAAGGACGGACCCAGGTGCCTGGAAGTCGATACGGTGATTATTTGTGCCGGCCAGGAACCGCGGCGGGATCTGAAAGATGAGTTGGATATCGCCGGTGTGCCGACCCACTTAATTGGGGGCGCGGACCTGGCGGTAGAGTTGGATGCCAAAAGGGCGATCGATCAAGGAGCTAGACTAGCTGCAAAAATATGACATATTGCCTCAGCAAACTAGGTATTGGATACTGGGTATTGGGTAATAGGTAATTGGTATTAGGCCCTTAGCAGGATTTTTCTGACAACATGTTGTAAGTTACTGAAGGTTTCAGGTGTCAGATAACCGAGGTGCTAAAATCGATTGTAATATAACAGACAGAGCGAAGCGATACCACAATTCGTCATTCGTCATTTGTCATTCCTCATTTCCGGCTCGCCCGGTTTGGGTTTAAAGCATCGAAATGGGCTATAATTTTAACGGCGGGGGGCAATGCTCATGAATGTAGCGGATATCATCAAACCACATGTGAACGAAAATCCTGCAAAGACGGCCATCCGTTTCGGTGATCAGCAAATATCTTACGGGCAACTGGAAACATCCATCAATCGAACCGCCACAGGCTTGCTGAAAATGGGGCTGAAAAGCGGGGATGTGCTGTCTCTTTTCCTGCCAAGTATACCGGAACTGATCATTGGGTATCTCGGAGCCGTAAAGGCCGGAATAACGGTGAACGTCGTGAATGCGATGCTGCGCGAACAGGAAGTGGCGTATATCCTCAATGACTGCCAAACCCGTGTGGTACTGGTTGATTCCAAGAGACTTCCCATTTTAGAAGCAGTACGGCCGGAAGTCCCCTCATTAATGGACACGATTTTGGCAAATGAACAGCCAGGCGGAGAATATCCATCATTGGATTCGGTACAGGAACTGGGCCGTGATGGTCTTGAGTCAACGGCGACAAAGAGCAGCGACACCTGTCATCTGATGTACACTTCCGGAACCACGGGCTGGCCGAAAGGGGTTATGGCCACCCATTTGAATGTCCGGCATAATGCCATCGAGTTTGGAAAAGTGCATTTCACAACGGATGATGCGATCATGGTCGCCACACCTATTTTTCATTGCTGGGGATTGGTGAACGGCACATTCGGCATGTTGTCTCAAGGCGGGACGGTCATAACGGTCGAACGTTTTTACCCGGACAAGGCATTGGATGAGATTGAAAAGCTGAAGCCGACGGTTTTCCAGGGTGTACCGCCAATGTACAATCTGTTGCTCAAACAACCCGGTCTCGACAAACGGGATATCTCATCGGTCGTTTTTTGCTTGTCTGCGGCTACCAAGATGCCTGAGATTTTAATCCGGCAGGTTGAGGAAAAGCTCAAATGGCGCTATGCAGAGGCCTGGGGCCTAACCGAGGTCTCTTGCGTGGGTTCCACGGCACCATATAGGGAGACCCGGATCGGTTCTTGCGGCAAAGGAATGGCTGACGCGCAATTAAAGGTGATCGATGAAAACGGCAATATCCTGCCTCCCGGCCAACAGGGCGAACTGTGTGCCAAAGGGACGTGTGTGACCAATGGATATCTCAATAAACCGGAAGTGACAAAAGCGGCCTTTGACGCTGAAGGCTGGTTTCATTCCGGCGATATCGCCTACATGGACGAGGACGGTTTCGCCTACATTGTAGACCGCAAAAAGGATATGATCAACGTCGGGGGAGAAAAAGTTTTTCCATCGGAAGTGGAAGACATGATGCTTGATCACCCGCAGATTAAAGACCTGGTAATTGTGGGCATCCCTGACGAAATAAAAGGCGAAGCGCCGAAGGCTTTCATCCAGCTCCAGGAAGGCGAGACCGCTACCGAGGCGGACATAAGAGCGTACTGCAAGGCCAAAATGGCGCCTTACAAAGTTCCCGTGGCGGTCGAATTTATCGAGGAAGTTCCCCGATCCGCATCAGGCAAAGCGTTGCGCCGAACGCTGCAGGATAGGGGTTGAGGAAATGGGGAATTGAGGGATTTAGGCGCTTAGCCGCGTTTTTCTGACAACAGGTTGTAAGAAACAGAAGGTTTCAGGTGTCAGTGTTCAGCCCAGCCGCCGGCCATACGACCGGCCGGTCAAATCGAAAAAGAGACTTTGTAGCTTTGAGTCGGCTGTTTTCGGGCTGTGGGAGCGGTTTTTAACCGCGATTTCACGGGTAATCGTGGCCGGCCTGCAACGAGCTCAGCCGAATCGAAGCCACTCCTACCGACCATTTACTCCAACCTCGACAAATTCGAATATTTAGTTAACGCTATCATTTTAATTTAATATGACAGAGCGAAGCGAAACCACAAATCTTCAATCTTCAATCTTCAATCTTCATTTCCGGCTTAGCCGGGTCCTCATCATAATCAACCGCGGAAGTGAAAAACATATTGGATACAAAAAGCTCTTGAAACCGTTCTGAAGCGGCAAGCTCTTGATAGTTGGTTGTTATTGCGACTTTTTGGGCCTCTTTTCTTTTGTTTCGATTCAACAGGGATAGACACGCCCCATATCCGGCGGCATTGCCGACACCCGTTACCGGGGCGCTGTTCCATCCCGGAAACAGGTCTATTTCACAGGCATCGAGTGGGTCAATGTAGTTGCCGCAGGTACCCTTGGCACCACAGGTTGAGTAAATCGGAAGCCTTAAAAGACTTGCCGATTGCATTAAACTGAGGCCATTTTCCAGCTTAATCTTTTTATCGAAAGGCAGGAACCTAATAGAGGCCATTTATATTAGATTTTCTCAAGCAATTCCCAGCAGAGATTTGCTCTTTTTGACGCCATCCGCAGCGTCGTTTGCGTAAGCATCGCCGCCACATGCTTCAACAAATTTCTGGCCAAGGGCGGCGCCACCGCAAATAATCTTAACCTTATCACCGATCGCACTGGTTTTGATGGCCTCGATCGTCTCCTTGACATAAGGGTCGCCGGTGGTCAATAAAGATGAGAGACCAACAAGGTCGGCATTATTTTCTTGCGCCGCGATCACGAATTTTTCGGCCGGTACATTTTCACCCAGGTCGACGACCTTGAACCCGGACGTCTCCAAAAGCAGTCTTGCAAGATTTTTCCCGATATCATGAAGATCGCCAAAAATGGTTCCCAGCACGATGGTACCCAGGGTGTGTTGTTCTTCTTTTTTCAAAATTGGCTTGATTAGATCAACGCAGGCCTGCATCGATCTGGCGGCAATCATCATCTCCGGGACAAATATCTTTTTGCGTTCAAATTTTTCGCCCACTAGATTAAGGGCTGGAATGAGGTAACTGTCGATCAAGGCCTGCGGATCAGTGCCATCATCCAGGGCTTTGCGGGTAATGGCCGCGGCGCTTTTGCGTCTTCCCAGTATGACGGCCTCTTTCAATGCGTCAAGGGCCGGAGCATCGCGTTTTATTTCTTCTCCGATTGTTTTGGTATCTCCGTCAGTGCCTATTTTGCTGCCGCAAGTCGATATGTAAGTTGAACAATACTCGTCCTTGCCGGCCAGCATGTCGGAAATTAAGGCCGACAGCCTCAAGTCCCAAACGGTCGGATCGGCTATCGGACAGGTCATGCCGCTCGATGCGGCCATGGCCAGGAAAATGGCGTTAATTGAAGCGCGACCGGGCAAGCCGAAAGAGATATTGGAAAGGCCCAGGGTCTGGTTGACCCCCAGTTCAGCCCGGATTAGACGAAGGGCCTTAAGAGTTTCAATGGCTGCCTGGTCGTCGGCACTAACCGCCATTGCCAGGGGATCGATAATGATATCTTCACGGGCAATCCCTGCCTGTTGCGCTCTAGTGACAATGCGCCGGGCAATTTCCAGTCGCTTTTCGGCTTCTTTTGGGATTCCATCGTCGTCCATTGTGAGCCCGATGACAGCAGCCCCGTGGGCTTTGACAATGGGAAGTATTTGGTCGAGCTTGTGCTTCTCGCCGTTGACCGAATTTACCAGCGCCTTTCCCGAATAAGCTTTTAAACCGGCTTCCAGCGCCTCCGGCAGGGCGGAGTCGATACATAAAGGGACGTCGGTGACCTCACTGATTGCTTCAACCGCCTCCCGCAAAACCCTCGGCTCGTCGATACCGGAAACCCCAACATTCACGTCAAGTATTTGAGCTCCTGCCGCGACTTGCTTGAGGGCTTCAGACTGCACCAATTCTAGTTTCCCATTCTCCAGGGCTTGGGCAAGTTCCTGACGGCCGGTGGGGTTTATGCGTTCGCCGACAATAACCAACGGGTGGGTTTGGCCAATAAGGACTTCTTTCGAAGCGCTGCTGACAATGGTTTCGACGGGGGCGTGGCTTGCGCCCGTGCCGAATACGATAACATTTTTGCCGGTGGTTTCTGTTTCACGGGTGAATTTGCCGTATTCTTCGGCCGTTTTGCGTGCCGCGATGACATTATCGTCCGGGGTGCCAAAGGTCAGTCCAACCGTATCGATGGAAAAATTCTTCAGCGGCGATCCGTTCCCGATCAGACAGCGCACTTCGGCTGCGACTTCATCGACAGTGCCGTTTTTCATCAGCACCGGGCTAATTCTTGAATTGACTGCGACCTCGGGTCCAAACACCTCCCGGGTTCTCTTAACATCCGACCCAAACCCGATTTCAATAAATTCCAGGTGTCGAACCTGGGCATACCCATCCAGAACCTCGTTTACGGAACCGCAATGGTGAATTCCCACCGGGCGACACGCATCAGCGACCTGGTTGTCATAATCCAGGATAAAGTTCTCATAAATATCCAGTGAAATCTGTTCCGCCGTACAATTGGGCAGGATAGACAGCTTGGGATCGCACATGGGGGTCACATCCAAAGCACCCGTACCGGTGGTCTTGTGATTGAATTTGAAAAGCTGGATGATGCTTTCGGTGCAAACTTTCAACAAATGGTGACTAAGTTCCGGATTTTCATAAAAATCGTAGTATAGTTGATCACCCCTGATTTTAAGAGCGAGATTTTGAACGCCCGTGGTGTTGATATCACCGACAATTTTCCCATATTTCCCCTCGAGATAATCGATCTGTTTCAGCATGTCCTGCATGGGGTGGGAATTGATTAGGTCGGGAACTTCAAGTCTCATAATTTCGTCATCCGCGAGATTCAGCGGCATGGCCCAGGGAAGCGCGTCTGCTTCGAATACGATTTCGCAGCCAAAAATTGCGGGAAGCATGACCATGCCAAAGGTTATCATCGGTTTTGGTTCGGGATCGGGCGAGCCCAATCCCACTTCGCCGAATCGGTCATAAAGCCGCTTATCGATCTCCATCCTGGCTTCGATTCTCGTTTCAGGATCAAGATAATATTTTCGGTCAAAAGAAATACCATAGTGTTTGTGAAACCAATCCGGATAGAAGCCCACACCAAGGGGAATATGATCGTTTTCAGCCATTGACTAAATCTCCTGTGGTCGAAATAAATATAGAATTGAGGGATTGAGAGATTGAGGGATTGAGGGATTAAAGGATAAAATCTATAATTTATAAGAAATAGACTACCTTTAATTGTTAAATTCCCAAATCCCTGCATTAGAACCGCGTCCAATTTTCATGCAATTCTCAGACGGCCAGACGTTCATGGCCATTTTTCAATCTAGACGGCGAGGAATGAAATTCTCCTTCTATCGGCAAGGGAGGGTAACAAAGCCGACCGGAAATATCAACCCTTTAGCGCCTAACGCCTCAATTCTTTGCTTGCGCTGAAAATATGTATTTGCCAATCCGGCAAAGGGGTGGTAATACTGGCTCTCCGGCCGAGTGCTTATCTCACAATATTAATTTTTTCAGGGAGAAGATTATGGATTATCAACACATTATTTATGAGGAACGTGAAAAGATCGGAATTATGACTTTGAACCGGCCTGAAAAGAGAAACGCCCTTGGCCAACAGGCTGAGGAAGAGATGACCCACTGCTTCAGAGAAGCCGGGCGAAAAAGGACTGTCAGGGTAATTATCATTAAAGGCAACGGCCCGGTTTTCTGCTCGGGGCACGATAAGGCTGAGATCCTTAATCAACCGATCAATAACGTCCGAGAATTCTTTCAGACCTGTATCGACATGTACGATCTTATGCACGACATCCCTCAACCGATAATAGCCCAGGTTCACGGTATCGCCATGGCAGGCGGCTGCCACTTGGTTGCCGGCTGCGACCTTGCGGTTGCTGCCGAAGAAGGGGCGCAGTTTGCCATGACAGGGGTAAAAATCGGCTACAATTGCTCTTCCCCCACGATAGCCGTGAGCCGTGCCATCGGACAAAAGAAAACCCTCGAAATGCTTTTCACCGGAAATTTCCTCAGTGCCCGGGAAGCCTTGGCCCAGGGCCTGGTCAACCGGGTCGTCGCCGACGATAGGCTGGAGGAGGAAACCTGGGCGCTTGCCAAAGAAATCGCCCAATACAGCCTGAGGGTCCTGGGAATCGGCAAGCAGCATTTCTACCAGCAGATAGACATGCCTGAACGGCAGGCCTACCACCTCGCCAAAGAGATGATGGCCTCCCAGGCCACCTGGCCTGATGCGATTGAAGGCATGACTGCGTTTAATGAAAAGAGAGAACCGGTCTGGACGGAGGCGTAGGCGGTCAGCCAGATCGGAATTCACATGGCCCGCCGGCTTTCGGCGCACGGCATAACGGCGCGGCATTCGGCCTTCGGCGCACGGCATAACGGCGCGGCATTCGGCCTTCGGCGCACGGCATTCGGGTTAAATATGCGCGATTGCTGTGAGTTGACGGATGGGGTAATCGGTTAAATCATTGCAGCGGCGGCTCGCGGTGCGGGCAAAATAGTCCTTATCTTCCTCGCACCGCAACCCACGAGCCGAACTTCGGTTCCAACCCCATGCGAGGATACCGAACACCGAAAGCCGAATGCCGAATGCCGATCGATCATACCGAGCATAAGTCTGACCGGCACATAGTATCCGGCATCGAGCATCCGGCATCGAGCATCCAGCATCGAGCATCCAGCATCGAGTATCCGGCATCGAGTATCCGGCATCGAGCATCCGGCATCGAGCATCCGGCATCGAGCATCCGGCATCGAGTATCCGGCATCGAGCATCCAGCATCCGGCATCGAGCATCTAGCATCGAGCATCCGGCATCGAGCATCCGGCATCGAGCATCCAGCATCGAGCATCCAGCATCGAGTATCCGGCATCGAGTATCCGGCATCGAGCATCCAGCATCGAGTATCCGGCATCGAGCATCCAGCATCGAGCATCCAGCATCGAGTATCCAGCATCGAGCATCCAGAACCGAGTATCCCGTATCCAGGCCCATCCTCAGTTCTTTGGCTGATACACCTCCGTTTCCCGGTGAAACGCCTGCCAGGCAAACCAGTATGAGTAGGTGGCTGGGATCACTACACCCTGTTTATCACGCACGCCCACCACTTCACCCTCAGGACTGACTTCGATCCGGACGGGATGGCTTCCCACCCGATCTTGGTGGGTCCCCGGATTGTTGCGGAGCCAATCCATGCGGTAGGCTTTGGCATGATTTTCGATTTCGATTCCCAGAACCGGTTCTTTGGCGGCCATATCCCGGCGGACATCACCGACCGGGAACATCAGGGAACCCATGCGGTAATACCCTTCATAGGGATCGATGGAATAGTCGCGATAAAATCCGGTATCATCGGAAAGCACCCGGGTGCCGGGATTACGTTGTCGCCATGTTTTCCATTTTATCCGGCTGGAAGGCAGGACGCTGAGATTCCGGCCGACCGCCGGCCCGGTGATCGCCTTATCCATCAGCTGGGACCAGAGGCTTTCCGTCTGGTGGTCATACAGCAAAACATTGCTTTTGTACAAGCGGCCGGACACGCCGAATGTATGTTCGCTGCCGCCTACCGTGCGGGAGTACACGACCCCCGTTTGGGTCAGCGGTCAGAAGGTCACCGCGATCGGCACCCCATCGACGGTGTCGTTAACCACTTCGTGCCAGTTCAAGACCTTAACCGGGTAGGTCCGGGCCTCGCGGCCGATTTGCACTCCGATTACTGCATCCGAATCCTCGAGATAGGCCGCTTGGTCGGGCGCGACAATTTTTGGTTTTAAAATTGCCGGAATTCCGTCTTTGGGCGGACCGCCGGACAAAATTTCCGGCTGGGGCACGATGGCGTTGTCGATATTGAATCCGGTCAATATAATAAAAGATATTAAGACAATCGAGCTTGCGGTAAATTTATTCATGTAAATACTCCTTATAGTTGATAGAGCGCAGCGAATCCTCAAATCCGAAATCCAAAATCCAAAATTATCAAGTCGGGACGGATTCATCGAGATCGTGGCTGTAGAAGACAGGAAGGGGTGCGGAGGAACGTCAATCGAGAGCCCATTTAAAAATCCGCAGCCGCGGATTTTTAAAAGGGCTTGAGGCAATGCAGTATGGGTTTGGTAAACGCCTTCGGCCGGCCTCGATCAGGTGCCGGATCGGCCGTCGTCGCAGGGTTCACCCAGGTCATCGAACCTTGAGTGTTCAGGGCCGGCGGGGGCCTGACATACCTGCATCGGTTCCTGCTCCTGCATTTTTTTGCCGCAGCACTCGGGTATTTCAGCACTTGCCTGTGCTTGATTTCCGCAATCAACACATTCGTAATTTTTTTGTTCTGCCATGAATTCCTCCATTGAGTGATAAATAAAATTAAAAAATTACTCGCTACTTTAGAGAATTTAACGGCAGGTGTCAAGCAAGTTCGCAAGACCGCATTTAAAAAGACGAGGCCGGCTGAGCGTTTGATTTAAAAGCCAATATTGATACCGCACCCTAATTATGTCAGCCAGGCAGACACCAGACTTGTTTACAGGCGGTGCTTAAAATCGGAAACCCCGTCAGGGCGCAATCCCGTAGTGCTTGCGTGGCTGTCAACCGGCTGCTGTCAAAAAAGACCCCAAGGGCCTGTAGGCATCGCATGGATACCATTGTCTATAGAGCCTGCGCATAAACTTAAAATTGATCAGAATAAATTACAAAATTGTAGGTCCAACATTTTAAATTTGGTCAATGTTCTTTGAAAAATTGGTTAAAGCAGCAATCTGCTGTGCTTCAGGTTA
>Ga0209338_1000314_pt1 | contig 16782 bp, 15 predicted proteins | sample OlaalgELextract1_FD_187374 | JGI IMG/M metagenome (GOLD analysis project Ga0209338, IMG submission 187374) | Olavius algarvensis symbiont microbial communities from Tuscany, Italy - Type A ELBA extract 1 (SPAdes) (version 2) | ecosystem: Host-associated > Annelida > Digestive system >... | reverse complement strand
TTCTGTTTTACAACAGTGAAAAATATGACACAACCCCAGTGTGTGACGTGCGGACTGACTACATGAATGTATAGCTGATGCACAGTAAACCCGGTAAAATTAGCCCGGTTGGAACGTTAGAACCTAGCCATTGTGTGACATGCAGCAACATGCAAAAGCCAAAGAAATTTGTGAACGAAAACCGTAAATGTGCACAACCGTAAACCAGCACATGTAGAATAACCTGGAATCATCGCGAACTTTGTTCAGTAGATGTAGCAAGAACTCATGAGCATCGTACTCATTGCCGCTTGAATATTCCGGCAACTCTAAAACATATACTAACAAATTACAGCTGTGTGCAATCTCGTATTGCACGTCATATTGCAGTATACAACATAACATAACTGTTTAGTTGCAAGAATACCGAAATCAAACTGAAATCTATTGATCCACAATCCTGACTTCAAGGAAATAAGCAGCACATAAAAGTCCCCAGTCCAATGAAACATGCTCCCCAAGCATTTTGCAAGTCCTCACGTTAAACTCCTCCTCCATTGTCCTGTTAGGAGACCACACTGTGTTGCTGAGTGAGACGACCTGAAGACTAACGACAAGGCAGTAGTGAATGACTGTGGCCACTTGCACAGATTTGTCTGCCTGTGCCGTTATACGGACATATACCAGTATAATCTCCCACCGCCCTCAGTCTACAACATTCGGATTGTACAGGACGCAAAGTTGTCTATGAAGCTCACCATACGGCCAGCTGCAAAAAGTGCCGATATGTTTGCTCGTCATAATAGCGACGCAGATTGGCACATCTGTCGGTACATGGGTACAGTCGAGTGTAACGTCCCACTAAACACAAATGTAGGTTATTTTTTTAGACTAAAGTTTTACGAGTGATTAACCACCAGTGTCAAAGCAAAACACAAACAGTAGGTTATTTTTTTAGACTAAAGTTTTACGAGTGATTAACCACCAGTGTCAAAGCACTGAAGGACAGCAGTTGGTTAGTCGACCAGAACAAAGGTTCTCAACCATGTCAGGCCAAGTCCAACGGTAATAAGGGCAAAACAACGTTATATAGAGCCGTATCTCATAAGCGAGTCTGAAGCGCCTAACATGAACTAAACCCAACGAGGTGAATCAAGAGCAGTTTGACATACCCATTAGAACTGCTCAGATAAGTGTGCAGTGTGCATTGTGCAAACAATCCTACACAATAATATACATGATACAGTGACAGCACACAGCAGTACTGACGACCTTACCTCTTATCCTCCACCCAATTATCATTGCTCGGATGTTGTTTATTGTAGGGGATGGGTAACCGTATCTGTAATAACCTTAATGTTATTGTAAATGTAAATGTAAATGAGGGCCATACTCCTGAGGTTTTCAGGTTTGGTGCAGTGCTCATCTCCCTGACATAGGCCGTTCAGCCCGTAGGTGGGTCAACCACTATTGTCTGTGACGCATGGCCAGTGTGTCGCCAGACCTACCTATGGTATTGCACCGCATTAATTACGACAAATACGTTGCATAAAGTGTAGCGTTTGTGTACTACACAGTTTACAAATAACGACAGTTAACACAGTACCTTGTCGAGCAACAATGTATTGGTGTAGTGGACGAACCACACCACGCATTGCATATGCAGTAACACACGTTGAGCAATCTGCACACATGTTACAAGTACCAACAACATAATTCTCCCAGAGTGACTGCTGATTCGACATCACACTACGAAATGCACACATTTACCTGCCTGTGTCATTTTTTTACAACATGAAAAGAATTCTACTCGGAACTGTATGTGAAAAGCTAGGTGTCATCAATGGAGTCTACTGAAACGTAATTCTTCATCGCCTACAAACGAAGAAGTCACTAAGCGCCTGCTTATCACAGTGAACAGAAGAAATTTCTCTTGAGTCCTTGTTGGAATCTGTTCATGCTTAAGCAAGATTATGTCAGTGCAGCCGGCAAAGACTACCATATGGTAAGACTGGTCGCTGTTGTGAAATTTAACTTTCATCTACATATACGTCAAAACTGACAAACTGTCGTCTACATATACAACACGTGACAGGTGCTGTACACCACCGGCAGTTTTGAGAGAAATATGCCATTCACTTGCAACAGTATAATGTAAGTGAAAACGCATGCATCCAAATGCTTCCAAATTAGCAATAGACTAAGTTTCAGTGCCCAGATAATTCTGTAATTTGGGGTTCTTTTTTGGGTTTTTTGTTGTTGTTGTTATCTAGCTTAGTATCAGGGCAACTACTAGTGATGCCGTAATCCTTGTTGTCCTGGCCTATTGACAATATTATGTATTCACATTTGTAATGTTTATTCGGGCTAACAAATGATTGATCGATTGATTTGCTGTTTGGCAACAAAATGTGTAGCAAAGGTCACATACTCACGTTTCAAACTTAGCTAAAATGAGTCTATCGAGCACAATAACAAACGTGACCATTAGTCCGAAACGCAAGGACATTTACGGCTAAAAAATTGTACACTTCATATGATATATTATTTGAATATATATGTACCGAAAATGGAACACATATGACATGGTCACTGTTATGATAACAGTAATGGACATCATACTGCCTTGAGGTCCATAGAGTTATTGGTACAGCATCAACATTCGTGTGTAGATCTTTCAAAATGCCGTCTACAAACTGGTGACCTGCATAATGGCAAGCAAACAGTTCCTTCACGAATGACACAAACCAACCATAGCAATGGTCCTTACCTGACCGCTTATGTACTTGTACATGTGCGTCAAACGTCTGTCGTACAATGGAGACAGAACGCAACATCTGTATTGTGGCATTCAGAAAACATGTGTTGCCAAGGTTCTTCAGACCCATGTGAACTGTCACCTGAATGCAAATCAGTCACAGCAACACTGCACCACACCTACTACAGTCAGCCTGATTTCAGCACACTTTCAGCATGTGTACACACTACATCTGCACACTGAAGTACCTGGTTCAAGTAATGTAACCTTTAGTAAGATGAAATAATGACAATTCCACTAGTAAACAAGATGTTGGTGAAAAGTGATATGTTGGGCGAAATTTGCACACCAAATTAGAATATATATAATGCTCATACACACAAACACATAGTAAAGATGGTAAAAGAATAATGGCTACATACATGTGCATATATTCGTACGTAGATGAAATTTTAAAGAAGTGTAGTGTCATAGAAACCAAATGAGATTACAATAACGACACTGTTCGTATGTATAATGGATTACATATAACATTATTACAGAGACGTTTGGGGAAAGCAAGTGTAAACTGTTTAACATTTACGTGACAGAGAGTGTAAGGATTCAGCTTCAAGACCAGTAAACTAAACTACTGTTAGTTCTGGCATGTGACATCAAATCATTCCCCAACTGGGGTTCGAAAACAGGACATCATCGTCATCATATTGAATTTGGCAAAATTAATGATGAATGAATACTGCACACAGGCGCATTGATGCAGTTTACTCTTGTTAATGTGTTTTGTTTACACGGTGAAAAAAGTTAAATGCACAATTTACGAACAGTTGATCTGCTTGATTGAACATCACCAGCATGTCGAATGTCCACATTGGTAATCTTCGTTTGAATTTCTACAAATATGAAAAAAATTGTTAACGTTGTTCATAGTCAATGAAGACTGCAATCACTGAGGCAGATTATGTGAATGATGTCGTCAACAGTATGGAAAATACCAATCGAATATCATGGAAAATAATACATTGGAGTGTTTATGTAGAATAGCTATATGAGGCCTAGCCATTGTTCTATTTAGCCATCTTCGCAACCACTTAAATATACTTTGCTTGCTAATGATAGTCAAGACTCCAAGGGAACATGCTTGGATGACATGAAGGAAGATAGTTTTCTTGTTCATGAAAATGCACAGGTGTGGTATAATTCTACATTTACACGCAATCTGTCTATGTTACACTACAGCCGAAACTCGCCAGTACTAGATTGCAGAGTTTTGCTTCTGCTACAGTAATTGGAACTGCCAAACTATTACTGGTACTCGACCGAAAAGCATTTGCACCTGGCATTTTTGTTCCCTTTTTCTGGCGGCTTTTTCGCTTCGCAAGACGGCGGGCTCTTACAGCTGCCAAACGACGCTTGAGTTTTGACGCTGCAATACTGTGTTTTGTAGTACGTCTATTGAAACGAAACGTAGCATGCCGACGGTGACTGCTAGACTGGTTACGGAAGTCATTCAGTTGCTGCTGAAGCTGGTATAGATGTTCGGTCAGAAAATCCCGGTCGTCAGTGGTGTATGTCAGCGTTGAAATCAATGACAGAGTCTGCCGGACTTTTGACTGGAGAGCTGTGACTTGGGTGAGTGACTCGTTTGGCTCACGTGCGACAGATTCAAAAGAATTAGGCTCAACACCAGGATATAACGTGATTGTGGCTGGTGATTCCGGGACAGACTCCGGCTCAACGTCTGTGTGTGAAGTGACTGTGACTGTGGCTGGATGGATTTTTGGATCAAGGTTAAACTGCGGAATGCTTCTGTAGAACTGTGGCAAGCTTTCCCAGCCACTGCAACCTTCTGCGAACATAACGACTGCAAGAAGATGCTTGCAGGGTAAGCAGTGACGCCTCCAATCAACACAATCACAGTGTGGCACACGATGATCCACCTCACTCTGTAATTGCACCACATGCTGTGTCCCTTTCTGTGTGTTCCGCACCACGTATGTGCCGTCGTTGTCACATACATCCGCAGCACAGAGGCCGGTGCAGGAAGGTAGGCGCTTCAGACAGTGCTGCAGCAAGAACGGCGGACGATTTCTAAGAAAGGCTGGCACGTCCTCGTGGTAGCTGCGCACTGTCTCCAGACAGCGGACATTCAACTCTTCATACCTGTCATGGAAAAATGTGCCAATTAAGAATAAGCTGTATCAGATTTGAAGGCAAAAATGCAAGATATCACTAGCTTGTAGTGTGAAACAAAATCATTGATCTATTAATACATGTACTGGATAGCAGTAAATGACTCATTTGCAGCACTTGCACTTGTCACGTAAGCGCCAGCAGTTGTGTATAATCACTCACCTGGCAGTTGAGTCAATGAAATGTGTAACAAAACTATTGCAAGCCTACTGTCCTAAAGTACAGGAGACAAGAGTATTGTACAGTTACAGAGATGAGAGGAACTGACTTGGAAGGTTACTCCATCTCATAGGCATTAGCAGTAATCAACACTACAAGTAAGTACATGCCTGCCGTGACCTTTAACTTAATTCACTTTTTGTCAGATATATGTTCCTTTCAGTTCGGCAAGTATTCGTAGTGTCAGAGATATGTGTACATGTAACGTACGTGCTGTATGTATGTACTGTTGGAGGATTAATGGATTATACATGCACAGCTGTAACAGGTGACAACAGGCAGAAGGCAAATAGACAGTAGAAATAGAGTGGTTCTCTGCTGCAATATACACACATCAGCCAAATTCCAGCGAAGAAGAAGAATCGAACAAAACAGCAAACAGTATATACCACACTTCCGTAAATGACACATGTTGAAAATGACTTTCACTGGCAAATATGCTAGTTGCGACTCTTGTGGCAGATTGACAGAAGAGAAGTGCAAGATAATACCTTCTGTGACACGATGGTACATAGCTCTGCACAATGACCGCCAAAAGGTCTGTCAATGATCCATTTGCACTGTCATTCAAATGCGAATACTTAAGTTTCTGGTGCTGTCTTTCTAGTCCATTAGTGGTAGCCACTAACGTGCTGAAAACGTTACCCAGAAAAGCCTGCACCCAACGCTGCACAACAGATGACATCCATCACTGAACAGTATTGTACAACAATTTGCAAGTTAACATTCAGTGTCTGTCATAAATTTCAATACTCAATGTCCTGATCTGGGAATTATGTGATTATGTGTGCATATAATTTTGCATATAATCTGCGAGATGGGGCATAACTGCTGGAATTGCACATCATAATGCAACAAGTTCTGCACAATTCAACTCTTTTACTAATTAACTTCAGCTGAATTTGTTAACTGTTACAGTGACAAATGCCACAGCCTAACCGTTGGTGCCAGAAACCTCATGCATGCTTCATTTTGTATGTTAGATTTGTAATTAAAAGTAGTATGCCTGTTTCAAAAGGTGCACAACTGTAACAAACGAAGAGGCTGATAAAAAGGAGCACAAGCACAAGCACACTGAACTTCAGACTGGTTCCAGACATGCAGTCATCTGCACAGTCGGTAGGATGCACATTTGTGTGGAAACTCAATTTCTGCGACAAGTCTGCCGAAGTACATGACGAAGTGCGGCATACTGTTAATGTGCATAAACGTAATTAATGTTGACCCGTGTATGGACCAAAGCTTCGCATTTATTTTTGGATGAAGAAAATTAAATTACTCTGTTGAAAACACTGATAATGTGATCCAGTAACACTGCAACATTTCTTGGTCGTTCTGACAACAATAGCTATATGTGAAAACTTTACTCCCATGGACGCAGTAGATCGCCCCCGTGGGACGTTACACGTAAACCCCAAAGTAGTAGAGGATAGTACAGTTTAACGTCCAACTGGACATAATATAAGTCATTTCGGAGACGAAAATTTTAGGAGCATGATGACCCAACCAACAGCGTCAAAGCACTGAAGCACAAAAGATGGTTAGTCGACCGGAAAAAGGATTCTCGACCACATCAGGCCAAACCCAGAAGTAATAACCACAAAACACATTTACATAGAACCATATTTCGCAAGCAAATCCGAGGCGCCTAATATAAACTAAACCCAACGAGGTTGATCCCGATCCAGAACTGCTAAGATAAGTTGGCTGTGTGCATTGTGTAAAAAATGTCATACACAAAACTACAAACAATATAGCACAGAGCAGTTGTGATAATCTTCCCTCTTTTCCTCCAGACAATCATCATAATTTGGATGTCGTCTCTTGGAGGGAGGGGCTCTAAACCCCACAGTGACATATTAATAATCTGAAAAGCCAACAGGTTCAGTGATGCCTACTAACAAATTGGCAATTAGCTAGGATAATCAGCAATTGTGTGTTAAACGTACACAAGTGAACAGTGTAACTCATAAATAATGTTCTTACTTAATGCTGCTCAGTTACCAATATTGTCACCCCGACACTACTTACATGTTGATGCGGTATCCATTTTCTTTCGAGCCACGGCTGAATGCTACTGTCGTATGCATATAAGTCGGCAAGGTTTGTTTGCAATTCATTCAATGTCATTGAATTAGAAACAATCTCCAACCTGCACATTCATTTCATAGGCAAGGTGTTCTGTCAAGATTTGCAAGACATGCCACAAATCATTTCTTACCGGGCAGCGTTCACAAACACTATGCTCTTGATGAATGGTGCTGCTGAATGCTGCTTGGCATCAAATGGTAACATGTTCGCAATGACGTGGTCAACCAAGCCAGCTAACCTCACCACGATAATACAGTCACGGCGTCTCTCTCTGTTGGGACACATTGCACGCAATGCCAAGAAAATTCCAACAGCTCACCCTTCGGAGAACTGGAGGAGACCATCGGGGTGTACCCGTATTACATGGCTGAACACTGTGCAGCAAGATATGAGATCCCACAATCTCACAATGACCGATTCAGCTACGAACCACCATCTGTGGAGGCTGATGTTTACGTTTGGCTCTGTGCACTCCTAGTGGTGCATGCCAAAAAAGAAGACATTCGCAAATATGATATTGACAACAACGAAATTCATAAGCTGTATAGCATATGTTCTGTTTACTTAATACTTATAATGTACAATTTATATAATTATAACAGTAGGTTTCATAACACAATATGCAATGATCAGTTTGCAGCACCACACCAATGGTAACTTTGTGCCATAGTAGAAATACTTGCTGTGTACACTGTCTCAGAGAAAAATTTCACACTCTTTATTTTCCCAATAACTCTGCCAAATATTAACCGATGTTGATAATATTCGGCCTGAGCGTACCCACCGGAATTTTCAACAAAATTATGTATGCGATACCCACCCAACATATGCAGTGCGTCAATACTATACCTTGTAATATAGAACATGATTTCACTGTGATTACGCCGTGTTGCTACAATGTCGCCATTTTATTTTTTCGATGCTTTTGTGCAATTTCAGTTAATTCTGATATTTTTAGCAACCGGCCTCACTTGGAACAAAAGCACATGTTGGACTATCTACATGTAACAATACACTGTAAACAGACAGCATTTTTTCATACGGTCAAAATATGAAACACGAATTGGCAGGAACAATAAAGTGATATCGTTAATGAATGTCAAGCAGCAAAAACACAACAATGATGGAAATCATAATGTCACAGCAAATGTTGGAAGTTTCTTCGTCAGCTGTGACACAAGCATGCAGCCGTCTATGCCACTGGACAATAAGCTGTTTAGTGTCATCTACAGCTGATTTCTTACTTTCACAACTATTTAAAGCTGCTGGCATGTACAGTGAATAGTAAACAGTGAAGGTTGTCAGTAAGGAAACTAAAGTAAGAGCCTGATATGGAATTTCAACATACTTCGACAGAAGTTCATCTTTGTTCGCATGCTGTGCGAGATGTCGATTGAACGCTTGAATTCTGTGAAATTTGCATAGCTGCACACCAGCTTCTGTACACACGTCACATGCAATATAACATAAAGGCAACAGCACAAGCTTTTTGAATCATCATTAATCACAAAAGGATGATACATAAAGCTGTAAAAGTATTATCAATCACATACTTCAAGTAAAGTGTACAACGTTTCATCCATTCACTGTTACCTGTATTAACCACGTGAACAAACCATGTAACTATAAACTTTTTACTTACAAAAGTGACTGGTGTCAATACCAACACAATGTCGGAACTGTGAAGTTTTCATTTGTAGTACTTGTCCTGTTAGTGTAGGAAGTTTGAAATTTTCAACGCACTTGTAACCGAAATATATGCACAATGTACACGATAAACATTCAGTGTGTATTGCCATCCTATTACAATATATAACCTATGCGGAAAGTGCTACAAGTGACGTAATTAAACACAACACTGGCTAGCCAGTATATACTCACACTGCAATGGACGACTTGCAAGTTTGCTGTGTTTAGTTAACACATCGTATGTAACGCACCTGGAAATGTTGCTTCCAGCGCAGTAATCTGCCCCTCATGGAAATCAGTTATAAACTGTGTTGGTTTCCAATGCGGGTTCCACTTGGTAATCTGGTTAATGCCAGCCGCAATGGACTCTTGCCGTTCGTCACTCAGTAGGAATGTGGCTACATTGACGTAGCCGACATTTGAAAACACGCAAAAAAAAAAAAGTGGCATGTCGTATACTGTTGTTCTGTAAGTGGCATCGATCAAGCACATGCATGAGCCGTATAGCTGTAGCATGTCCTGCTGCCACTTGCTCTGGTGAGCAAACACAACTGGTGATGACTGACTGTGTTCATTTCTGTCAATCATCAAACAAATACGTTAAGTAGACTGCAGAAAACTGATGTGTCCAAACAATTGTTGAAAACATCATTACATTCTGCAAGTAACAGTAATTAAAGCATCACAATCAACAAATGTGTCGCATTTTGTTCTTTACACAGTTTCCACAACAACGGCACCATTTTCGTTCTTCTATTCACTATTCACTAATTTACACCAAATATGGCGACGAGAAGTTGTCCAAAAATACGTATTAATCTCATGCAATAGTGTCTACATTACGTGGCATATGTACAATTATCACATTACCTTGTCATGTTACAGGACAAAATTAAATATGCTCCCCCACAGGTTTACACATTGTGAAGCCATCCTTACATTTCAAGGTTGCATTTAGTCACTGGGATCTCTGCATACAGTTTACATCAGTAAGTGATTCACAACTCCTTCACTTATGCACTGTTAGCGTATTTTTTCCAGGTTACCCTATTTAACACTTTTGAATAAATGGAGGGACCAAGACAGACTGACGTATGGATGCACAGCGTGCAATGCATTATGCAGCCGCCTGTTCTAGGACCGACGCTTAATAACGCACTCTTGTGTAAGTCATGACCGAATTTTAATTCAAATAAGGAGGAGTTTGACTAATCGTGGAAGTGACTTCGGGGACAGTGACAGTAGTAGTTCATCTGGTGACGGCTCACCCAGCATAACACCTGGTTTGACCCTAATGGCGGATATGTGCCATAAAATGACTTTTTTCGTCATAATCCTAGCTGATGTGAATATCCTTGAAGCATATGAGCACTGCATATGTTTCTGCTAGAGTTTGTAACGTCCAAAAATCACTATTTAGCAGTAACAATAGAATACTAAGATTGTTGACCACTGACGCCTGTGTCAAACAAACTTCGCAAAGTTGTAAATATCCATCAATGAGCAGACACGAAACTCACCCAACATTAACAATGATGTGGTCATCAATATGCTCTTGTCTCAATCTTGTGACAAGGTTCTCAACTGCCTCTTCATCTGTACTACCAGGCCTGATAACACCACAAACAACATCAGCACTGCAATGTGTGCAGTGACAAACATCACTAAACGACATAAAGAAATGTGCATGTATAACAAGACTTTCACTTGCAAATATGTTACTGCTGTTTTATGACTTGCACACTTACTGTAGACTCATCAACAGACGCATGTACTCCAACTTCTGCAATTGCACTTCTATTCAATTTGCGTACAGAAAGCACACACTTAAAAGTGGCATACCGTAGCTGTGTTGATGTTTTGTAGATGCAGTTGGTGATTGTCCCGGAGCTTGGCCAAAATCTTGCGTCAGTTAACGGCGGAACATTCGTGTTACCGAATAGCTCGTTTGTAACGTAATGCTTCAGGTGACGCTGCATTTCAGGTACACGTCTTACACCAACTCCTACCAACTCCTTCATTTTAGCCATTACTCGACTGTCGGTTGGCAAACATGTTGTTGACATCTGCAAAGCAAACAAATGACATCACGGAATTATTTATAATTATGCTCCTGTACATATGTTCATCTGCAAGTACCTGCACTTGTACAAAATGCACGCACAGACGCTATCTACACCTATGCCAACAGCACCATCCTTCTGTATGGCCAGATGATTACATCGAACGTGCTGTGTTTGGAGATACCAGGTCATCCAGTTGGCACAAGTGTGCGGCGTGAAGACCAGGCAAGCACTGAATGACTTCCGTCAGTACAAGAATAACACCAAAGTTGTTGGTGCAACACTGTCGTCATTGTTGCAACATGTTCAGGGGCTGCCAGTATCATCAGCCAAGTGCGAACGTTGGTTTTCTTGCATAAACACCAATGACACGACGACAAGACACTGCATATCGGTGAAAACACTAGCGTCATTAATCTTTATCAAAATTAAAACGGTCCGTTGCGGGAACAATTCAACCATAAACCATACTGTGGAAAAGTGGCTGGAAAAAGGTCGACACTCATCGGAAGATTTGCCCACAGGAAAAATAACAGGCAGCTCAGATGCTTCCTCTCCTTGGACATCTTTATTTGAATGACTGTGTCCTATGTCTTCAGATTCGGGTGTTTCTGGTACGATGCTGATTCCGTTTGGCCAAGACATCAGTGAAACTCATTCATCACGTACACCTGTCCTATAGCAAGGCTGAGTTTTCGGAAAGAAAAAAATGTTTTGTGTATTATGCGATCATTATTAATGCCGCCTCCATTGCCATTGAGAATGCACTAAAATGCAACATTTCAAGATCAAAATTCAATTCTTTTCTGAGGTGGTGTGGACACAGCCCCCTTCTGCAGACCCAAACCGCAATGGGGAGGGGGAGACCCCTCCCCATACTCCACCCCCTCGTGTCCTTCGGCCACTCACACTCGTGCCACTCGATGTCATCCCCTACCGATTTCCATCACAAATACCACTCTGTGAAAAACGTTAGTTAAGGTTCTGTGCAGGGTTCAGAGTTCCAGATGAAATTTGCTTACAGTTAGGTGTATAGACCACCAACAGGAAAATGTGACAACGTCGCATCAACAATGAAATACTATTCCTGTTATGTTATGTCTGCAACAAGTGTGACGTCAACCTACAATGTCAGTTACCACGGAGACTATGTTACCAATAACTTCGAATCAAGCCTGTCCTGGTATTGATTATATACTGTATGACACGCGAGTCAATCAGTCAATGAAACACATTTCTATAGCGCTGTAAGTCCTAATTACATGCACGTAATGGCGAGGACTAGGTGGAGTGTTTACGTATGCTGTAAGCAGTGTAAAACATTTCTTGTTTAAAATATGAATGAAATCCAGAGAACTTCAGCAGATTGGAAGTTGTATGAAAGTGACTTCAATGCCAGAGGATCACTGACATTGACTGCATTAGCTGAGAATGCCACTGCCATCAGATGATCGTAATATGTTGATGGTTGGCAATCATGGGTGAGTTGAGAAGGTAAGCAATGGTTCCAGTGAATCATGTTTTATAAGTGACGACTGCTAGTTGGTACTGGCATCTTTGACTAATTGGAAACCAATAAAACTGTAAGTTCTGTGCAACATACAGCCTGTTGAGGTTATTAAAGGTGTAGTTTAACTAAAACAAGGTGTTTGCTGTGTAGTCAAGTATACATAGACGTACAAGTTGACCGTGACAACATTTGCAGCTTATACTAACAATTTCATGATGACCACAACATTGACACTTAACACACTGTGAACACAACGATGCATCACTGCAAATCACGTTTCAGGCTACGCATTTATGAACGAGACATGGTTTCGGTAGTAGGCTGGCACACAAACTTCTTCACTGTTTATATGTGCTAGTTTTTACACGCCTCTACAGACAAAATTACCGTACGCTGTTGATGTGTATGCTTACATATAATCATACGAACGGGCGTGGTCAGGATCATGTTACCAATTTTTTCCTTTGCTCCAAACTTACGGTAAAAATCAAGCCTACAGTGACGGCATAACACAGTTTAATAGACGTACATGTCCAGTGTAATGGTCACGGTGACTATCAGCTGAACACAGCTTTACAACAAAGCGATGCTGCAGATTGACACAGTTGACATCGCGTTCAATGGCATCACGAAGACGTTTTGACATAGTTGCTTTCCTACGCCTCGTTGGCTGTTCAATCTAGTCACATACAAAATAATGGAAAAAACACCTCTCATTAAAAGAACTCTGGTATATGACAGCATTATAACGTGAGAGTTACAAGTCAAAATAACAAGCATGAATTCCAAACCGTAGTTTTTTTGTCAACATTTCAAAAGTGATTTGAAACTGATAATGCAGTAAGCATACTTTATACATATACACAGCAAGGAAATGTAGCAATGCATGGCAGAACATTACATGTTATTAGAACATAAACTGTCCATATGCATTTTTATTTGACGTATAGCTTATGCTCAGTCTAGCTGCGACAGCATATACATGCCAATATAAAGGACTGATTACGAATCTGTAATAGTACTTAACCGATGTATAGTAAATAACTATGCACATATTTAGGCTACAGCCACAGTTGATAACCAAACAGAATTAGCCACGTAATCTGATTACAATGTCATACCACAGCAATGTTTTCGTCTATGTCATTTTAAGGGGTATACTTGCATTTAATTAAACCAATGAAGTTGGACACATATGAATTAGTTCACGATTTTTGTAGTGAAAATTTCAGTCACTGGGGTAAATTGTGTTATAATGGATGCGAAGAAACTTTGTTATTTAACCACTGTACACAAGAACACCAACGAAACAGACGGAAATGCTACAGCAATAGCCAAGTTACTGTGTAATGATTATTGACCTAACAAATTCACGGAAGAGAAGGTAATATTTCAGTGGCGTAATGAAAATATTCAAGATAGCACACTAACTTCACGGACTGCATTTGTGAACTTCACACATATTTCATGGCAGTGATGTAGTCCTCGAGGCCAGGCCTCGGCCTCCAGGCACCTCAAGGCCAAATTTTTATGGCCTTGGCCTAGGCCTCTGAACGTATGGCCTTGGCCTTGAAAGGTTGAGGCCTTGGCCTTGAGACTTTGGCCTTGAATACATAACTGGAATAAACTGTGTCATAGTAATAAATTAACAATAATTTACATATAATTAATAACCAATTTTACATGTCTAAGCAAAAGCAATCAAAATTTCGTACTGCAGTTCATTACCTATCCTGTCAGCCTGGATGTCAGACGTATTGTATAGTGTGTAGCCTAATTTCTGCACTGGCTGTATGCTTAAAGGCCTTGGCCTCGGCACCTATGGCCTTGTCCTTAAGGGTTGAGACTTCGACCTTGACTACATCACTGTTTCATGGGCCCTATTTCACTGTTTTATGAACATAAAGCAATAAACATAGTAATCAAATGATTTCTAATGCTGCATTTCACAACAATAGTATATTTCTATTTCAGCATTATAATGTAAACTGCCCTTCAAATACCATCTAGCCCACTACTCACAGGAAACACGTCAACCTTTTGTCCGTCAACATCATGCACTTTCATTAAGCGTATGAAACTGTAACAATTGATGACCTCAGGAATTGTGTGACTAGACTGTAAATAATAGGCATCATACAAGCAGAAGAGTAGCACGTGGTAAACGACAAAAGTGGCAGTGAAATGCATTAACAATCATTGACCATATGCAGAAATTGGTTATAATTCACAGGAAATCATATAATTCATGGAAAATCGTAAATTTGCCAAAAATTCCATGGCCATCAAATTGTGAATTAGGTTTGCTTATAGTAACAATGTGCCAAATGTGTTTGTAAACATTAAAGACATAACAAAACAGTAATGTCATTTTCTTCGGTGTACATAGTGCATATTATAACTTATCATTGTTGTTACTATACTTACTATTACTAATAATGAACATTGGCGACACCAGCTATGGAGCACTGGGGCACGTGCCCCCCCCACCCCTTCCCCCGGATATTTCACATATATGTACCAATTTGGCCATTTCTACTTACACATATTTGCATTAAGCAGTGGTAATCACTTCATTTTTACATTACACTGAACTGTTTATGTATGAATTTCTGTGTAAATTCTGCCTGATTTTGTCGTAGGTGGCGATGGGGTGCAATGTTTGTGCCCAGTGGCTCATGCAATATATAATGAGGAGGGCAGGGTACAGGAGGAATTCATCCCCTGTCTCAGCATCCCGTGGTTTCTTTTCTTGCTTTATGCTGGAACTTTCTCCCTCCAATGTTGACAAAGAAGTGGCAACTGTCTGTCTGCTCACCGAAGTCGCTGCATTGTTTAAAAAGGGTTTTTCACCACGCAGGGGCCACACGTTGCCCCGATAAACGTGAAATTTGGCACCGGGGAGCAAACGGTCCGGTCTGCTACCCCGTGCCAACTTTCACATTTATCGGGGAAAAAGTGGGGGAATACAGCCCCAAAATTGTAAAAATTTTGAATTTTGCCCACAAATTTGCCCCCACCAGGGGCGACTCGTTTGCCAATTTTTTTTACGAAATTCTCATCGTTTGTAGGCGTCTATAGGCAGCTTTTAAGTTTTTAATTTGGTCACTTTCGGGGGACACGTAGATAGGACCACATCACGCCGGTCCTGCGACGGCTTCACTGGCTGCCCGGGATTAATGGCGAAAGTAGGCGCGAGAAGGGAAAAGGGGAGGGGAGAGATGGGGAAGGGTGAATAGGGGAAGGGATGGAAGAGGGTGAAGTAAAAAACGGGAAGGGAAGAAAGGGCGACGTTTTCGCTTTGGTTAAAACAAATTCCTGGGTACGGCCCTGGAAGCGAGACACCATTATTTTTCAAAAGTCGGCTGTAGTGTTCATTTTATGGACTTTGTGAACACGCAGGCCGTGCCCCCTGGACCAAAATTTTGGTGACACCACTGATAATGTAACACACACAGAATTTACAACAGATGCAAAAGGAAACAGATTGCCGTCTTATTCTGTCGTTTAGTGGCAGTTATAACCACAGTATTTTATTGCGATGGTGAACTGTTGCCATCCGAAAACATGTGGAATACAGATAATACTGATTGCTAACTTTCACACTTTGGCATTCTACATCATAGGCCTACCCGAAAGTCCGGAAAAAATGCACACTCTTTGACCACAACAACAGCTGGACAGCCAAGCTTTCTTGTCCGGCGAATTTTACGGCTTTTCTTCGTGCCATAGCTGTGATCCTGTGCAAAATGCCATATGCAGTTTCAATAAACACTGCACATAAATTATCACATTAACTCATGTGTGACGACAATTATCAAAATGGTATGTATCTGCACAGACCACTGATTAAATATGTAACAAAATGGCAGACAACTTGCCCTGCTTTTTTGATAAGTGTTTCTATACCAGACCATGTCAGCAGGAAAATGTACACTGTATGCAATAATTCCTGCATTGCTCCCAAGAGAACAGTAGCCCATATGACATAAATTTTAGGCACTATAGCAAAATGTATATGGAATGTAGGTGCCCGACAAAAATTGCATGTGTTAAACATTTGGGCTGCACAGTAATGGGAAGATCCAGGCAGGCTGACTAGAGTTTAATGTCCCACTCGGCACAATGTGTGTCATTTCCGGGACAACAGATGTACGAGCCTGACGACATCAGCGAAAGCAAAAGCAGCCGAGCTTTTCCGGTTGCCGCTGCCCGAATCTGGAACACTCTGCCCGTCAACGTAGTTTCGGCATCAACTGTTCAGTCCTTCCGGCATAAACTAA
>Ga0209338_1000303_pt1 | contig 17316 bp, 12 predicted proteins | sample OlaalgELextract1_FD_187374 | JGI IMG/M metagenome (GOLD analysis project Ga0209338, IMG submission 187374) | Olavius algarvensis symbiont microbial communities from Tuscany, Italy - Type A ELBA extract 1 (SPAdes) (version 2) | ecosystem: Host-associated > Annelida > Digestive system >... | reverse complement strand
TGTTCAATACGGGGCATGTTTGCACTTGTCAGTGCAAAATGTTTGGGGGGCTCACTTTTTTCTGGACACACTGTAGACTTTTTCTGAAGTCGTGAAACCTTGTTTGACACATGAATCAGTGAAAAATAATGTGGTAATACTGGCAATGGTCAACAAAAACCACACAGCACAGTTTGCAACAACTACCATCTAATTACTCTTATACTCTTATCATGCAACCCTCTGCACTGATCACTACAGTAATTTAGATGTAAATCATACCATATGCATGCATTCACCATAGAAAAACGATTTCCGCACTTTCACATCCTTGATCTTGACGTTTGACCAAAATGTAGCAGTCTAAAGAGACTGAGTAATACTTTGCCTTTACTTGAAGTGAATCAGGCTATTTGTAATGGCATTTTTCTATCCTTGACCTTTCAGTGTGCACTGTGCAATATGACCCTTATCACACTCCCTCAAGGGACAATTTATCTTTCGTTGACTAGTACAGGGTGTCTACAAATGCATCAAATTAAATTTCCTTTAGACTGCCAGGATACATTTTAACAAAACTCCAGTAGTTTTTGCATGGTGACGGCCACGTGCACATGCTGATAGTGTTTACCTCTGGACTGCAGCTAAACTTTATGACCGGATGTTCTTCTTGTCAATTATTGATCATTGACATACTATACAACAATTTCCAGGAATGGCAATTAAATTCCGGTAGATTTGCAGTATTTCCAGAAGTTGTAGACATCCTGTAGTACTTGCCATGTTCCACCTACATACCAAACTATAAGTGTCTGCCTTCACCCATTCCCGAGACAGATGGGGAGTCTGAAATTTAAAAAAGTGGGTCGTGTGACTCTGCCCATGTCCCTTTAAGAGCCGATTTATCTTTTGTTGGCTAGTACTTGCCACAGACCACCTACTTACCAACGTTGAGATATATGGTTTGAAGTAGATTGGACCATTTTGGTGGACAGAACCACGAAAAGACAGACAGAACCACTGAAGGACCCACATCTGTTGCACCCAAAAGCAGTACCGGGATGGGTAATTATTATATTATAATTACATTCTGCAGTGCAAGCATGTAACTTCTAGTCTGAGATATGTCAGCCTATGTGCACATTTATAAAACAGTCCTTTTTTCTGCACTTAAACTGGCATAACAGAGTTTTCCAAGGTGAAAAGAACATAATTGTCACAAAATGGTTAATTTATTTTTCAGCAAATTCAAACTAACTGACGTACACGGACAAACGGTATTCTTAACATGATGGTCTTCGGCAAAATAAAATATGTAATGACAATACTCTGTATATTTACATCACTATACAATGGTGACCAAGAAAATGTTATATGGCCATAAAACATACACTGTACATATATGCCTCCGAGACAACAAAAATCAGGGTAAAGAAGCAGAGAATATACATTGAGTTTTATCACACTGGCTCATCTATGTACTCGGGTATTGCATCGCGGCAAATACGCGTGATTCATTATGCTAACGACGACTTCGGCACGTAACTCTTGATTTGTGTCTAAACAATCAAGCACAGTAATTAACAGCAAAACATCATGGAACACACATGCATAGCAATTAATGCACCAAACACGAATGTCAATCAAGCCTTCTGAAGCAACAGTCATCACTCGGTCGTGAAATATTGTGATGCAGGCTTCGGATTGTAATGTGCTGCAGTAACAACTTCTGAACGGTCGGCAAACAGCTACCGCAGTGCTGCATACAACACAGACATACAACAGATGGAATAACACACTAGAAAGCACTCAACAGTGCAAACCTCTACCACGGCACCTGAACATACCATGTATAATAATAGCATCACATTAGTCATAACCACAACTTGGCAGAGGTGAGTGGCACTATCTCATGATTACACATGCAAACAAATGGTGTCACAGAGCAAATCTCGCCCCATGCCCCACTGCAGGGCTCTGTCAAAATGACAAATTAAATAGCATGACAGTATACATGGCTGGTGTCTCGTATAATGAGAAAGGGTCTTTGAATTTTCGATCCATCCCATCACTAATTTGGTTTTGGTACTGTACTCGTTACTCAAGTTTCCATTTTTGCCCACAGGTAATTTTGATAATTGCTGTTTAACCTCCCTCTATTTATTCCAAGTGTTAATTTCATCTAATTCAGCATTATAAAACTAAGGCGTGTTGTCCACATACAACATCGCTTATATCTGAAACTGATATTGCCTAGCTCTACACATAGTTCTCTACTAATTCCAATGAAGTATTCCCAAAAATGTAACAACTTTTGTAATTTTGTGTAAACTGGCCCATCACTGTCTGCTGTAAACGGTTTCCCATACTGTTGCCATGGTAACAAACATTGCAACCACAGAGGTACTAATGAAATGGCTAAATAGTGGACTGACTACCTTTAGTATATACACGAACATCATCAAACTTACGATCACGAAAAATGGCAGACACTTCAAAAGACGAGCTGCAATGGGTGGAGGAATATGCCACTTAACAGCTACGTCGCAGTATCACAAGTCATGCTTGCATAAGTGATATTGTTTTAAATGCGTTAATTTTCGGCAGTATTTCGTCTGCTTGCATTAATATTAAAGAACATTTAATTGCTGCAATGTCTTAATGTCAAGTTAAAGTTAAAGTTCGCAGGTTATCTGCCGGGTACTACTAATCTATGGATGCCATTTTTGGGGATAATTCCGGTGGTGACATAGATTATGATAAGTGTCAGTGCGACAGGCATGATAGCAACAAATATCATAACACACGTGAGCAAAAACACAATAAATTAACTTGCTAACTGCATTACTAACATGTACATACTGGTAATGATTATGCTAATTCGTAGTAATCATGTTATGACGTGAGAAAGACCGAAAACTAGTGATGATGAGTTTCAATGACAATAACACTAACACTAATGTTCACTGTGATATAATCTCAGCCATGGTTACTACAAGCACTTAATTACTTATAAGGCGAGATGTTTACGGAAGCAACTGACTAAAGCTCCTAGATGGTCCACAAGCTTACCATAATATCAAAGACAGCATTACACATTCAAATCGACATCATTACTTGAAGTGCTAATACACAGTTTGTAGTATTGGGTCACTGAGACTAGTGATACTTTCCACGCTATATACTCAAGTATATGGGATGACCAAACTCCTATTCACACAAGTAAGACCAATTAACTTGACCAAAAATAGCAATGTCAGCATATGGTGAGACACAATCAACATTATGATGCTTACAGACAGCAAAGCAAGGGAACTAATGAAAGCAGAGCAAATTAAGACGAGATGCCGACGCTTTATGAAAAAACTAGTCAAATTACGCACGTGCAGGAAGTCTTGGCATGTCGCACTGCTCGCAATACTTCAGTGCTGGATGATTGAGGAATGTACAGGCAGAACAACTCCAGCTCTCGCCTTCAGTGTCGTCACTTTGCCGGGTGGTAGGTGGTAATGGTGGCACGTATGACCCTGGTGATGTAACTACATAATAACACCAAACATCATCACTAAGCATATGCACTGAATATATCATCACACTACAAGAAATAGCACAACATATTTCAATCAATCAAAAAGTGAATTTATATAGCGCGTCTTCAATAAAAAAATTCTCAGACGCGCCACCTACACATAAGCACGCTCAAACAACCATGTCTTAAAGTCCACGCTTGAACTGTTCCCTGGAAATGTCACTGCTTCGTAGGTTTTGTGGGAGTGAGTTCCAGACGGAACAATACACAAATGTCTTTTAAGAACAATACACAAATGTCTTTTTTTGGAGCTGCAGCAGACCTTTTGGTTTCGGCCCAGCATGCCAGCTAGTGGTCATACAGTCGTTGTCGTCATTTCTGGCATGCAACTCACGATTGTGTAGCGCCATACATCGAAATCATCCTCCACAGAGGGCGGTTCTGAGCCAAATCTGCTGCTTCGGGGAGTGTAAAATGATGTTTCAGATCCTGTTGAATGGTGCTGATCCATGTGATGTGGGGACGACCCAGTTGTCTTCTCCAGTCTGCCGGAAGGGAGGCCAACAGGATCCTCTTGGCATATGCGTTGTCGTCCATGCGCATAATATGCCCAAATAAGGTAAGCTGGCGCGACTGGATTATAGCAGTAAGTTTGGGTTGCTTCGTTAGCCTCCGTACATCATCATTCCGTACAAGTTGGTACCACCTGATGCCAAGCAGCATACGCAGACACCACTGGTCGAGTGCATCGATCTTACGTGCATCCGTGACAGGCATAAAAGGGGACCAGTGATTAACTAAGGGCCAAATCAAATCCAGAGTTAGGCGAGTATAAAGGAAGTGTGGGTTCTTGTCCTCAAGCTATTCATGTTTCTTTCAGCTGTTTCCCCGGGTTCTCCTTTCTATTAGACCCTAGAGACAGACTGGGAGACCTGGAAAGGAAGGTGGGAGTGCTTGTGAAGAACTTGAGGACAACTAGGGTGGTATATTGTGTTAACGTTTGTGAAGAGTTCTGGTGCCGGCTCACCCAGGTTATCCCAGATAAACAGCCATTAAATAGTTGTTGTTGTTCACCTACTTCACACATATACTACTACTGTAATGGCTTTGCAACAAACAGAATCGCTTTTAAGGCATCTGTTTCAGAATGTAAATTTTAATGTTGAAAATGAAGAAATATAAGTTTAGTTGTGTGTTGAACACTTCATCCACTGTAGAACGCCTGTTGTGCAATGACAGAACACAGTTACACAGTTCATTCAAGAATGCATAACTGAAGAAGCAAACAGTCAGTCAACATACGGCCGAGGTGCGGTGTGACAGGTGAACTGACTGATGTACCACTAGATGTCTCACTACTGGTGTGTGGTTTGCCTCCACGCTGCAATGAATCTCTTCTGTTAAACACCTGCTGTTCCTCTGGGTCCAGCACTCCCAGTGGCACTAACAATATCAACAATTTTGCTGTTACATATGTAAGTATGACTACCAATGAATCTCGCACCGACCTAGCATAGTTTCATGGCTTTGGCACCAATAATCTACTCTGTTTCCTAATCCTAGTTATGTGATGTGGCTGACAAATTTCACTATTACAAGTAACATTATCCATCCGTGTATCTATGAAGATTACTTCAGGTAAAAGTCCATAGTTAAGAAACTATTAAAACTAGTAACAGAAACAAAGAAAGCAAGAAATACAGAAAAAAAACATACAAAAGCTTATCATACACCAATAGCCACAAACCACTGTTCAATCTTATCACACGTTTCATCACACTGTTGGTCGAACAAAACACCACAGCTCATTGAAGGATACCTATCACTCGCACTACAGCCATTCCACGCTACAAGATGCCATTAGTCATTGCAGTGACAAATCTAACTCTCAAGATGCCATTAGTCATTGCAGTGACAAATCTAACTCTCACCAACACAACTTCCCTTATTTTGGCCAGCAACATAAAAACTGTACAGCAGTGTACTGTACACGTACCTCAATAATACTGTAAAAAATATCAATTACAAAAACAAGAGTTAGTATAGTAGTCTTTAACGTCTCATGCGACATATTGTCATTTCAGAGACAATGTTCCCAGCCAATCATTTGACTAGTGTAAAAAACGGACTTTCAAACCAATCACTTGGCTGGTACTAGCAAAACAAGTACAACGACAACCAAGTGACAACACATAAACCCAAATAACAATTGATGAAAACCAAACATATGCAAAACTAAACTACATAACTGTTTTGAGCTCTACAGTATAGTATAGTAGTGTTTAACATCCCACTCGACACATTATAGGTCATTTCGGAGCTCTACAAAGTCAAAGGTGCAGAAATAATAATTGTCTACTTTTGCACAACACAGTCCACCATACATAAAGAACTAAACTTGCACAGTGCAGCAGAATGCAGTGCAAATAGACATGTATGCTCAAATGTTCACAATAAAATGATACTTGATGGCAGTACTACCTGGAGGTCAGCAAAGCAATCAGCATAACCTTATTTCCGTTTACTCAGTTGTCTAAAAATATGTTTACTTACCCCATATGGACGACACATTGCACCGATATATGTGAAATTTGCCAACCTTCACATTTATTGGTGCTTTTAGACCATCAAGTAAACAAAATAGCGGCAGTCCTGCCGGTAAATTACCATACATTAGAGTACATATATGTGCACTGCATAGGTCGGCACCCCAATTTCAACTTCATGGGCACATAAATGTGGGATTACAACTTAAAACTGTCAAAATTGTAATTTTGCCAATAAATTTGCCCAAGACGGACAACTGTACGCACGAATGTTATGAAATGTTCAGCATTTAGACACGTCTATAGGTTGCTTTCAGTGGACAGACAACCAAGTCATAAGCATTTACCCTTGATGGGGGGGGGGCACTATGCCACAAATTTTCAATAGTTGTTAGCAGGGCAAATGTATAAACAAACTACCAAATTGTGATCGTATTAGGGCTAGTTCCACGCCCCTGCACTAATAAACTTAGTTTGGAAGTGGGAAAAGTAGGATAGTTGTAACAGAAAAAGCATTCGACTGCAATGTTCTCATTGTTCTGTTGGTATTGCAAGGACTTACAGCTGATGCTTTGATTTCTAATTTCAAATGTGACCTGACGCATATGACTTACTTTGTCCACCATCAGCCAGATCAATTTCACGTGCCAGAAGCTGAATGTCTACTCGCAGCTTTCGGTTTTCTTGTTTCAGCTTCTCCACATCTTCAGCCTGCAAAAGTCACCAGTTAATACTTTACCTCCAGTCAAACAAAGAAAGGAATGAAAGTCAAAAGCAGCAGTATAGTAGGGTTTAACGTCCAACTCGACACATTGTACAGGTCATTCCGGGGACGAGGTCACACAACCCAACCAACAGCGTCATAGTGCTGAATGACAATGGTTAGTCGACCAGGTCAAGGCCCAATCCCACCAGGTTCAGCTCACTAAAAGGTAAGGAAAAGGATGTAACCAACAAAATTTTAATACATATACAGCACCATGAAGACCGCAGATACAGTGCTTGGAAGATAGCGAGCTAAACCAAGCAAGATCATTGCCCAATCCAGTCAACCGACTGTTAGAAGTGCTCGTATCTTCATGCACCATTATAATAGTAGACAATACTGTAGCACAAAGACAGTTTTATTAATATTCCCCTTCCTGCAGACCAATGTCACATCTCAGATGTGGCCAAGTGGAGGTAAACTTACACAGGTAGAAAATTATGAACGTCAGACACACACACACATGTACCGGTATGCTTGTGTTTGCACTTGTACTGTCAAAACATCTTCTGGTGAGATTAAATCAGCAGATAATATGAAAATATTACAAAAATATTAACAAATCCAAACTTTACTCCAACCATGCGATGCTCCATCTGTTCTGATCAACACATCAGCATCTGTTGCCATCACTGTAGTTCTGGATTCCTCGTACTACATCTCAACACTGATTTTACAGTCCACTATGATTCTTATAACCAACAGCATGCATCTAATTTGCATTCTCATAACAAATTATGTTATCTCAATTTTGTTACTTACTTTACTTTGTTATTATACAGTCAAATCAATAAAAGATCTTCCATATTCCAAATCACACTGTCAGTAATGGCATACCATTAAAAGTTCACAATGTTACAGCAGCAAAAATTGGATGTCCTATTTTATCTGTCTGAAATTCATCATCATCATCATCATCATCATCATCATCATCACCATAAACGAACTGACTATGGTGGCACAAAGTCAAAAGACTGCAAGGACACAGCACAAAAATGAAAGAGTCATGGCGTGATAAAATTGTCATGTCCAAGCGAAGCTACTGGAGTAGCTTAGAGTAAACAGAACTGTCTTGAGGTGACGCTCGAATGTTAAACAGTGAAACATAACGCACCGTTGGAAAAGCTTCATTACGCTGAAGCAGTCGATGTGTTAACTCGGATTCCATCCGCGCAATACATGAACGTAGTTCGTTGATGTATGCCACACATTCTTGATGTTTACACGAGAACTTGTCAAAATTTGTGGACTGTACAAAGCTCAGTGCTGTGACAGAAAATTCACACACTTTCAGAATTAATTTACTGCCTGTGACACAAATATACACTGTCTCGCTGAATTCATCTGGTTGGAAGTTAACTATTAGTTAAATTCATCAAATACAACCAAAAATTATTACCTAAAACAGGACATTTCAACCTCTATCAGAGACCTTCATCAGAAGAACATGGTACTCAGTTCTTCCGGTTCTTGACACGACGGGAAGATGCCGTGTCAAGAAAGCAGGAACACAGGACTGAAGTGGAATCCAAAACAGGAAGCACATTCACTAGAAGCCTTCATGCATAAAGTTTAACAGAACACAACAAATCTGCTCTCACCGACCATGCAACTCAAGAGAACCATGTCATGAACTGGTCTCAAGCGACGGTGATCGACACAGAGCCAGAGCGTTTTACCAGATGGATTAAAGAGGCCATACACATCCCAAAGGAAGGACAACAGGCCATGAACCATGACAAGGGCAGCTACCAACTGAGCCACGCATATGACCACTTTCTTGACACAGCGTCTTCACGGCGGGTCAAGAACTGGAAGAACTGAGTACCAGCTTCTGATAAAGGCCTCTGATGGAGGTCGAAACATCAAGTTTTAGGTAATAATTAAGGCTGCAGATTAATCGCGTTAATGGCACGATTAATACGATTAACGATTAATCGTGGATTTTTCAGCATCATCTCGTTTGGTTGTTTGTGTAAAATTGACCTGGAAAGTCGGTAGATCATGGCGACACACATGCCTATCGTGGCGACACACATGCCTATTTGTTTACTTACTTATTGAATAAAATAAAACTGGATATAACGTAAAAGTTTGTTAGTTTTGGAATATAAAATTACCAACGATTGTTTTAAGTTAGCGTGAGGTTTTTTTATTTCGAATAAGCCTACTGGCAAGAGTGCAGTTTATGAACGCCAACAAATTTCGATCAAACTTATTTTCCTGGTTTTAGGGTTAGGGTTATCGCAACTATAACCCCAGAAATTATTAGCGCCTTTTTCATCTCCCACATACAACAAGCAAACACAGATACAACAGTTTTGACTGGTACACTTTTCATGAATTTTGAGCCACAATGTTTAATAAATTTAAATTTAAAATAATTTAAATAACAATTCAGTTTACTCGGCGGCAAAATATCACAGCATAAAATTTAAATATAATGCAAGGAGGCAGCAACAGAAAAGAATAACAAGCATCGAACCTTGTCTTACTAGGTAAACACAAAACATACTAAACAACAATTAATTTTTCCTTCGACAAAGCCAACGATTAATTTTTTTAATCGCAATTAATTGATGATTAAAAAAAATAATCATCCTGCAGCCCTAGTAATAATTTTGGTTGTGTTTGATGAATTTAACTATTAATAAATATACAGTGTATATACACTGTGTTCCAAAAAACATGTGACCACATTTTCGATGATAAGTTGAACTAGAACTGTCCGTTTACAAAAAATTTTGGCAAACTTATTACTAAGACTATAGGCCATCGACAGGTAATTTTAGTTTCACACCTCACCTATTTAGTGCAGCTACTTTATCTTGGGAAACTGTCAAGATTTGAATATCATGAATTTAGCCTTAAGTTGTTGATTTTCCCAATGCTACAATACCAGGATATTAACTGCAAAACTGTCACCATATCATTTTGCTTACTTATTATTCAACTTAATATAATATAATAGAACAATAATATAATAGAACAACAAAAAGATTTATTGTAGGAAAATTGTTTACCAGCGAGACAGGAGATGCAATTGGCTTTCGACAACAGCTGAGCATGACGATACCAAGGAAAACCTAAGAAAGTGGATGGATGAGGGATGAGTATATAAAACTGAAGAAGATGGCAGAGAACGAAAGCTCTAGCAAATGGTCATCAGCTCGCCAAAGCTCAAAGAAGATGAAAACCAAAGAATGAAATGAGCATCACAGATGAACCAAGAACACATTTTACAAGTTACAACAAGCAGCTCTGCTGTTGCAAAGAGGTTGAGCCTTCATGTCTGTCAATAGTTAGCTTCAATAGTACAAAACGTCAAGCACAGTCTTTTATTGTTAATTGCATTTAAACAGGCTACAAATTTATCACTGCGTGCAATTAAATGCAGTTCTGTTGTCTTTCGCATAACAATGAGATTTCTTGTCATAAACATTTTGTCATCGTCTCCTGCCATCAACAAACTCAGCCGCTTAGTACCAGCGATAAGTGTCACAACTTCCCATGGTCCAGCAGCACCACGTTGATAATGCCTGGCCGGTCACAGCGTTGACAGCATGCGGTGAAGCCGCATGCTGTCAACGCTGCAGAATCGCGATTTCTGCCTACCCCACCTGCATTCGGTTCCCGTCACAATAATGCCATGTTGTTTGGTACGGAAAAACTAGAATGGCTTGGCTACCTGACAGTGAAATTTTTTTGAAGATATTATGTTTATTCGTTTTGACAGAATTCCCAAATGTGACAGACAGACACACACACGGACACACGCTGCATGACGACATAGGCCACACTTGCATAGCATCGTGCGGCAAAAATGTAATAAGTAGCCAACAACTAATTTAATGAATGACACCATAGAAACATAGTCCAATGTAACAGTGACACATTTCATACCTTTAGCATATTCTGGATTGTCCACAGATTCACTCTTAAGTCTGGATAAATTGCTACTGTGACAAGCAGGCACACCTGAAGCACTGTTGGCAGATACAGATGACGATGATAGGTAAACAGGTGTTTCACTGCCACCAGTCACTGATGGAAGGCATTCACAAGACGACGATAACGACGAAACGTATGTTGCTGGCATCTGTGGGCTGCTGAGCCAGGCTTGCTGCGGGTTGATGTACACAGCACTGTAGGAATTTGATAAATGGTTAGACAAAGCAGTGGGAGGCACCGGATCTGACAAACGATTTTGTGATCTTTCCGGCACGGTACTGCCTCCTCCCTCGGGTGATAGCATGTTCACATGGGTTGCACTCAAGTAAGTTGGTTTAGACCGTTCACCTGTATTACCCGAACAGTTCACTCTATAGCTGACCCCAATGGTGACGGTTTTTTGCTGAGCGGTTTTAGCGGTATGAACAGCAGTTGTTGACTCATCAGGTAGATGACGTGAAGACTCAACTCTAACATCTTGTCTGAGCGCATTATGCTGGTACAACTGTGCATCAGCCTTAAAGCTAAAGGGATCATGCTGCATAACAGCAGCAGTAGCTGGGATACTACCATCAAATCCTCTAAAATGCTGACCTGCAGGCACTGCATCTAACGATGCCATAGGCAAACTGGACCTTGGTGTTGGGTCATGAACACGACCTGATGCCTCGGAAAGTGGAATATATGGATATGACTGTGACAAATGCATAAGTGACTGACCAACGCCCGGACTTGTCTGACCAAAAGACGATGCCCCAGCACTGTGACCACTAGACACACTGCTCAGACTCTCAGCTGAATCACAGTGCTGCTGCCATAAATCTTCTGTACTGTGACGAGCCATGTGACTTGCTGCCATAGACCTATTATGCACCATATTTTGATATTTCTGACGCTCTTTGGCCAGCATCTCGTAGCAGCGTTCTCTGTTGTAACAACACTGTAACACATACAGGAAATTTCTTTAATTAAATCCACCAAACCAAACAACACTCGTACCAAACGCATAACGCTAATTAGTACACGTATATTATTCAAACCAAAGTAGCACTCTACAAAGCCATTTGCCTGTCTATTCTTCTGTATGGCTGCGAGACTTGGACTCTATACTGACATCAGACACAGGCTCCAGAAGCCTTCACATGTGTTGTCTAAAAGCCGCAGCTATCTCCACAGTCATACAACATGTCACTCTCAATTCTCCTAACGTCTTTGTCAAAGTCGATACACTACCGTACTGTAAGCAAGCAAACAAATGATATTAAACAGAGAGAAGTCAATTAACTGCTGGATGACCACATGGCATGTGGCATGGACCCTTGCACTGTACATGTAGTACGAAGGTCGTTCCATAAATAAGTAACAAAACGACATCATTCTGTTAATTTTTTCAAAATATGAAAATTTGGAAATATACGTTTTGTAGGGAATTTACTTGGGGACATACACTGGAATTTTTATGATGGTGATGTCTATGACATTTCTATTGCAACTCAAGTGTTGAACAGTATTGCGAGTTAAATGAGAAAAGTGAACAAGTTTAACAAACAAATGTGCTTAAATGTCAAACATTAATGTGTCATTTTTCAATGTATTGTCCAAATTCAAGCAAACATTTATCCCATCACACTCCTGTTTGACCGCATGAGGGTATCGACAACTGCGATCGTTCCGTCGGTCGTTGAAACAACACGGCGACCAGGTTCTTCCTCATCAACAACACTTTCTCGACCAATAGCAAACTTTTTACACCAAACATGTATTGCTGGTCTTGTAAAATACTTGTCACCATATACTGGACGCAACTCAGACTGAATGGCATTTGCGCTAAGTCCTTTTAAAGCACAGCAAACGAATAACAGAAGGCTGTTCCTTGTGGGATGATTTCAACGACAACGTTGCCATATCTAATGTTTATAAATGACGTCACAGTGATGTCATCGTAATAAAACTCATAGCTCGTACTCAGAATTAAATCCCCTAAAAATGTACATTTCGGCAGTCTGAAAATTAACAGCATGACGCCATTTTGTAACTTATTTATGGAACGACCATCGTATTCGTTGTTTATTTGTTTGTCTGCACACCAAGTTCGATAAAGATGTGCTGTTAACAAAACTGATGGCGACATGCTGTACGACTGTAGAGATGGCTGTGAACGTTGCACTGTGGACACTGAGATCCCTCTGGGAGTCGAATGACTACACTAATGCCCGGCTTTATGAACTCGGGTTAACTCGCGAATTAACTAATCCGACAGTAGGAGTTATCCAGAGTTTAATCTTGGTTTAACTTTTTTGTGTTTTAGCAACATTTTCTAATCCGGTATTAACTAATTCTAGTTTAACCTGCACCTCACTTGTAAGCTAACCTCTTATTGGTTGATGGCGTCCATGTGACTTGTGTGCGTCATTTACCATGGATACCATACTGTTTACATTAGAGACGGATATTTATCACGGTAAAAACACACCAATGTGTGTGCCGCCACTTACAAAAAAAACGATGCTTATGCATAAAATCGCAATGCCACAACCAGCTGTTGAATTGGCAAAACTCCACCGTGCAATTCTGTTGCGCGACGCAGCTCCAGTACGATCCCGTCGAGCAGATTGCAGAAACATCGCTTATTCATGCGGAAACTTGAGCGAAAATCGATGTCATCCAACTCTGTCAGAGAATTCGTCCACTCAAGATTCTGCACGAACATGCGATGTTTCTGCAATCTGTCGACAGGATCGAACTGGAGCTGCGCTGCGTCACGCAACAGAATCGCATGGTGGAGTTTTGCCAATTCAACAGCTGGTCGTGGCGTTGCGATTTATGCATCGGCATCGTTTTTTTTGTAAGTGGCGGCACGCACTTTCGTGTGTTTTTACTGTGATAAATATAAATGACTCATTATAATGAGGCCATCTCTAATGTAAACAGTATGGTATCCATGTTAAATGACACACCAAACGTAAACACAAGTCACGCGGACGCCATCAACCAATAAGAGATTAGCTTACAAGTGAGGTGCAGGTTAAACTAGAATTAGTTAATACTGGAGTAGAAAATGTTGCTAAAACACAAAAAAAGTTAACCCAAGAATAAACTCGGGATAACTCCTACTCTTGGATTAGTTAATTCGCAACAATCGCGAGTTAACCCGAGTTCATAAAACCTGGCATAAATGTGGTAAAAATTCCAAAAATAACAGAGAAGTCATTTTGAAAAAAATCACTACGTAACTTTGAAGTGGTCGACATTGGCAACTTAACTTTAATTGGAGTTTAACTAGAGATTACCGCTTAAGTACGCTTGGTGCAAGGCAATCAGAGTTAATCTGCCCTTGATTAAGGACTTAAGAAGCTCTTAACTTGAAGTAGCATTGGTGCAACCAGCCTGCATCCATGAGACTGTAAGTAAGTTTATTGAGTTATTGTAGCCCGGAGGCTAGACTGGACATACAACATATGAAGACAGTAAAACAATTATATGCGACAGACTAAAACTACCAAATTAAGAATGCGACTGGTTACAATCTACATACAGTCAATCAGTGCCAGAAGAGTAACAACTAAAAACATAAACGAGACATTTTACCACGTACACTTTAAAAGATTGCAATAATAATAATAATGAATAGAATGCAAACCAATAAACCAGAAATGACAAAAATGTATATTATGCAGAAGATATTAAACAATCATCTCTATATTAATCGTGGTAGGTACGTGCCCGCGTCCGTGTGCCCGCGTGTCGCGGCAAAGCCGCGCGCGGCGAAGCCGCGTGTCCGTGTGTCGCGGCAAAGCCGCCTTGCGACCCTGCGGGCGGGCACAGCTAGTTCTATATAATTTGCATGGGCAAAATTGATGAAGGAACAAAACCGTTTAGTTTTAGTAAATGGTATGGGATACTTGTTTGCGTGCCGCAATCTCGTTACGAGTTCAGTATCACGTGGAGGTGGTAGAAGGTGATGCAAACAGTTGTAAGATTGGGAAATACCGTTAAAGAATTTCTTATCAGCAACGGTTCGTCAGTGTCTGAGTGATTCCAGTTTAAGATATTTGAGGGCAGTTATGTACGGTAGTATGTTAGGGTATAAAATTATGCGGACCGCACGTTTTTGCAAGGCCTCGAGTTTATCACTTTGAGCGTGTAAGGTGATGATGCCATACAACTGAACCATACTCCAAAACAGAACGAATAACTGATTTATAGAAACACAATAGATCATCGGCTGACAACCCAGAACGTTTAAGTAACTTAAGAAAATACAATCTCGATGCAACCTTAGAACACAAAGCATCAACATGCGCATCCCATCTGAGATCATTACAAAGATTAATACCTAGTAATTTAAAACACGTAACTTTTTGAACCGGGTTATTACTAGTAGTGAGAAGAGGAGGTTGATTTTTGTCGGCAGTACCAAGACTCATTTCTGTTGTCTTCTTACTATTAATGACCATACAGTTGTTTTAGACCAGGTGAGTAGGTTGTCCAAGTACTTTCTATGTGTGGTCAGTTGACCGTTTCTATCTGGTACCGTTTCCGAGATATCGCCATGCTTCTTTATGAATAGAAGCTTGCGCTACCAAGAATCACCTTGAGATGTCCTTCCAGTCGTATACAACAGTAGAAATAGTAGCTGACGTATGACATCCGATCGTTGTAATTATAACGTCGTACGTCATATACGCTTTATTTTTCGAGATATTGAATCTGAATTTCTATAAACGTTTACAGTTCCTGAAATGATGTTCAGATATCACTCAAGATCGTCGGCAATGTCACCATTCTATAGATAGCCCCGACTTCTTGTTAGCCTCGCTTTGTAACTATGTGCCTCTTCTGCCGATACACTCACTGATATACAATGCATAGCGCGGACTATGCTGTCGGAAGATGTACGTCTGTAACACAAAGGTTTTCTATCGAAACGGCTAAAGATATGCTATAATGTTTTTCACCTTCCAGTCGCCACATCATTATAGTTTTCCCACACCAAGCAGTATGGCAATACTCCTTCCAGCCTCCCGCTAAAGGGGCGTCGAATGCAGGTGGTACGAATAATCGTGATTTTCGACCAATAACTCGCTTTATCTCGGGAATGATACAAGATAGAGCCATAGTTACTATGGAATGCGAATAGGAAACTGTACCCAAGCTTTCGAATGGTACCACTTTCAATGACATTGAACGACGGCAAACCCAGATTTCAAGGTCACGCCATTGTTTAACGCTGAATATCTCAAAAACTGTATGAAATACAAACATACTTACAATGGGATACCCAAATAAACATGGATGGATGGAATGGAATTACTACTAATAGGGACTTACACAGGTTGGGACGTACACACTACACAGGTCCTACTCAAGGGTGTCATTTCGAATGACCCTGAGTATCCTTAAGTGACTTAGCGAAATATTCAATAACATGAAGCATCGCGCGGTCTCTGTGCGACAGCTGAGCTGCTTGTTTTAATACCCACCTGTATTCAACATTACTTCTCAGCGTGAACTCTCCGAATTTACGTTGCTGAAATCTGCAGACGTTGAGCTATCTTTTTACGCCTCCACAGCCTATACTGCACCGGAGGCATTATGTTGTTGCCTTGTCCGTCGCAGCTTCTGTCCGTTCCGTGCTAAATGTATTTACTAAGCCGCCGCTCGCGACAGCGAGAGCGGCTTAGTGCGTTGGGGCTGTCCATCTGTTTGTTTATTTGTCTGCCTGGCGCCAAAATGCAAAAAACGCGATTTTCTCAAAAACTAAGCAATTTAGAGCTGTGGTCTCTATTGACGACCTATAGGCAGTCGTACGTGGGCTTTTCAAAGAACCCATCATTGGACCCCTAAAATCCAAGATGGCTGAGATCCGCCATCTTGAAAATCGACATGACGTCATTCTTTTGGCCGAGGGTGGTCCCATTTGGATAAAATTTCGCAGACTGGTGTAGAATGACATGTCGACTGCGGTGATATGGTCGAAGTCGAAACCAGGTGTAGAATTCCAATATGGCGGACGTTTCGGGGAATTCAATAGCATGTCATCCCAGAGACACGTATCATATTGCAGGGTGCAGCCACTTGGTGAATTCACTGTCATGATTTTAGAGCCGCATGCCACATTGGGGTGTGGTCACCTGGCGAAATCAATGTCATGATCGTGCCACATTGCAGGTGTAGGCCCCTAAGAATTCCATCCGCCATATTGAAAATCGTTTTTCGCCATATTTTATTTTATTGTTTTTTTTAATGCAGTTTGGGTTTTGACGAGCGGCGGCTTTCGTATCGTCTCCGATACACTTGTTTAGCCTCGCAAGAATACTGAACGGATTTCGATCAAATTCGCCGGCAGTAGGGCCAGACCGATTAATTTGTTACCTTTTTGGCGAAATTGGCACATGAACGAGATACAAGCAGGATACTGGAGAAAATTCGAATCGACGTCAGTCGTTTTTGTTGTGCGATGTCAAACAGCTGCTGACGACTAGCGAATGAATTCACAAATTTCACTGCACAGACGACGGCAGGTGCGATCGCTAACCACAATT
>Ga0209338_1000287_pt1 | contig 17910 bp, 12 predicted proteins | sample OlaalgELextract1_FD_187374 | JGI IMG/M metagenome (GOLD analysis project Ga0209338, IMG submission 187374) | Olavius algarvensis symbiont microbial communities from Tuscany, Italy - Type A ELBA extract 1 (SPAdes) (version 2) | ecosystem: Host-associated > Annelida > Digestive system >... | reverse complement strand
TTTAACCTGAAGCACAGCAGATTGCTGCTTTAACCAATTTTTCAAAGAACATTGACCAAATTTAAAATGTTGGACCTACAATTTTGTAATTTATTCTGATCAATTTTAAGTTTATGCGCAGGCTCTCTAGTTAATTCCGGCCTCCCCTATCGTTCCGATCCACGCCTAAATACTGCTCCCGGAGGGCTGTTTTGCGCACTTTACCCAGGGCGGTTCGGGGGAATTCAGCGGCAAATATGACCTGTTTGGGCCATTTATAGCGCGCCAGCTGCCCCTCGCAAAACCCGATCAGCGCTTCGGCTTTGATGTCCGTGCCCGGCTTGGTCATCACGAAGGCGTAGCCCGCTTCACCCCAGGTTTCATCCGGGACACCGATGACCGCGATGTCTTCAACCACCGGGTGATTGCGCAGGACCCTTTCAACCTCGGCCGGGTAAACATTCTCCCCCCCGGAAATAAACATATCCCTGGCCCGGTCGATCAGGTAGAAATACCCGTCTTCGTCCATGCGCGCCAGATCTCCCGTGTGCAGCCAGCCGCCCCGGATTGTGTCCTCGGTCTTAACCGGATCCTGCCAGTATTCCGTCATCATGATGGACCCGCGCACGACAATCTCTCCCACCTGGCCGGAAGCACACACCCGGCCCTGACGATCGACAATGCGCACTTCGGCGTGAAACACCGGCTTGCCCACCGAGCCCGGTTTGCGCAGGACGTCCTGCTCGTGGGCCCACAGGAGTATGGATGTCTCGGTTTGGCCCATGATCTGGCGCAGCGAAAATCCGGCCTCTTTGAACCGGGCCAAGAGTTCGGGGGTTAATTTTTCGCCGCCGATGGCACAGACTTTCAAAGTCGACAGGGCGCTTTTGTGCTCTGTCTCAGCTTTGACCAGCGATTTGTACACGGTCGGAACCCCCAGAAATTTCGTTACCTGGTATTTCCGAATATCCCGGTACGTCCGGCGGGGTTCAAAGCTTTTATGTAGCACCATGGTCGCGCCCTTGTAGATTACCGGTGAAGCTTGTATAAACAGCCCGCCGGAATGAAAAAGGGGCAATACGACAAGCATAATGTCATCGAAATGGAGCTTGAAAAAAATATCTGCATTCAGGCAGTTAAAAAACGTTTTGCGGTGGGAAAGCACGGCACCTTTGGGTTGCCCGGTGGTCCCGGAAGTATACATGATCACATGGGCCTCTTCCGGTACGGCGGGCGCCATCAAATCGGTAAGAAAAGGCTGTTGACCTTCAAAAGCGGCAGCTTCGCCGCGATAATCCAGGATTGTGCCGGCCATGGGGTTTTCGAAAATAGCGGCCAGCAGCATCAAAGGGCGGCGACGGTTCAGTTCCAGGCTCGAGACGGTATCGTAAAATTCTTCCCCGAATACAAATAGCCGGGGGCGGGAATTGGTGAGGGTATATTCCAGCTCCGGTGCCGCCAGCCGATAGTTGATCGGCACGAAAAGGGCCCCCATCCGGGAGCAGGCCAGGAAGACTTCGAGAAACTCCGGGCAATTGTTCAGCATAACCGCTACCCGGTCGCCTTTTTCGATCCCCAGGGACTGCAGCCAGCAGCAGACCTGGTTGACCTTCTGATGCAATTGCAGATAGCTGATCGTGTTTCCTTCGAAGATAACGGCCGTTTTGTGCGGATGCAGTTCGCTCCAGCGCTTTACCCACCAGGCAATGTTCATTGATTTGATCATGTTGCTAACTTATTTCCGCCGAATTAATGCCGGAATGACTTTATTCTTTGCAATACTAAACTCGTTTCAAAATTATTGCCAATGACTAAAATTAGAAAATGACTAAAATGACTAAAATTGAGGCATTCTGTCAGTTTAAAAAAAATAGCATTCCGGTTTTTTATTTCCGATTTCCGCATTCCGACTTTGCCTCGCCTGAGCTCGTCGAAGGCCCAATTCATGCCGTGCCCCACTGAACCTAAATTTATACACTAAGCCCCAATCGATTCTACGGCCTCGATTTCAAACCGACAGGCCTCATCCCCCATTGCCCGGCATTGCACTTCGGCGGCGGTGCATTTCCCGTCAAACAAAACCTCAGCCAGCCCCGCCAGCACCCCCCCGGATAAGGTGGCAGACAGCCCGGGAAGACGGGCCATAGGCCTGGGCAAAAGGTGAATCGTCTACCGCCACGCAAAGATGCTTCAACGGCGCATCATAGCTGACAAGACTGAAATTCCCCCAGCCGATCTGGTTTCCCATATTCATCATGAACTCAACAATTTCCTCATCGGAAAAATTGTGGAGCGCTTTATATTTTTGGGCAGAAAGGCTGCCGCCCGCATAGCCGCCATCATATAGAGCAGCACCGCCTTTTTGGCCGCAGGTCTCTGCCAGGGCTTTTTGAAAACCGGCAAGGGTCTCAGGCCGAATCAGGAGATAGCGCACGCCTTTGTAAAGCAGTGAGCCGGAAGCCGACTCATAGACCAGCTCGTCCAGAATTTGATTTTCAGACATTTTAAATTTTCGTCCATTTTAAGGATTGAAACTCAACGACACACTTTACAATTCCGCACCGAACGGTAATGACGGTCGATGCGGGTTATATCATATTTGCCGCATTTCATAAATACTTATTAATACTTGTAAATATGAACATTTAGGTAGTTTTTCTGCAACGGTGGAGTAAAATATTAGCATCAATCAACACAGCTATCGATTGCAAAAAGGCAGGTTGTATTATATTAGTTTTGACAGGCATCAGGTAGCCTGCGCTAATAATAAGGTAAATGATCTAAATACCGGGCAGTTATGGAACCCTATCTAAATCTTAAAGAAGAGGCGTTAAAGGACGGCACCGATCGCTACCGTATTATTTCTGAAATCACCTCCGATTTTTTCTATTGTCTGACGATACAGCCTGAAGGTCCCATGAAAATCACCTGGATCGATGGCGCCTACCAAAAACTCCTGGGCTACAAGGCCGATGACATCACCGATTCGGAAATGTTTACGACGATTGTCCATCCGGAGGATTTGCCCGTCCTGCAGCATGCAATCGGTGTTCTGCTGAGCAACCGTCCCCACATCTTCGATTATCGGGTTCAGACAAAAAACGGTGGGCTGCTCTGGGTCCGGGACCGGGCGCACCCGGTCTGGAGCGATAGCAAACAGCGCGTAAGTCATATTATCGGCGCGATCGAGGATATTACCGAACGCAAAGAGGCTGAAGCCCGCCTGCGCGAGAGTGAAAAACGATACCGCCAGTTTTTCCATGAAGATCTGTCCGGCGCCTACATTTCCAGACCTGATGGGCGCTTAATTGACTGCAATCCGGTCTTTGCCAGAATTTTCGGTTTCGCATCGGTGCAGGAAGCACTGGAAACGCCCATGGCGTCAATCTATCAGCCAACCGATACTCGGGATGATTTTTTAAACCTGCTCCATAAAAATAAAAAAGTAATAAACCGCAAATCGATCATGCGCCACCGGGACGGCTCACGTCTTGACATTATCGAGAATACCATCGGCATCTTCGATGATCGGGAGAATTTAATCGAGATAAAAGGCTTTCTGGTGGACGTTACCCGCCAGAAGCAGCTTGAAACGCAATTGTACAAAGCTCGCAAAATGGAAACGGTCGGCACCCTGGCCGGCGGTATTGCCCACGAATTCAACAACCTGTTGATGACCATCCAGGGCAATGCCTCTCTGATCCAATACGAACTAAGCATAACTGATCCCCATTATCAGATGCTGATAAAAATTGAAGAGGCGGTCAATCGTGGTGTCATGCTCACCCAGCAGCTGTTGGGGTATGCCAAAAAGGGTAAATATGAGGTAAGATCCCTCGACCTCAACCGTCTGGTAAGGCAAACAACAGATGTATATTGCAGCAAGAAACAAAATATTGCCATTCAATACGAGCTGTCGGAAGGCATGCCCGCCATCCTGGCGGATCAGGATCAAATGGAGCAGGTGTTGTTGAACCTTTTGACAAATGCGGCGGATGCCATGGACGATTGCGGCAAGCTGACTTTAAAAACTTCCGAGGTAACCCATGATCATATTCAGGCAACCCTCTATGTTCCGATGCCGGGCAATTACCTGAAGTTGACGGTTCGAGACACGGGCAGCGGGATGGACGAATTAACCTGCAACCGCATCTTCGACCCGTTTTTCACGACTAAAGAAATAGGCCGGGGCAAGGGACTGGGACTGGCTTCCGTATACGGCATCATCAAGGGCCATGGCGGATATATCGAGGTTGAATCTCAACCGGATCGCGGGAGCACGTTTAGCCTATTTTTGCCGGCCTACACAAAAGACAATTTGGAGACGCCGGCGGCAGTTGAAGCAAGAGCGGCCCAGGGCACCGTTATTCTGATTGCCGACGATGAGGAACTGGTGCTAGATGTGGCTGTTGGTTATCTGAAGAAACTCGGGTATGCGGCCCTGACAGCCAGCAATGGCTACGAGGCCGTTGAAGTTTACATTAAAAATAGTGATCAAATCAAGCTGGTGATCCTGGATTTGATTATGCCGCACATGGGCGGCGGCCAAGCCTACAATAATATAAAGCAAGTTAATTCGGAAGTTAAAGTACTGCTCTCGAGCGGCTACAGCATCGACGGTCAGGCCCAGGAAATTTTGGACCGGGGGTGCGACGGGTTTATTCAAAAACCGTTTGGTATGCAAGAACTGGCTGATAAGATTAAAGCCATATTGGCTGAAAATAGCCAATCTGGATGAGACGGAATTGAAGATTGAAGATTGAAGATTGAAGATTTATGGTATCGCTTCGCTCTGTCGTTTTTATAGAATCTGACAGAAAACCACAATTTTAGTCATATTTGGAGGAGCCATTGAAATTAATAGATGAAGCGCTGAGGGAAGGCCGCTGTCAGCTGTCGGAATATGAATCCAAACAGGTTTTGGCAGCTTATGGTCTGCCGGTCACCGATGAATGCCTAGTAAAAACCCCTGAGGAATTAATCCCGGCAGCAGATAAAATCGGGTACCCGCTGGTGCTTAAAGCCTGTTCGGCCGACATAGCGCACAAGACCGAAAAAGGACTGATCCGGGTGGATGTCAGAAACGAGGAAGAAGCGAAAACGGCCTTTACTGATATCGTACAGCGCATGAACAGTGACGGTGATGCCGTCCTGGTTCAGCAGATGGTCAAAGGACAGCGCGAACTGGTAGTCGGGTTGACCCGCGACCCGCAATTCGGGCCCTGCGTTATGTTCGGACTGGGAGGTATATTTACTGAAATTTTGGAAGACACTGTCTTTCGGGTGGCACCGCTGGAAAGATTTGACGCCATGGACATGATGCAGGAAATCAAATCCCATAAGATCCTTAACGCTGTCCGGGGCCTGGAGGCCGTGGATCGTGAACGCCTGGCCGATATGCTGATCACAGTCGGGCAAATCGGCATCGAAAACGAGAGTATAAAGGAAATCGACATCAATCCCGTTATCATTTCCAGGGGCAAACCCGTGGCCGTGGATGCCCTGGTGGTGCTGGGATAGGTCTTGGGTGGTGAATATATCCAAAATCTGCATTTACATATGCATCCCGATTCTATTTCTATGGCATCAGGAGTTATAATTTGTGATTTTGGATTGCGGATTGCTGGAGCAGAGCGCAGAGGGCATGGCGCAGAGGGCATGGCGCAGAGGGTGAAGGACAGAGGACTGAGGACTGAGGACTGAGGACTGAGGACTGAGGGCCGAGGACCCGCCTTGGCTCTGCGAGCTACGCCGTGTCAGGCAGAGGATAGAGGTGTTCGATTGCGGATTGCGGATTGCGGATTGCGGATTTGTGGAATCGCTTCGCTCAATCAATTATAATAGAGAGCATGTCTTACATCGATTAGTCAAGACTCCCTGCTAACCCGACTCCATTTCAAACTTATATAGTATCGTAGGGCAGGCCCCTGTGTCCGTCGATTTCGGATTCTATTTCGTTGCAGAAAGCCTGGTCCTCCCTCCGGGCTGTAGGCCCTACCCTCCTGGGCCAGTCGTTGATCCCGTGTTCTTTACGGGGGTCAGAGCCAATCGGCGATGCCGTGAATCTGCTCCACGCGGGAGCGGAATGATGGAATATCACAGATCCGCCTGAGGAGGACTGGAATGCTGGAATGTCGCAGATCCGCCTGGGGAGGACTGGGTTTAGTGCAATGGGATCTATTTCTATTGGGATGGCACGGATCAGTTTGTAAAATCAGACCGTCATCCGCTTTGTATTCCCAATATTCCATTTTCCCATCATTCCATTATTCCGCAGATTTGTCATCTACGGACTTGCGGCATATTCTGTCACTATCGCGGGATGGATTTACCTGGTGTTTCAATAAAAATACCCTATGCCCTAATAATTTTGATCTATTTGACTTAGATCAAAGAATTGCCGTCCAAATCAGCGCATAAAGCATTTCCAAATTGACATTGCCCCGGCAGCCATTATTGTTTTGCTTTAAACTACCAAGAATTTACAGTGGGCAATAAACCCAAAAAAATAGGAAATCTAACTCACCAACCAAGGAGGACGTACATGTTCTGTTATCAATGTCAGGAAGCAGCCAAGAATACGGGATGCACAATTAAAGGTGTATGCGGGAAAACCGAGGAAACCGCCAATCTGCAGGATCTGTTGCTATACGCGCTAAAGGGGCTGTCCATTTACGGCGAAAAAGCCGGCGAACTCGGTGTATCGACCGGGGACAACGGCTCGTTTGTGACCAAGGCCCTTTTCTCCACCATCACCAACGCCAATTTTGACAATGATCGCTTGACGATCTTGATCCAGGAAACGCTATGCCGCAAGGAATCGTTGAAAGATGCATTTCTGGCAGCCTATAAGGAGAAAAACGGCCGGGATTTCAGCGAAGCACTGCCGGATGCGGCCGCCTGGTATACCGAAGATACGGCAGGTTTCCAGGAAAAAGCCCAAACCGTCGGCGTGCTGGCCACCGAGAATGAAGACGTTCGCTCCCTGCGGGAGTTGCTGATCCTCGGCGCCAAAGGCGTTGCGGCCTATGCCGACCATGCCGCCGTATTGGGCCTTGAAAAAGAAGAAATCTACGGGTTTTTGATGGAAGCCCTGGCTTCGACCACCAAGGATCTTGAGGTGGATGAAATGATCGGCCTTGTCTTGAAAGCCGGTGAAACCGCCGTAACCACCATGGCCACCCTGGATGAAGCCAACACCACCGCCTACGGCAATCCTGAGATTACCGAAGTGAATATCGGTGTCGGCAGCCGTCCCGGAATACTGATCAGCGGACATGATTTGAAAGACATGGAGGAGCTTCTCAAGCAAACCGAAGGCAGCGGTGTGGACGTATATACCCACGGTGAAATGCTGCCGGCCAACTATTACCCGGCCTTTAAAAAATACGATCATTTTGTAGGCAACTACGGCGGATCCTGGTGGCATCAAAATAAGGAGTTCGAATCATTCAACGGGCCCATTTTAATGACCACCAACTGCATTGTCCCCTTAAAAAAGGACAATACATACCTGGATCGTTTTTACACCACCGGTATGGCAGGCTACCCGGGAGCAAAATTTATTGTCGACCGGCCGTTGGGCGGCTCCAAGGATTTTTCGGAAGTTATCGCCCAGGCCAAACAGTGCAGCCCGCCTGAAGAAATCGAAACCGGCAAAATCGTCGGCGGATTCGCCCACAACCAGGTACTGGCCCTGGCCGACAAGGTGATCGACGCCGTAAAATCCGGCGCCATCAAACGTTTTGTGGTCATGGCCGGATGCGACGGGCGCCAGAAATCCAGGGGTTATTTCACGGACGTGGCAGAAGCGCTGCCCGAAGATGCGGTAATACTGACCGCCGGCTGCGCCAAGTTCCGCTACAACAAACTGGATCTCGGTGATATCGGCGGCATCCCGCGGATTCTTGATGCCGGTCAGTGCAACGATTCCTACTCGCTGGCGGTAATTGCATTGAAGCTGAAAGAAGTGTTTGAACTGGATGACATCAATGACTTGCCGATCTCCTTTGATATCGGCTGGTATGAGCAAAAAGCGGTCGCAGTATTGCTGGCCCTGCTTTTCCTGGGCGTCAAGGGAATTCGCCTGGGTCCGACGCTGCCGGCGTTCCTGTCGCCGAACGTGGCCAAGGTCCTGGTCGAAAAATTCGACATCAAACCCACCGGCGAAGTTGAGGAAGACGTCGCCGCAATGATGAACGCCGCCTAATGTCAGAAATATAACTGCGTCTGTCGCGGTTGTAACGTGTCTATAACCCAGGTTGTGCGGTTCAGGGTTCAACATTCAGGGTTAAAAACCGCCAACCATTTTATATTAATAGGGTATTATCAACAGCATGTTCACAAAACCTTTTCACCCAATGGGTGAAGGTGGCTATTCCAAGCTATTGATTGAAAGGTACTGGAAATGAGCATTTTATAGCCTTTGAACCTTGAACCCTGCTTGTGGGGTCGTAGCCCGAAAGGCGAAGCCCCAAACCTGGAACCGATCAGTTTAGGTATAAATAATGCCTTCAGCCTGTCCGATCATGGACAGTTGAAGGCATTTTTAGTTGGGTAATGGGCGTTAGACATTCGGTGTTCGATGTTCGGCATAGTATTAAGGGTAGAATGGGGAAAGTTGAAGTTATAGGGTGTAAGGACTAGGGTTTAGGGTTTAGGGTGGAAGGTGGAAGGTCAAAATAGTGAGGAAATGAAGTTGATCTGACGATTTTTCAGTTTCCGAATTCCGCATTCCGCATTCCGAATTCGAAAGTCTGTCCTCTGTTTTCCAAATCCGCAATCCGCATTCCACAATCCGCAATCGAAGACCTCTGACATCTGCCTCCATCAATCCCCGGCCTTCAAAAAACTATCCTGCAGATACTCGGGATCGGGGTAAGAATAAAAACCCCGGCCTGTCTTGACACCCAGTTCGCCGCGTTCGATTTTTTGTTTGAGAGCCTGGGGCGGATGATCATTGGGGTCTTTCGATTCCCGGTAATAGACCATCTCGATATCATGGATCACATCCAGACCCACGCTGTCCATCAACCCGAAAGGACCGGGCCGGTCCTCACGTCCGGTAAATTTCATCCAGGCTCGATCCACATCCCGAAAATCCACGAATCCGTTGGCCCACATATACAATACTTCGCGTTTGACCGCCCGCCAGACACGGTTGAAGCAAAATCCCAGCAGCTCTTTATTGACGGTCAGGGGGATACAGCCCAGGGACCGCACCCAGGCGATGCCTTGTTCCATAACCCCGGGCAGGGTCCGGCTGCCGCCCATGACATCCACCATCGTCATCCCCTGCAGGGGCATGTAGAAATGCAGGTTGAGACACTGCTCCGGTCTGGCGCTGCTCTCTTCCATCCGGGAGACGGGAATCGAGGAGCTGTTGGTCGCCAGAACAGTCTGGGGCTGGGTTATTCGGCCCAGCTCCTGGAATACTTCGCGTTTGAGTTCCAGGTTTTCAGGCACTGCTTCAATCACCAATTGTGCTTCCGCAACCGCATGATCCAGTGTCGAATACTCACGAATCCGCTGGCGGCAGGTTTCCCACTGCTCGAATGCAATGACGGGCTCGATTTTCTTGGCCGTGTAGTCCTCCTGCAGCCGCGCGATCATTTCATCGAAAGCACCGTTTCTTTGATCGAAAATCGTGACATCATACGCTGCATTGGCGGCCAGCATGGCGATTTGGGCACCCAGGGTGCCGCTGCCGATGACTGCGATTTTATCAAATGGTCTGGGCATGTGATATTCTCCTTTTTAGAATGCTTGCGCCGGCGGCCGGGATCAACGGCCGCCGTCAGAGCCGGGGATACCAACCGGAAGCCCCTGGGAAGAAGTCCTATCGAGAGCCTGGCGATTTTTGAAATCAGAACTTACCCAGAATGGATGCCGGTGTCAACCACATTGAATTTATGCTTGACTTCCCAAATCAGGGGTGCTAGCCAAGTCAGAAGCAATAGCGGCAGGCAGATGTCAGAAGTCAGAAGTCAGAAGTCAGAAGTCAGAGGGTTTCGATTGTGGATTTGTGATTTCGGATTGCGGATTTGGAAAACAGAAGACAGATCAAGTTATTTGTTATTGGTTATTTGCTATCAGACTCTACAACAAGGATTTGAAGTTAAAGGGCAGAAACCAGATCAAATATCCGGCATCGAGTTTCCAGTAATCAGAATTCAATAAGCAGTGATCGGTTATCAGTGATCATTGAGGGTGATCAGTTGCCAGGATCAAGTATCCAGAATCGAGTATCGAGCATCCAGCATCAAACATCCAGCATCCAGCATCCAGTATCGAGCATCCAGGATCAAGTATCGAGTAATCCAGCATCAAGTATCCAGAATCGAGAATCAAATACCGAATACCCAATACCGAATACCCAATACACAATATCATGGAGCGATTATGAAATCAGCTGAAAAAATTATTGCCGAAGCCCTTGCGGCCGGCCAAGCCACTTTGTCCGAATATGACAGTAAACGGATTTTGACCGAATATGGGATTCCAACGGCCCGGGAATTTTTAGCGCAGGATTTTGCAGACGTCGAGCAGGCGGCGGCAATCATCGGCTACCCCGTCGTACTCAAAGCCTGTGCCGCCGCCGCCCGGCACAAAACCGAAATGGGGCTCATCGAGCTGGATATCAATGATGCGGTTCAACTAAAAAATGCCTATGATCGCCTGGCCCCCAAAGCCAGCGACCTCGGAGGCGCAATCCTGGTCCAGGAGATGGTGGCAGGTGCGCGGGAGCTCGTGATGGGTCTGATCCGGGATCCCCAGTTCGGCCCCTGCGTCATGTTCGGCCTGGGCGGCATCTTCACCGAAGCCCTGGGCGACGTCTCTTTCCGGGTGGCCCCGTTGAGCGAGCAGGATGCGCATTCGATGCCGGCGGAGATCCGCGGCTCCATGATTTTGGGAGACATCCGCGGCCTGGGTCCGGTCCAAAGCGATGAACTCAGCCGCTGCCTGCAGCAGCTGGGCCAAATCGGTTTGGACCACCCCGCGGTCCGCGAAATCGACATCAACCCCCTGGTTGTTCGCGACGGGCAGCCGGTGGCCGTCGATGCCCTGGTCGTGCTGGAAAAGCCGCAGCCCATGGCAGATGAAGCGCCGCCGGTTTCCGGCACCCTGGATGTGTTGTTCGAACCTCGCAGCGTGGCCGTGGTCGGCGCTTCGCAAACACCCCACAAGCCCGGCAACGAGGTCATCCAAAACATTCTGGCCAATAATTTCGACGGCAAGTTGTACCTGGTTAATCCCAAGGGCGGTGAAATCCTGGGACACCGGGTCTACCCATCCATCCAGGATTTACCGGCCGACATCGACCTGGCAATCATCATCCTGCCGGCGGCGGCGACGCCCCAGGCCATCCGGGAGTGTGCCGCCAGGGGCGCCAAGGCCATCGTCATGGCCGCCAGCGGGTTTGCCGAGGTAGACGAACCGGGCGCCAAGCTCCAGCAGGAGACCATTGAAGCCATTCGCGAAACCGGGGTCCGGGCCATCGGGCCCAACACCTCGGGCCACACTTCAACACCCCACAACTTTACATCCAGTTTTTTCCCCCTCGGCGCCGTCCCGCGCGGCCATGTATCTTACCTGGCCCAGACCGGGAATTTCGCCACCCACACCATGCGCTACATCATATCCGGCGAGCACTTCGGTGTGGCCCGGGTGCTGGGAATGGGCAACAAGCTGGATGTGGAGGAAAGCGAAGTCCTCGAGTACTACGGGCGGGATCCTGAAACCAGGGCTATTTTTGTCTACCTGGAGAGCTTTAAACGACCCCGGCACTTTCTGGAAGTCGCCCGCCGGGTAACACGCTCCAAACCGGTGATCCTGCTCAAAGGCGGCAGCACGGCCGAGGGCTCCCGTGCGGCAGTGGCCCACACGGCCGCCATGGCTTCAGACGACCGCATTATCGACGGGGCGCTGCGGCAGGCCGGTGTGGTCCGGGTCTATGACTATTCGCACCTGATCCTGGCGGCCAAGGCCATATCGGCCATGCCCCTGCCCCGGGGAAACCGCGTCAGTTTTTCAGCCCCCTCCGGCGCCATGCTGGTCTGCATGACCGATCTTTGCCACCGGCGCTGGGGGCTGCGGGTGCCGCAGCTGGAAGAGAAGACCCGCCGCTACCTGCAGGAGATCAGCCCGCCCTACATCCGTATGCGAAACCCGGTGGATATTTGGCCCGCCGCCACTGCCACCGGGGTTGAGTTCGCCTACCGCGAAGGCACCGAAGCCGTGCTCAAAGACGACCACATCGATGCCGTCGTCATGATACTGATGATTACCGATGAGACCGGGGTGCCCTCACTGGATTTTATCGTCGATCTGGCCCGGCGCTATCCGGCCAAACCCCTTTATGTCACCTTCTCCGGGCAAAAGAAGCACATGGATGCGGCCAAGGCCTATTTAGAGCCCCGGGGGGTGCCGACGTTTCCCCTGATCGAGCAACCCTTTGAAGTATTGAGCATCCTGGCCCGCTGCCGTCAGGCCATGCAGCAGTGAGTAAAGATCCGGGCCCAGCTTCCGGCCCGGAGGGTAGGGCCTACAGCCCGGAGGGAGGACCCGGCTTTGGTTCACCCCAGAGGGGGATCTGACCAATTACGCTTACCTGCAGTGTTCAGGTGTCAGGTGTCAGAAACAGTCTTAAACCCGTTGGGTTCGAGTCGCTCATGAAATGACCTTGCTGACGCGAGCGTTGGGCCTTCTGCTTCACGCCAAACAGCACTCAGGATTTGCTTTTGCTGACACCTGAAACCTGACACCTGACACCTGAATTCGATTTATCCCACGGCAGAGCCAAGTATCTCTGACCTGGCCCTGAGGACCAGGTTTTCGACAATGGAATAAATAAATGGGCATTGGGCTGCTCCACATCACAATCCAGGAGTCGAACGCCGGAACCCAACGATAGGGCCAGGTTCGTCGACACGGTGGTTTTGCCGGTGCCCCCTTTGCCAGAGGCGATGCTGATGATCATTTTAGCCTCACGATAGTTTAAACTGCGTGATTTCCGCTGCATTGAGCCCAATTCTTTTTTGAGTATATGCTCATAAAAAATTAGGATTGACATACAAAATTGTCAAGCTAAATCTGCTATGGCCACAGCATTTTTTTAAGCATATGCTCATATTCAGATAGATTGCTTGTATAATTTTGTCAAGGCGCATTAACCCCGACCGAATGGTTGGAGCCCGGGATTTTGGATGGTTTGGCGGATTTGGATTGCTTAAAAGGAAAATATTCTGTAGTTTAGAGTACGGAAGTTATTGGACAGCCTCTTAAGCCTGCCCCTGCAACCCTTTGGTGATTAAGAAGATCGGAAAGGATGGAATTCACTGATTTGGCCAGTCGCTGGGATATAAAAAATATTCGCAATGCCGACCCATTGCCCGACACCCTGGTGGCTCCCACCGACGGCGCCGAAATGGTCTTGGTACCCGCGGGTGAATTTACCATGGGCATGGATGAAAAAGAGATCTACCAGATATTTATGCTGGATCAGCGCGAAAACCCGGTGTATGCCACCGAAGCACCTGCCCGCAGGGTCAACCTGGAGGCTTATTACATGGACCGCTATCCGGTGACCAATTTTCAGTATCGAAAATTTATTGAAAGTACCGGACATCGTGCGCCCATGCTCTTAAATCACCCTGACTGGGGCAAGCCGATGCAGCCGGTGGTTTTTATCGGTTGGGACGATGCCAGGGCCTACGCCAATTGGGCCGGCAAAACGCTTCCGACCGAGGAATACTGGGAGAAAGCCGGCCGCGGAACCGATGGCCGCTGGTGGGCCTGGGGCCAGGAATTTCAGTCGGAGCACTGCAATTCAAAGGAATCCGGCCGGCAGCTGACATCCGAAATCGGCTTGTTTGACGGCGGCGTCAGCCCTTATGGGTGCTATGACATGTGCGGCAATGTCTGGGAAATTTGCGAAGGGGAATGGCTTGAAGGCAGCTTGCCCATGCGGGGCGGCTGTTTTTTAGGCTCGGCCACGTTTGTCAGGGTGACCTGCCGCTGGACCCCCGAAGATCCCGTCAACGGGGCTCATTGGCTTGGATTTCGTTGTATGAAGAAAATACCCGTTATTAATTGAATTCCCGGATACCGGGGCCAAGGGTTATGCCGCGGTTTACTCGCTGCTGTAATTTTGGCGTTTTTCTTCGACGCGGTGATCAAGGATTTTGAGCATATCTATTTTGAGGGTCAACTCCAGGTTATGCTTTTGGAGTTTGCTGTTGGCGTCTGTCAACCTGACGCTGTCAAACTTCAGTGCTTTGACCTCTTTTTTTAACGCCAGATATTCTTCCCGGGCTTTACGGCGTCTGGCGGTCATACGATGAATCATTTTGTGCTTGGACCCCACCTGCGCGGTCAGATGGCGAATCTCTTTGTTTTTCGCCTCCAGCTGGGCGGTCAGATGCTCAATTTTCTGGTTTTGAGACCTTATGGTGGAATTTGTCCATTTTTGAGTCAGGGCGCAACCCGTAAACAAAGTGAAAAGCGCCCAGACGAGCCCTATTTTCATTACAATTCTTAAACTGCCCATTTATCTACCCTTTGATGCCTTTTTTCTGATCTTTGATGCCTTTTTCTTCCTTTTCGATTCCTTTTTTTGATCATGGGCCTCACCCTTTTTAAGGTCGATCACCTTGCGGTTTTTTATAGTGCCCCCGGTATTGCCGCGTTGGTCCACCACATACAGGCTGCCGGCCTCTGACTTGGCGTATTCCTTCATCTCGGCCGCCGCTTCACCAAACTGAATATGATTGAGGGATTTACGTTGTTCGTTGGTCACCACGGCAATCGATATGGAGGCCAGCGGAAAGGAGGTCTTATTGCCCTGGCGGTCTTCCCCGTCAATATAACCGCGATTTCGGTCTTCGGCGTCATAAAAATCCGGGATGGTTTTATCGTAGGTTTCAACGATCGCCCCACAAATTTTGCTGTAATTGGCCGGCGCGGTGATGACCACATAATCATCGCCTCCGATATGCCCGATAAAGTCATCGGCGCTGCCATGCTCCGCCACGGCATCGGTAATGATGCCGGCGGTGGCTTGAATCAGGTCATTGCCCTTGGCGTAGCCATAGTGGTCATTGTATGCCTTGAAATTGTCGATATCCATTAAACAAAATGCAATTTCCGCCTCGGCGCTGATCCGTTGGTTCATTTCGTTTTCAATGCTCGTGCCGCCCGGCAGCCTGGTCAGCGGGCTGGTGTCCAGGCTCATTTCTTCCAGGTGTTTCAGCCGCCCGGCCATGGTGACGAACGCTTTGGATAGATCCCCCAGTTCGTCTGTATTGCGTATGTCCGGCCGATGATCAAATTCGCCTTTTGAAATCATTTCGGTGGCAACTTTCAACTTTTTGATGGCACCGGAAATATTGCGGGTGATAATCAGGGCGGCTGCGAATGACAGGAGCAGACCCAAGCCGCAAAGCACCTTCGCGGCCTTGAAGGCGCTGGTACCGATGGTGGCCGTCGTGCCGGTCTTTTCATTTTGATCCCGCCGGGCTTCCGCGGCCATGGCTTTAATGACTGCGATAAATTTTTCCTGGTGGACTTTAATTTTTTCTTCAAATGTATTAGGCATTGAAGTTGCCGGCGACTTGGCGGCTTTCGCGCCCTCGAAGAGCAGATTTATGTATTGGTTATGCAGCTTTGCGATTTTATCTGTAGGAAAATTCCTCTGTTCCGGGACGGACCTGATTCGGTTGAGCAGATGGTCAAACACCTGCTTTTTTTTCTTAACAACGCCCAGCACATCGGGCGTGCGAAAAATGATATAACGCCGGGTATAAAGCTCTTCGGCAAAAATCACGTCAATCATTTTTTCGGATACATGGATTACCGGAAGATCGGTCTGCAGGATGCTGCTGTTGATGGCATTTAATCGATTCAGGTTCGTGAGCGCATAAATGGAAATGACGACCAGCAAAACCAGCAGAGAACTGAATCCGAGCATCAATTTATGGGCAATGGTCAGGCGCAGAAAATGCGAGGTGATGAAGTCGGCCATGCGGCCGAAAACCTTTTTCTTGCTAACCTCCAGGTTATGGTCATCCCCCATTTTCTATGAGTCCTCTCATCCATTTGTTAAGGGAAATTTTTAAGAGCTTATTGAAGCTGATTTAATCGGCCCGCAGCCAGGAAGTTTACCCGGCGGTAAAATCAATGCCATTGGCTTTAATCGGGACAAATCCTATATCGGCCATAAAGATGTGAGACTTAAGTTGATATTTCGATGGAGTTGCAAATACCTGAGGGAAAATTTAAGAATTGAAGCATTAACCGTTTTCATTACTTCCTGACGGCTGAAGCTCTCAATGACTTTCTGCCTGTATCCGGCATAGTTTGGCTCGAATTGTGAACTCATAAATGCTCCACCGATTTGTTTTAGGGGGCACAAGGCGCGGCGGGGAACTGACGCCGCCAGGCCACTGCAATGGAATCACATTACGGCTTCTAAAGACGATTATCGAGATCTACATTCCGGACGAAACACTTTCAACTATTTTCTCAGATTAGAAAGTTACCAAATCAGTTTTGCGCAATTTGTGCAAAACATTTGCTGGCATCCTTGTAAAGCAATAACAAACAAGCATTTACAAAGATTTGAATTGAATTCAACTTTGTCACAACGGCAATTTCGTTTGAGACATTTGAATTTTGGAAATTCGGATTTGTTTCGGATTTCGTATTTCGAGTTTCGTATTTCCGGTTTATCCGGGTTAGGGATTATATAATCGCCGAAACGGTTGCACTGACCTGCCGGCTGCAAATCTGCCATTGCGTCAGCCGGGGTATTCCAATATCTTATTGTATACAAAGGTAGAAACCTCAGTATCTATTGCCTTACTATTAAGCTTGAATTTCTCAGCAACTTTTACAAAGTCGAGAACTCCATCTTCTACTAAAATTGGGGTTGCTTTATATTTACCAGGCTTATTTTCGCCATCATCAACCTTATTATGCATGTAGCCAATTTGTTCTTTCCACATTAGGGACCGCTGGTTGTGACGTTTGTCATAGCTAAGCTGAAACGCCACTATTTGACCCGCTTCATTTTCCCACACCAATAAGTCAAAATAATTATCTTCAAACCAACGCCTGCGTGGCTCGCCTGGTATTTGTTTGACGTATTTTGGAAGTATCTCTTTCATCTCCATATTGACACTTTACCTTTAAGTGCTAGCAGCGGCCTAAATGAATTCCGAATATGCAATTCCTTTGCGAATTACCTCGATATGGTCAATGACGGTTCCAGCGGAATGGTTATTATTGATCCGAATTTTTACGGTACCCTCAAGGTTCATACAAATAGAAATTAAGAATGGAACACCTTAGGTAGCTTTGATATAAATAGATTAGCCATTAACCATCCTAATAGCCCGCCAACGATTACATCACTTGGATAATGAGCTCCTATGTAAATACGACTCAGAGCCACCAATACGGCCCATCCATAGACAAAATGCATTTTTTTTCCAAGCCGCCGACAGATGATTGCTGCCATCATAAATGCCCCTGATGAATGCCCACTTGGGAAGAACTCCTTTTCCTCACCAGCTGTTGTTTTCCTCAATGCTGCTGACATTCGAACCTGATGAATTTCGTATGGCCGAGGCCTTTGGGTCGATTCTTTCAAGATTTGAATTACACCGGATGTCACTCCATAAATCATAGAGCTGCATAGCATAAACCTTACGATTTTTTTGAAAGATTTAATATGATTTCCTGGGGTGGAACGGATGTCCTTAAGATGATAAATAATCCCCACCAAAACACTTAAGACCAATAAATATAGAGCCTGCGCATAAACTTAAAATTGATCAGAATAAATTACAAAATTGTAGGTCCAACATTTTAAATTTGGTCAATGTTCTTTGAAAAATTGGTTAAAGCAGCAATCTGCTGTGCTTCAGGTTA
>Ga0209338_1000280_pt1 | contig 18163 bp, 18 predicted proteins | sample OlaalgELextract1_FD_187374 | JGI IMG/M metagenome (GOLD analysis project Ga0209338, IMG submission 187374) | Olavius algarvensis symbiont microbial communities from Tuscany, Italy - Type A ELBA extract 1 (SPAdes) (version 2) | ecosystem: Host-associated > Annelida > Digestive system >... | reverse complement strand
AGTTACCAGGCTCACTGCATCCAGTTTGAATTCTTTCGTATATTTCTTTCTCGTTGTCATCTATCGTTACCTCAGTTAAGTTTCATTATCTCTTAACTGGGTGGTATCAATCTATTGGACCATGTCAAATTGCCGACACTGCAAGATCCCCGCTTGCGCGGGGGATGACGTTATGGAGCAGGATCTCTTAAAACGCCGCCATTGCAAGATCCCCGCTTGCGCGGGGATGACTTTATGGGGCGAAATCTTGTAACGCGCCGACATTGCAAGGTCCCGATACGTCGGAGCCCGCCGGGCCGCGCAGGCTTACGCGGGGATGACTTTATAGGTTGCGAGTCGTTCCGACTCGAAAGTTTGAGTCTTTTTAAAGTCCCGGCGTCACTCTTTCGTTCCGATTCAATGCTTAATCGGCAATACCCTGGTTATTCACACCGGCATAGCCGGGGGTTTCGGGCATTAAATGACATCAAATAACTTGACCGGAGCTTCCTCGAATCACTCCACGGTGACCGACTTCGCCAGGTTGCGCGGCTGGTCGACATCGGTGCCGCGCAGGACTGCGACGTGATAGGCCAAAATCTGTAGCGGAACCACCGACAAGACCGGCGTAATGTAATCCGTGTCGCAGTCCATTTCGATAACGACGTCATCGGTGTCCGTCTCGAGGTGCGCGCCGCGGTGCGCGAACACGTACAGCTTGCCACCCCGCGCCTTGACCTCTTGCATGTTGGAATGCAGCTTTTCCAACAATTCGTCATTTGGGGCAACCACGATCACCGGCATCTCGGCATCGACCAGCGCCAATGGACCATGCTTGAGTTCGCCCGCGGGATAGGCTTCGGCATGGATATAGGAAATTTCCTTGAGTTTCAATGCGCCTTCCATCGCGATCGGGTAATGCTCGCCGCGACCCAGGAAAAGCGCGTGCTGCTTATCGACGAAATCCTCGGCAATGGCCTCGATACGCGCTTCCAGGCGCAGCAACTCATCGATTTGCCGCGGCAGGGTATTCAATTCCCCGATGATGGCGGCGCTGGTTTTATCGTCGAGGCGCTGCTGCATCCGGCCGAGCGAGGCAACCAGTAACAGCATTGCCACCAACTGGGTGGTAAAGGCCTTGGTCGAGGCGACGCCGATTTCCGGTCCGGCACGAGTCATCAACACCAGGTCGGATTCCCGAACCAGCGAGGATTCGGGAACATTGCAGATACACAGGCTACCGCAGTATTTATCCGAAGCCAGGCTGCGTAAGGCGGATAAGGTATCGGCGGTTTCACCGGATTGCGACAGCGTCACAAATAAAGTGTTATCCGGCACCACCGACTTGCGATAGCGAAATTCGCTGGCGACTTCGATGCGGCAGGGTAAATCCAGCAGCGCCTCGATCCAGTAGCGAGCGACCATTCCGGCAAGATAGCTGGTGCCGCAGGCCACGATTTGCAGGTTTTCGACGCGCTTGAAAATTTCCTCGGCGCCGTAGCCGAATACATTGTCGAGTACCGTCGCATCGGTTATCCGACCTTCCAGGCATTCCGCCACCGCCTGCCCTTGTTCGTGGATTTCCTTTTGCATGTAATGCCGGTAATCGCCCTTGTTGGCGGCATCGGCGCTTTGCTCGCTGGTTTTTACTTCCATTTCCCGGGCGTTGCCGACGGCGTCGAAAACCTGGTAGTCGTCACCGCTGAGCACGACATAATCGCCTTCGTCGAGATATACGAAGCGGTTGGTGACCGGCAGCAGGGCGGAAACGTCCGAGGCCACGAAATTTTCCTTGATGCCGATACCAACCACCAGCGGGTTGCCGCGCCGGCAAGCCACCAGCGTGCGTGGATCGTCGGTGGCGATGATCCCAAGCGCGAAGGCGCCCTCGAGTTCGTCGACCGCTTTTTTGACGGCAGCGAACAAGTCGCCGTCGAGATAGCTGTCGATCAAATGGGCAACCACTTCGCTGTCGGTCTCGGAACTGAATTCGTAACCCTGCTTCAGCAGCCGTTCGCGAATCCCCTTGTAGTTCTCGATAATGCCGTTGTGCACTAGCGCGATACGATCGCTGGAAAAATGCGGGTGGGCATTGGTTTCCGAGGGTTCGCCATGGGTCGCCCAACGGGTATGAGCAATGCCGATGTGCCCGGGTTGCTCGGCCGGCATTCGGGTTTCCAGCTCCCTGACCTTGCCGAGCGCGCGAAAGCGCGCAAGCTTGTGGTCCTCGATTAAGGCAATGCCGGCGGAATCGTAACCCCGATATTCGAGGCGATACAAACCCTCGAGCAGTATCGAACTGACGTCGCGGTGCGCCAGCGCGCCCACTATTCCACACATAGCTAACTTTCCTTCTTTACCGGTTTGGACCAGGCGCCAATAGTAACCTGTTTTGTACGTGAAATGGTCAGTTTGTCGGCCGGCGCGGTGCGGGTAATCGTCGAGCCGGCGCCGATGGTGGCGTTGCGTTCGACCCGCACCGGCGCCACCAATTGGGTATCCGAGCCGATAAATACGCCGTCTTCGATCACGGTTTGAGCCTTGTTTACACCGTCGTAGTTGCAAGTAATGGTACCGGCGCCGATGTTGACCTCTGCGCCCATTTCGGTGTCGCCGATATAACTCAGGTGACTGATCTTGCTGGCCCTTCCAACACTGGATTTTTTGGTTTCGACAAAATTGCCGACCTTGACTTCGTCTCCCAGATCGGTGCCGGCGCGAATACGCGCAAAAGGCCCGATGTTGACCTCGCGTCCGATCACGGCCTCGTCGATCCAGGTCATCGGATGGATCACGCTGCCCGCGGCGATACTGGTATTACGAATCACGCAATTGGCGCCGATGCGCACATTGTCGCCGAGCACAACCGTACCTTCGAAGATGCAGTTGACGTCGATCTCCACGTCCTTACCGGTCTCGATGACGCCGCGAATATCGATACGCTGCGGATCGCTGACTTTGACACCGCCGTCCATCAGCGCGCCGACCTGCCTGGCGCGATACTCGGCTTCAGCGGCAGCCAGCTGTAGCTGGTTATTGACGCCGGTGACCTCGCCGGCGTTGTCACAGACCACCGCCGCGACTGTATCCCCTGCGGCCACTGCAATACCGACCAGGTCGGTCAGATAATATTCCTGTTGCGCGTTATCGTTTTTCAGCGCAGCGGCAAACGATTTTAACCTGTCGCCGCGGATCAACATCAGGCCGGAAAAACATTCGCCAATCGCCTGTTGTTCCGGCGTCGTATCTTTGTGCTCGATAATTGCGTGCACAGCTTGTTGCCGGCGGATTATACGCCCGTAGCCGAAGGGATTTTGCGGCGTCCAGCTGAGAACACAAAGCGCGGCATCCCGGGTTTTTTCGATCATGGCAGCCATGGTTTCGGCACGCACCAGCGGTACGTCACCAAACAACACCAGTACCATGTTGCCGGGATTGATTTGGTCGAGACACTGCTGCAGCGCATGCCCGGTACCGAGCTGTTCGCGTTGCAGGACGAAATCTAGATCTTGTCCCTGCATCGCGGCCTTTACCTGGTCGGCGCCGTGCCCGACAACAACCAGCGTCTGCTCGGGCTCGAGCGCACGACTGCTGTCGACCACATGCTGCAGCAGCGGCTTGCCGGCGAGCGCGTGCAGCACTTTGGGGCGCGCGGACTTCATGCGCGTACCCTGGCCGGCAGCGAGAATGACAATACTCAGAGGCATAAATAGACTCTAGAATGAAAACAGCGAGTGATTGTAGTGTATTCAAGTAATGCCGTCATTTATCTAGTTATCAGAAATGCATCATCGCTATAAATTTTACTCAGAGTAAATTTCGGGATTACCTGGGATGACGCGCGCGATTCGGAATAGTTTTAATGCGGTTCCCGGGAAGACTGGGTAATAATATTGATAAAATTTACTCTGAGTAAACTTTTCCGGGTATGAGGTACCCGGTACTGGGCCGGGCGGTGGTGCCATTGACGGGTAGGCTGGGCCGGGTACGAGATCCCGCATATTTGCTGGCGCAACGCGGGATGAAAAAGAAATAAAAATCGGGTATGAAATACCCGATTTTTATTTCTTTTTCATTTTCTTGATGGCGGCGATCTGGGCCGCTGCGGCGGCGAGTTCGGCCTTGGCCTTGGCTACGTCGAGATCGGATTGCTGATCGACGAGTGCGTCCTCGGCCCGTTTGCGGGCTTCGAGCGCGGCGGCTTCATCGAGGTCGTTAGCGCGGATCGCGGTGTCGGACAATACCGTCACCAGATGCGGCTGCACCTCCAGGATACCGCCGGAAATGAAGAAAAACTCTTCCTTGCCATCACCCAGATCGAGTCGTACTTCGCCCGGTTTCAACGGTGAAATCAGCGGAGTGTGGCGCGGCGCGATACCGACTTCGCCCATCACCGCAGGCGCGTAAACCATTTGCGCTTCGCCGGAAAAGATTTGCTCTTCGGCGCTGACGATTTCTACCTGAATAGTGCTCATTGCCCTACCTTACAGGTTCTTGGCGCGTTCGGCGACTTCTTCGATGCCGCCAACCATGTAGAAGGCTTGCTCCGGATACTGGTCCATTTCGCCTTCGAGAATCTGCTTGAAACTTGCAATCGTGTCCTTGACCGAAACGTATTTTCCGGGTGAACCGGTGAAAACCTCGGCCACGAAGAACGGCTGCGACAGGAAGCGCTGAATCTTACGCGCGCGGCTGACCACCAGCTTGTCTTCTTCGGACAATTCATCCATTCCGAGAATCGCGATGATGTCTTTCAATTCCTTGTACCGTTGCAAGGTACCCTGTACGCCACGCGCGGTCTCGTAGTGCTCGTTGCCGACCACGTTCGGATCGAGAATTCGCGAGGTCGAATCGAGCGGGTCCACCGCCGGATAAATACCCAGTTCCGCAACCTGGCGCGACAATACCAGGGTCGCATCGAGGTGGGCAAAGGTGGTTGCCGGCGACGGGTCGGTCAAGTCGTCCGCCGGTACGTATACCGCCTGGAAAGAAGTGATCGAACCGGTTTTGGTGGAGGTGATGCGCTCTTGCAATACGCCCATTTCCAACGCCAGCGTCGGCTGGTAACCCACCGCGGACGGCATCCGCCCCAACAAGGCCGACACTTCGGTGCCCGCGAGCGTGTAACGGTAAATATTGTCGACAAACATCAGGACGTCGCGGCCTTCGTCGCGGAAGTACTCCGCCATTGTCAGGCCCGACAGCGCCACACGCAGGCGGTTTCCGGGAGGCTCGTTCATCTGGCCGTATACCAGCGCCACCTTGTCGATAACGCCGCCGTCGGTCATTTCGTGATAAAAGTCGTTGCCTTCGCGAGTCCGCTCGCCCACGCCGGCGAACACCGAAAATCCGGAGTGCTCGACCGCGATGTTACGAATCAACTCCATCAAGGTTACCGTCTTACCCACGCCGGCGCCGCCGAACAGGCCGATCTTGCCGCCCTTGACGATCGGCATGATCAGGTCGATAACCTTGATGCCGGTCTCGAGGATTTCAGTAGTCGCCGCCTGCTCGTCGTAAGTCGGCGGCTTGCGGTGGATCGGCATGCGCGATTCTTCGCCGATGGGTCCTTTTTCGTCGATCGGATTACCCAGAACGTCCATGATGCGGCCCAGAGTTTTCTGCCCGACCGGCACCGTGATCGGCTGTTCGGTATTGCTGACTTCGAGCCCGCGGCGCAGTCCCTCGGCGGCACCCATCGCGATGGTACGCACGACGCCGTCGCCGAGCTGCTGCTGCACTTCCAGCGTCAGGCCTTCGGCCTCGGCGATCAAAAGCGCGTCGTAAACCTTGGGAACAGCGTCTCGGGGAAATTCTACGTCGACGACCGCGCCGATTACTTCCACGATATTACCTGTGCTCATCTGTTAGTCCTCTGTCAATCTCAATATGCTAAATAGGTTTAAACTGCCGCCGCACCGCCGACGATTTCGCTGATTTCCTGCGTAATCGAAGCCTGGCGCTCGCGGTTGTAAATAAGTTGCAGTTCGTCGATCATCGAACCGGCGTTTTCGGTTGCGCTCTTCATCGCGACCATGCGCGCCGCCATTTCGCAGGCCACATTCTCGACCACTCCCTGGTACACCAGCGACTCGATGTAGCGGTCGAGCACATAGTCGAGCACTTCTTTCGAATCGGGCTCGTAGATATAATCCCAATGATGGCTGAGTTCCTTGTCGGGCGCCGGTTCCACCGGCACCAGCTGCACCATCTTCGGCTGCTGGGTCATGGTGTTGACGAACTCGTTTGCGATCAGGTAAATCACGTCGATTTCGCCCTTTTCATAACTCTTCAGCAAGCTTTGTATCGGACCGATGATCTGCCCCATTTCGGGCGTATCGCCAATATGGCTGGTTTCGGCAACCACTTTCGCGCCGATGCGTTTGAAAAAGTTCAAGGCCTTGGTGCCAAAGGTCACGACCTCGATTTCTACACCCTTCTCATCCAGCTCGCCGATATGATTGAGCGCCTTTTTGAACATGTTGGTGTTGAGACCGCCGCATAGTCCGCAGTCGGTGGAAATCGCGACGATGCCGGCGCGCTTGATCGGGCGGGTTATCAGAAACGGATGTTTATACTCCGGGTGCGAACTCGCGATATGGCTAACCACCTCGGCGATACGCTGCGCGTAGGGGCGCGTGGCGAACATCTGGTCCTGAGCGCGGCGCATTTTACTCGCCGCCACCATTTCCATTGCCGCGGTGATCTTTTGAGTGTTTTTTACACTCGCGATCTTGGTCTTTATCTCTTTTCCGCCAGCCATCGAAGCAGTCTCTTAGTAAACGCCGTTAGCTTTGAAGTCTTCGATCGCCGCTTTGATCTCGGCGGCGATATCGTCGTTGTATTCGCCGGACTCGTTGATCTTATCGAGCATGGCCTGGTTATTGGAGCGCAAATGTCCGAGCATCGCGTCTTCGAAGGCAACCACCTTGGTGACCTCGACGTCGTCGAGAAAACCCTCGTTCGCCGCGTACAGCGATATCGCCATTTCGGCAATCGGCATCGGCGAGTACTGGCGCTGTTTCATCAGTTCGGTAACGCGTTGGCCGCGCTCGAGCTGCTTACGCGTGGCTTCGTCGAGATCGGAGGCAAACTGGGAGAAGGCCGCGAGTTCGCGATACTGCGCCAGCACCAGACGCACACCGCCGCCCAGTTTCTTGATAATCGGGGTCTGCGCCGCACCGCCCACGCGCGATACCGACAAACCGGCGTTGATCGCGGGCCGGATACCGGCGTTGAACAGGTCCGATTCGAGGAAGATCTGGCCGTCGGTAATCGAGATAACGTTGGTCGGTACGAAGGCCGAGACGTCACCGCCCTGGGTTTCGATGATCGGCAACGCGGTTAACGAACCGGTCTGGCCTTTGACTTTTCCGTCGGTAATCTTTTCGACATAGTCGGCGTTGATGCGCGCAGCGCGCTCGAGCAGACGCGAGTGCAAGTAGAAAACGTCACCCGGATAGGCTTCGCGTCCCGGCGGGCGGCGCAGCAGCAGCGAAACCTGGCGGTAAGCCCAGGCCTGCTTGGTCAGATCGTCGTAAACGATGAGCGCGTCTTCACCGCAGTCGCGGAAGTATTCACCCATGGTGCAACCGGCATAGGGGGCGATAAACTGCAACGCCGCCGAGTCCGAGGCATTCGCCGCGACCACGATGGTGTGCTCCATGGCGCCGAATTCTTCCAGTTTGCGCACCACGTTGGCGATGGTCGACGCTTTCTGCCCAATGCCGACGTAGACGCATTTGATACCGGTGCCCTTCTGGTTGATGATCGCGTCGATCGCCACCGCCGACTTGCCGGTCTGGCGGTCGCCGATGATCAATTCGCGCTGACCGCGCCCGATCGGCACCATCGAGTCGATCGATTTGAGACCGGTTTGCACCGGTTGCGATACCGACTGGCGCGCGATAACGCCGGGCGCGACTTTTTCGATCGGTTCAAATTGCTTGGCGTCGATTGCGCCCTTGCCGTCGATCGGCTCGCCCAGCGAGTTGACGACGCGGCCGAGCAATTCCTCGCCCACCGGCACTTCGAGAATACGGCCGGTGCACTTGGCGGTATCGCCTTCGGAGATATGCTCGTAGTCGCCGAGGATTACCGCACCCACCGAGTCACGCTCGAGGTTGAGCGCCATGCCGTAAGTGTTTCCCGGAAATTCGATCATCTCGCCCGACATGACGTCGGCGAGACCGTGAATGCGCGCAATGCCGTCCATCAGGCTAACAATCGTGCCCTCGGTCCTGGCTTCGGCCGCACTTTCAAAGTTCTTGATGCGATCTTTGATAAGCTCGCTAATTTCTGACGGATTAAGTTGCATCGCGTGTTATCCCGTAATCGTAAAAATCTGTTATTTATTGACCGCAAGCGAAAGCTTTTCGATGCGGCCACTGGCTGAACCGTCGATCACCAGATCGCCCGCGGTAATCACCGCGCCGGCAATCAGACTGTCGTCGATTTCAGCGGAAATGCTGACTTTCTTGCCCAGCCGTTTGGCCATGCTGGCGGCAATCTCATCCTGCTGCTTGGCACTCAGCTTGCGCGCGCTTCTGACGCGCACTTCGATCTCGCCCTGCGCGTCCTGTTTCAGAATCGCGAACTGCTCGGCGATTGCCGGCAAGGCCGCAAGCCGACTGTTTTCGGCCAGCAAGCGCACGGCATTGTCGAAGTCACTATCGCTATCGAGCCCGGCGGCGGTGACCACCGACAGGAATAATTCACCCAGTTCCCTGGGCAGCACGGCAGGCTGCTCCAGCAAGGCCTTCATGTCGGCGTCGATTGTTATTGCCGCGGCCAGCGTCAGCCGCTCCTGCCACTGTTCCAGCTTGCCTTCATCCTGCGCCAGTTCGAACATGGCCTTGGCATAGGGTCGGGCGGCGGTTTCGAAATCAGCCATCATCTAGCCCTTAAATCTGCGCGACCAGTTCATCGAGCACCTCGGCATGCGCCTTGGCATCGACTTCGCGTTTGAGAATCTGCTCGGCGCCGGCCAGCGCAATCACGGACACTTCTTTACGTAACTGCTCGCGCGCCGCGGTGACTTGCTGATCGATATCCGCGGTGGCCGCCAGCTTGATCTTGTCGGCTTCGTCGCGCGCGCTATCCTTGGCTTCATCGACGATCTCGTTGGCGCGTTTCTGCGCCTGGTTGATGATTTCCTGTGCCTGGGATTTGGCGTCTTTCAGACTATCGCTGACCTTTGCCTGGGCGTCTTCGAGGTCCTGTTGTCCGCGTTGTGCCGCGGCCAGGCCCTCGGAAATGCGCGCGTTGCGCTCGTCCAGGGCTGCCATGAGTGGTGGCCATATATATTTCATGCAAAACCAGACAAACACGATAAACGTGATGGTTTGTCCAATCAGCGTCGCATTGAAATTCATATTGCTGTCCTCGTTCTAGTGGATGTCAGTTATTTGCTTAGGCAACCGCAAACATGACATACATCGCCAGACCGACCGCGATCATCGGCACCGCGTCGACCAGACCCATGACGATGAAGAATTGGGTACGTAGCATCGGGATCAGTTCGGGTTGACGCGCGGCGCCTTCAAGAAAACGGCCTCCGAGTACACCGATACCGACTGCGGCACCCAGTGCGCCCAGGCCCATCATTAAAGCGCCAGCGATATAAAGCAAAGCTGATTCCATGATTTTCTCCTAATTATATAGAGTGTGTTGTGTTTAAAAGTTAGTGATCTGTCTGCGATGCCATATCCAGATACACGATGGTCAGCGTCATGAAGATAAACGCCTGCAAGGTAATGATCAGAATATGGAAAATCGCCCAACCCAGTTGCAGAAATCCACCCGAGATGCCGAGGATCCAGCCGCCGCTGTACATCAGCGCTATCAGGATGAATATCATTTCGCCCGCATACAGGTTGCCGAACAAACGCAGCGCCAGGGATACGGGTTTTGCAATCAGTGTGACGCCTTCAAGCACGAGGTTGATCGGCATCATGAATTTTGGAAAAGGGTGGAAGGCCAGCTCGGCGAAAAATCCGCCCGGGCCCTTCATCTTGATACTGTAGTAAATCACCAACGCGAATACCGTTAAGGACATGCCGAAGGTAATGTTGGGATCGGTGGTAGGCACAATCTTTAAATATGGGATACCTATGAGACTTGCAAGCCAGGGTATGTGGTCGACAGCCACCAGATCCATCAGATTCAACAGGAATATCCAGATGAATATGGTCAGCGCCAACGGAGCCACCAGTGGATTCTTGCCGGAAAACGAACCACGCACCGAACCGTCGATAAACTCGATGATCATTTCGATGAAATTCTGTAGCCCGGTAGGCGCGTCGGTCGAGGCCCGTTGGGCCGCTTTGCGAAATATCCACAGGAATAAGACGCCCAGCCCGATCGAGAACGCCATCGAGTCGAGATTGATCGACCAGAAACCCATCTCCTTGATTTCTTCAGCGCTATGGGCGATGCCCCAACTGCCGTCGGCTTTCTGGCCATAGGTCAGGTTGGTCAAATGGTGTCTGATGTATTCGCTAGAATTTGCGTAGCTGCCAGCCATATTCGATCAATTACCTTTTAAAACAAACGGTACAATCCAGCCGGATAACTGTATCAATACAAATCCTGCAAACAAAACAACAGGATCCCAAGGATACCCCGAGGCGAAGGCGAGCGCAAAAATCGAACCCATTATCACCCATTTCCCGATTTCGGATCGGTATGCGTAGCTTAAGAACTGCATCGCATCATTATTATTTTCCGTGGCCGTGGCCCGCAACATCCTTAAATCGAAGTATGTTTTTGGCACCAGCACCGCCGTGCAACCGACCAGGGCCGAAAGCATGACCGCATTATCCCAGAGCCCTGCACCGACCAGATAAACAACCCCCAGAAAATATTGAAGAACCAGCGTCCCGATAATCTGATTTTTCATTGCTTTTCCAGGGTGGCAATCCAGTTCGAAATACCCTGTCTGAAAAAGCGGATGCAGAGTATAAACGAGTTAATTACGAATAATCAATGACCCGAACAAATATATTTATGGCGCCAAATGCTCGAGGATTCCGTCGAGCTCGGCGCTGCTGTGAAAGTGGATTACCAGCTGGCCCGAACCCTTTTTCCCGGGCTTGATTTTGACCGCGGCGCCCAGCTTTTCACTCAGGCTGTTTTCCAGTCGCCGGATGTCGGGATCAATCGCCGCCGGCGGCGATTGCTTGCCGTCCGACAGTGTCGCCAGCGTCTTTTTCACCAGCATTTCGGTTTCGCGTACCGACAAACCGCGGTTCACTACCAGTTTCGCAACTTCGATTTGATCATGGCGGATCAACGCCAGCAGCGCGCGCGCATGCCCCATGTTGAGCAAGCCGTCGTTAACCTGCTGTTTTACCGGGTCAGCCAGATCGAGCAGGCGCAACAGATTACTGACGGTTGCGCGCGACCGCCCGACCGAATCCGCAACCTGTTGATGCGTAAGATCAAATTCCTCGATCAAACGCAAAAACGCATGCGCTTCCTCGAGCGGGTTTAGATCTTCGCGCTGAATGTTTTCGATCAACGCTATGGCCGCCGCCGACTTGGCGTCGAGTTCGCGCACCACGGCCGGAATTTTCTGCAGGCCGGCGAGCTGGGCCGCACGCCAACGGCGCTCGCCCGCGACCAGTTCGAAATGGTTACCCTCGGGACGCACCACCACCGGCTGCACGATACCCTGCGAACGGATCGAATCGGCCAGTTCCTGCAGCGCCTGCTGATCGAATACCGTGCGCGGCTGGAATTTGCCACGCTGGATACGATCGATATCGAGTTCGACCAGGCCGTCAGAGGTATCGTTTTCGGTGCCGCCGGCGACTTCCTCGATGTTACCGATTAAAGATCCGAGCCCTCTGCCCAGGCGCTTTTTTTTAATAGTCGTCATTAATAGTGCTCATTAAATATGATAGTACCGGCTCCTGTTAGCCTGTCGGCGACCCGGGTAAAAATCGGCTTAACGGCGAGCAACCTGTTGTTGTCGGTCCAAGACGTCCTTTTTGCGGGCGCCGCCAAGCTGAATCGATGGGCGCTTGCTTGATATCCGGCAGCCGCAATTATCGTCTTCACTGAGCACCAACATAATGGGTTTGTTTGGCGTCGCGCCGCAGCACCTCGCCCGCAAGCGCCAAATAAGCCATCGAGCCGCGCGAGTTCCGATTGTACTTCAGGATCGATTGCCCGAAACTCGGCGCTTCGGCGAGCGCTACATTGCGCGGGATTACGGTGCGGTATACTTGATCGCCGAAATGCTCGACCAGTTCGGAGGAAACGTCGTTGGACAGGTTATTGCGCGGGTCGTACATGGTACGCAGCAGGCCTTCCAGTTTGATGTCCGGGTTGACGCTGATCCTTATCTGCTCGATGGTATCCAGCAGTGAGGACAATCCCTCAAGCGCAAAATACTCGCACTGCATCGGAATCACGACGCCATCGGCTGCTACCAGTGCGTTAACGGTCAGCATGTTCAGCGCCGGCGGGCAATCGATCAGTATATAATCGTAATTGTCGCGTAAGCTGTCGAGCGCCAGCGACAGCTGTTTTTCGCGGCCGATCTTGTTCATCAACTGCACTTCCGCCGCGGTCAGATCCGCGTTGGCGGGCAGCACGTCATAACCCGTCTGGTCCGAGTTTATTAAGACCCGGGCCGCGCTGGCTTCACCCAGCAGCACATCACAGATACTAAGTTCCAGGTCGTTCTTGTCGACGCCGCTGCCCATGGTCGCATTGCCCTGCGGGTCCATATCGACCAGCAGCACGCGGCGCTTCGTGGCCGCCAGCGCCGCGGCCAGATTGACCGTGGTCGTGGTCTTGCCGACCCCGCCCTTTTGATTGGCAATGGTAATCGTCTTTGTCATATCGGTGTAATCGTCACCAGGCTGCGGGTTTGGCCGATGCCGGGCACTTGTAAGATATCTTCCTCGAAAGCAAACCTGTCGCTATTCAATTGCCGCGCCTCTCCTGGCTTGAGTCCGGTTTTCATCGTCAACAAGCGGGTATTCGGCGTCAGCAGATGCGTCACGCTATTACAGAATTCAGCCAGCGGCGCATACGCCCGGCTGACGATGAAATCCAGCGAATCCGGCGCATGATAGTCCTGAACCCGCGCCTGCACAACTTGCGTATTATGCAAGCCGCAATGCGCAATTGCCTGACGGATGAAACGCGTTTTGCGGGCATTGCTATCCAACATGATCCAGAAGGTTTGGGGCATTGCGATCGCCAGCGGAATCCCCGGCAGGCCCGCGCCGCTGCCGACATCCAGCGCCTTGCGGGCTCCCAGCAGTAACGGTAGCAGCGAAAGACTGTCGAGTAAATGATGACTCAGCATCTTGCGCGGCTCCGTAATAGCCGTCAGGTTGTAGACTTGATTCCATTTGCCGAGCAACTGCAGAAATTCGAGCAACTGATCGTATTGCGACTGCTGTAGCGAGATGCCGAGCGCTTCGACGCCGACACGGAGTTCACCTGCGAGATTCATTCAGGCTGACTTCTTGACCTGATGCTGATGCCGCTTGAGATGCACCAACAGCAATGATATCGCCGCCGGAGTGACGCCGGAAATCCGACCGGCCTGCCCGATTGTCGCCGGCCGATGCTGCCCCAGTTTCTGGCAGACTTCGCTGGAAAGGCCCCGCACCTCGGTATAGTCGAGCCCTTCCGGCAACTCAGTCTGTTCGTGCCGGCTGGCTTTGTCGATCTCCTGCTGCTGACGCGCGAGGTAGCCGGCGTACTTGATCTTGACCTCGGCCTGCGCGCGCACATCCGATGCATAAGAATCGGCGGCTTCGACAAACAGCATGAGGTCCTCGATTTCAACTTCGGGGCGTTTCAGGATATCGCTGAACCGATACTCCCGGGTCACCGGGTTTTGCAGCAGCCCGCCGAGCGCAGCGGCAGCGTCGCTGCCCGGACGCAGCCATTGATCATCGAGCGCCTGACTCAGGCGCGCGAGCTGCTCGCGGTAGTTTTCGAACGCCCGCCAACGCGCATCTTCGACCAGGCCCAGTTCACGACCCAACTCGGTCAACCGCAAATCGGCGTTATCCTCGCGCAGCATCAATCGGTACTCGGCGCGCGAGGTGAACATGCGATAGGGTTCGTTGGTGCCGCGCGTAATCAAGTCATCGACCAGCACGCCGATGTAGGCCTCGGAACGCTGCAATTCAAGCGCGGGCTTGCCCTGCACTCGAGCGGCGGCGTTGGCGCCGGCGATGAGCCCCTGGGCGGCGGCTTCTTCGTATCCGGTGGTGCCGTTGATTTGTCCGGCGAAATACAAGCCCTCGATAAAACGCGTTTCCAGCGTCGGCCGCAAGTCGCGCGGATCGAAATAGTCGTACTCGATCGCGTATCCCGGCCGGGTGATCAGCGCCTGCTCGAAACCGAGCATGCTATTGACGACGGATTGCTGGACGTCGTAGGGCAAGCTGGTGGAAATACCGTTGGGATAGACTTCGCCCAGGCGCAAACCCTCGGGCTCGACAAACACCTGGTGGGATGATTTGTCCGCAAAACGCACCACCTTGTCTTCGATCGACGGGCAATAGCGCGGGCCGACCCCTTCGATTTCCCCGCTGAACAAAGGCGACCGGTGCAGGTTCGCGCGGATGATATCGTGCGTTTTTGCGTTGGTGTAAGTGATGTGGCAACAAACCTGCTCGGGATGCATGTCGAGCTTGCCCATGGTCGAAAAAACCGGTAACGGGTCGTCTCCCGGCTGTTCCTCGAGGCGGGCATAGTCGATGGTTTTGCGATCGATTCTTGGCGGCGTGCCGGTTTTCAGCCGGGCGACGCGAAACGGACGCGCGCGCAGGCGTTCGGCGAGTTGACTCGCCGGCGGATCACCGGCGCGGCCGCCGGCGTAACTGGCGTCGCCGATATGAATCTTGCCGTCGAGAAAAGTGCCCACGGTTAACACCACCGTCGGCGCATGAAAACTGAGGCCCATTTGCGTAACAACGCCGCTGATCGCAGTATCGTTTTCGATCAAATCGACGACCGGCTGCTGGAAAATCGACAGATTTGGTTGATTCTCCAGTTTTTCGCGGATCGCCATCCGGTATAGCTGACGGTCGGCCTGCGCACGAGTCGCCCGCACTGCCGGCCCCTTGCGCCGATTTAGCATCCTAAACTGGATGCCCGACTTGTCGGCGGCCAGTGCCATTTCGCCGCCGAGGGCATCGATTTCCCTAACCAGATGCCCCTTGCCGATCCCGCCGATCGCCGGATTACAGGACATTTGACCGAGCGTTTCGATGCTATGCGTCAGCAACAGCGTGGCGGCACCCATGCGCGCCGCCGCCAGGGCGGCCTCGGTACCGGCATGCCCGCCGCCGACTACGATGACATCGAAAGACTTGTTGAAATCCATAACGCACTCCAGAGGAGCACCATATTAATGAAAAAGGGCGCGCATTCTAGCTCAATTGTGCGGGTTTTCCAAAATATGGCTTCGATGGGTGGCTTCGAAGGGGACAGACCACGTTTTCGCATAAAAATGCGAAAACGTGGTCTGTCCACGAATCACGCCGAATCACGAATCATTCGCGATGAGTTGCGGCAATTCGCTCATCGTATCGAACACGTGGTGAGCGCCGGCGGCGCGCAGCTTATGTGCCGGCATGAGTTCGGCAAAACCGTACACCCTCATATTGGCGGCGACCGCGCCGCTGACACCGAGCGGGCTGTCTTCGATAACCAGGCAACGCGCAGGGTCCGGCACACCCATACACGCCGCCGCGTGCAGGTAGATATCGGGATGCGGTTTGCCGCGCTCAACCTCGCTGGTGCTGAATATATTGCCCTCGAAAAAATCGAAAAGCCCGGTCTTACCCAGCGTCATCTGCATTTTTTCATGCGACCCGCTGGAAGCGACACAGGATGGCAGGGACAGTTGCTCGAGCACCTCTGCGATACCTTCGATCGCAACCACCGACTGCTCCAGCGCCCGGTTGATATCCTGCTGATATCGACGGTCGAGTTCGGCCGGAGGCGGAGCGCCGATCAGCGCTTCGATTTTTTGCAGGCATTGCAGGCGCGAATGTCCGACGAAGGTATCGAACATCTCCTCCAGAGTGAACTGCAGCCCGCAAACCTCCGCCAGTACGCGCGCGAAAACTTCGTTGGCGACGCGCTCGCTGTCGACCAGCACACCATCGCAATCGAAAATGACCAGGTCGAGCTCGGGATTCAACTAGACGGGGCCGGCTGGGTCTTTTTTCGCGATATTGGTCGCCAGCGCAATCATCGAAGACAGGTCGGCCAGGTTCGACGGCACCACCAGGGTGTTTCCTTCCTTCGCCAGGTTACCGAATTGCTGCACATAAGCTTCGGCGACGCGCAACTGCATCGCGGTCTCGCCGCCCTCGGTGATCAACGACTGGGCCACGCGCTGCAAACCCTCGGCGGTTGCCGTCGCGACCGCGAGAATTGCCGCGGCTTCACCTTCGGCTTCGTTGATCTGCTGCTGCTTAGCTGCTTCGGATTCCTTGATCACGCGCTGCTTCTCGCCTTCGGCTTCGTTGATCTTGGCATCGCGCTCGCCTTCTGATGTCAGGATGACCGCGCGCTTCTCCCGCTCAGCGCGCATCTGCTTTTCCATCGCGCTCAGCACATCGTGCGGCGGGTTGATGTTCTTGATTTCGTAACGCAACACCTTGACGCCCCAGGGATCGGAAGCCTTGTCGAGCTCGGATACGACATTGGCGTTGATCATACCGCGCTCCTCGAAAGTTCGATCGAGATCGATCTTGCCGATCTCGCTACGCAGCGTGGTTTGCGCCAGCTGCGAGATCGCGAAGGCAAAATCGGTGATGCCGTAGGATGCACGTTCAGGATTCATCACCTGCAGATAAAGCACGCCATCAACTCCGACCTGGACATTGTCGCGCGTGATACAAACCTGCTCCGGAATGTCGAAAGCCAGTTCCTTGAGGCTGTGTTTATAGGCCGAGGATTCGATAAACGGGATCAGTATGTGAAAACCGGCGCGCAGCGTGCGGCTGTACTTGCCCAGGCTTTCGATTACGTAGGCGCTTTGTTGCGGCACGATGACCGCGGTCTTGAAAATGATCAGAATTACGACGATCGTGACCGCCAACGCTACCCAAACGGCAAAATTTCCGTACATATCGAACATTTATTCCGACTCCTTGATAGTTTCGAGATTCAATTTGAGGCCGTCGACGCGGCCGATGCGAACCCGCTGCCCGGCGGCAAGCGCCTGATCGCTGTCGTTTACGATGGTCCAGTCGGTGCCGCGGTACGCCATGCGCCCGGATTGCCCGGGTTCGAGCGCTTGTTCCACGGTAACGATTTCGCCGGCGGGCCCGGTTTCGTAACCCACCTCTTGGCCGCGCAATTTGGCGTATAACTTCTTGCGAAAAAACACCATCAAGACAACGGCAATCACGGAAAACAGAATCCATTGCATCCAGGGCTCGAGGTCCGCACCAGCTAGTTCGACCAAACCCGTGACGAAAGCGGCGATGCCGATAAAAACCAGATAAAACGCTGCCTCGACCCCCAGCAGCTCAGAGCCCAGTAACAGCGCGCCAATAATCATCCAACCCCACCAGGGCATAGTTTTCTCCATTCGTTTGAAGAATTCATATTATGTAAGGAGTGATTCCCACGCAAGTCTTATGCGGTTTCGGGCCTTAACTTTCGTCATCCCTACCCGGCTAATCATAACTCGAGTTTTCTTATTCCCACGACAGCCTGCTTGGTCTGGCGAGGAGACGCGCCGGCGAAGGGCACCCCTGAGTCATTCCCGCGTAAGCCTGCGCGGCTTTAGGCCCTATGGGTCCCGGCGGGCTCCGACGAATCGGAATCTTGTTGTTATACCGCACTAGTCGGGGTGGATGGTCCGCGTCGCTGTAGGACCGGGCACATGGGTAACATCATTGCGAGATCCCCGCTTACGAGGCTGTGTAAATACATTCATTTACCATCCGGTCGTTGGGTATTTTTACCGCTTTAATATCAGGGGATATATTTTCCCTTCACGTCAGCACTGTTCTTCTATTCAGTGCCTCGATCAGGTATTCAACACCTAACACGTTGATGGCTCGTTTTATGTTGTAACTCAGTATCGTGAGATCCATTTCCGTTCGAACATTCGATTTTCGTCGGGTCAGAAAGTGTTGGGCTCCCATCCAGTGTTTGAATGACCCAAACGGATGTTCCGCCA
>Ga0209338_1000276_pt1 | contig 18207 bp, 17 predicted proteins | sample OlaalgELextract1_FD_187374 | JGI IMG/M metagenome (GOLD analysis project Ga0209338, IMG submission 187374) | Olavius algarvensis symbiont microbial communities from Tuscany, Italy - Type A ELBA extract 1 (SPAdes) (version 2) | ecosystem: Host-associated > Annelida > Digestive system >... | reverse complement strand
GTAGGGTATTCTATCGATTTTATTTATTGAATAGGCAGAGCGAAGCGATTCCGCCATTCGTCAATCGACATTCGACATTCGACATTCGACATTCCAATGTAGTTTCATAAGAGGAGCTAATACCTCAGTCCCCTGACACCTGACACCCGAAACCTGACACCCGAAACCTATCAGTTGCTCGCTAACGATATCACCAATACCGCCGGCAAAACGAAACCTTCGCTACGACTCACTCCATCGGAGCCAGCCAGTGATGGGATGTGTTCTTGACCGGCATGCGGTACATCACCGGGTCCCGGCCAAACACCTCCAATTCGACGGTGTCTCCCAACGTCAATAGGGCCCAGGATCCGGCCGCATGGGGATGAGTAGTGAATGTTTCGCTCAGGGACTGCAGGCTAAAATGGGGGATGCCGTCCATGAAGTGCAACTGGTTCCAATGGACGTGGCCGGACACCACGGCGATGACCTTCTCGCTGCCTTCGATCAGACGGCGTGCCAGGTGTGCGTTCCGGTGCTGCTCGCCGTGCGTATAGCGACGCTCGAAATAGTAGTTGCCCACCATCGAACCCGTATCGACCGGCATATGTGAAAACACAACGCTGGGCAGGTCGGTGGCTGCCAGATCGGTTGCCAGCCAGTCCAGGTCCTCTTGTTCCAGGCGGAACCCCTGCCCTTCATGCAGTTTGCAGGATGCATTCCAGAAGACAAGGTGCCAGCCGTCCATGTCCAGGCTGTGGTGGTGCAGAGACCGGCCCAAAATTGCTTCATGGTCTGCAATAGACAGGTGAACCACATCGTGGTTGCCGATGATATGCCGGCGGTCTTTGGTCAATGATTTGAAGGCAGCGCCAACCCGGGCCAGGTGTTCGCGGTCGGTTAAAAGGTCGGCGTTGCTGATGCGATCACCCAGATCGACCACCAGGCCGACATCCATCGCATTGACCTGCCGGATAAAATTTTCGAGCAGATCCAGCGCCACGTCACCTTTCTTGCTGTACCGGTCGGGGCCATAGTGGATGTCAGTGATGATAGCTATTCGCAATGATTTTTGCATAGTAATTTCAACACTGTCTCTTAAAGGCGAAGCCCGCTGGTTGCGAGCACCCAATTTGATCGAGGGATGAAACAGTCGTCATTCCCTGAAGTTTCACACGAGCGCGGCCTCCGGCTAAAGGAAAGCCGGTCTGATCAAATAAAAAACTATAGAATTGGAAAGAAAAAGAGGAATGGATTCTTATTTAAAAAAAATAATTGGACAGGATCAACAGGATGGTCAGGATAATGCGGCCTTCGGCCGAAAGGCCCCTCGCCGGAGGCGAAAAAAATCCTGATAATCCTGTTGATCCTGTCAAAATAAAGAAATTAAGATCGAATCCATTCCACAGCCTTTAAATAATTTGATGTAGTTTCATAAGAGCGCTGCCTCCGGCTAATGGACAGCCGGTCTGATCAAAGAAAAGAAACTTCCAAAAGCAAATTTTGGATTTTGGAATGCGGATTTCGGATTTAAGGTATTCTGCCTGTCGTGAGTCTTTTGTCCAACGGTCCATTTTATTGACTGAGCGAAGCGAATCCACCATTCGTCAATCGACATTCGACATTCATTGTTTCATAAGAGCGCGGCCTCTGGCCGCCAGCGTCCAGTCTGATCAAAGAAATGAAACTTATGAACGACGAACACCCGCCTGCCATGCATGATACGTTGGATTGTAACGATCATTCATTTTGGAGACAAATGGTCAGCGTTGTCCAGCGATATATAATGGCATTGCGGGCAGGTCGAATATCGAATAATGTATTCTGCCTGTCGTGAGCTTTTTGTCGAACAGTCTGTTTAAATAATGACTGCGCGACGTGTCGGGTCGCAGCCGAAGGCGAAGCCTGAAGCGAAACCATAAATCTTCAATCTTCAATCTTCAATATTCAATTCCGGCTTGTCCGGGTTGGAGGGCAATGTTATGACTGGCAGCGAATTGCAGCGCACCATCGAAAAGATTTGTGAAGCTCACGGCGGTATCGATCGCTGGCGAAAGCTGGAAGCCGTCGAGGCCGTCATTTCCGTGGGGGGCTTTTTATTCAAAGCCAAAAGACGCCCCGCCTTGAGCCGGGTGCGGGTCCGGGCCGCGATCCGCAAACCGGAATTCACGTTTTATGACTATCCCGGCCCGGGCCGCAACAGCGTGTTCATGGGCAATGAGGAGGTGCGCATTACGGATGCCGGCCATCAGGTTCTGGTCAGCCGGCAGCAGCCGCGTGTGGCCATCCGGCGACTGCGGCGGCAGTTGTACTGGGATGCGCTCGATTTCACCTATTTTGGCGGATACGCCACCTGGAATTATCTGGTAACGCCGTTTCTGTTTTCAGGAGATGGGTTTAAAATTGATATGCTCGAACCGCAGTCGACCGACCCGGATTATCCTGTTAAATTACAGGTAGATTTTCCGCCGGATTTCCCTTCCCACTGTCGCAGGCAGATTTTTTATTTTGACCGCGATTATCTCCTCCGCCGCTTGGATTACACGGCCGAGGTGGTCAGCCGCTGGGCCCGCGCGGCCCACACCTGCAAGAACTACCGGGAATTCGACGGGATTAAGTTCCCGACCAAAAGAAGAGTCCGGCCGCTTTTGATCGGGCAGAAACTATTGGCGCGGCCGGTAATCGTGGCGATCGATATCCATGAAATGCACTTGAAAAAGACCGCGCTTTAGCACGAATTTTCTGATCGTCTTATACGTTACTTCATCATTGTAATAAAGATCCGAGCCCTGAAGGCCTGGCTTTGGTTCACCTCAAAGGGATGATGAAATTGGCAACTTATAACAGCAGTGTAAAGGTGTTCCGCCGACGGCGGATCAGGTGTCAGCAATTGAAGTCAACTCGCTGGAAGGGAGTCGCCCATGATTTGGACTTTCTTTCACCGCTGTTGACTTTCAGCCTCAACCCCATCATCGTTCGGACTCAGCCCGCACGGTGCGATCTGACAGGTTCTTGAAGGTCTCTGCAAAAGTTCCCGATAATCCCGTGTCTCCTCACTATCAAGCACCTGAATGGTCGACCAAGCTGGGTGCCCCCAAAAAATGGCTGTGGTTGCATCCGGTTGCGTGGTTCCATTTTTGAAAAAAATGCTTAGGATATGTTTTCAATTATTTCACATAAAATTTTTCGGGGGAGGAACTGCCCATGATGTACAGCAAGACCGTGATGGATCATTTTCGCAATCCGCGCAACGTTGGTGAAATCGATGATGCCAACGGCGTCGGCGAAGTTGGAAATCCGTTGTGCGGCGACATGATGACCATCTATCTCAAAATCGAGGAAGACCGCATCGCGGACATCAAATTTCAGACCTTTGGGTGTGGGTCGGCCATCGCCGTTTCCAGTATGCTTACCGAGCTTGCTAAAGGAAAAACCGTTGCCGAGGCCAAGGCCATCACCAACAAGGACGTGGCCCAAGCCCTTGAAGGGCTGCCAAAGAACAAGCTGCACTGCTCCAACCTGGGAGCGGACGCGCTTCAAATGGCTATCAAGAACTACGAGAACGGAGTGGCCGGGATCACCCGTCCGGATGAGGAGCATCAGGAAGTCCACCGGCATACCGAAGGCGGCAAATGTTACTGCCCTTACTGCGACGTGGAGATCCAAGAAGACATAACCTTCTGCGATGCCTGCCAATCCGACCTGGAAGAAGAACACTAAGCAACGCGTTAAACGCAAAGGTAACACTTATGGCTATCATCAATTTCGACCACATCTCGTCCAACCCCCTGCTGCCGGAGGTCAAATCGGCCATGATCGATGCCATCAACGCCGATTACCACAACCCCTCCAGTCAGCACTCGGCCGGCGAACTGGCCGCTGCCCAGCTCGATAAGGCCCGCATTGCGGTGGCCGGGCTGATTAACTGCGCCAACCCCAAAGAAGTCGTCTTCACCTCCGGGGGCACCGAAGCGGTCAACCATGCCGTCAAAGGGGCGGCTTTGGCCAATGCCAAGCGGGGCAACCACATAATCACCTCCAATGTTGAACACAATGCGGTCATCCGCAGCCTGAAGCGGCTTAGTAGCCAGGGCTTCAAGATCACATCTTTGGATGTCGACCACCATGGCCGGATCGATCCTCAGGCCGTGGCGGACGCCATCACCGACGAGACCATCCTGGTGTCCATCATGCACAGCAACAACGAGACCGGCACCATCCAGCCCATCGAAGCCATCTCCGGGATCACCCGCGAGCACAATATCCTGCTGCACACGGATGCCGTGGATTCAGTGGGGGTGGTGCCCATGGATGTTCAAAAACTCGGGGTCAATCTGATGAGCTTCGGCGCCAACACGTTTTACGGTCCCACGGGTGTCGGTGGCCTCTATATCCGCCGGGGAACCATGATCTGGCCCATTCTGGAAGGTGGCGTTCAGGAGCACAACAAGCGTGCCGGTACCGAAAACCTGATTGGAATCATCGGGATGGGTGTGGCCGCCGAGACGGCTCGCCGTAAAATGGACGAGCGGCTGACGCACCTGGAAAACCTGAAAGTCAAACTGTTGTCCGGCCTGTCTCAGACCATCGAGGACATTATCATCAACACGCCGGCTGACGCCAGCTTGCCAAACCTGGTGTCGGTGTCGGTACGTTACATCGAAGGCGAAAGCGTCATGCTCATGCTGGATGACGACGGCATCGCAGTAGCCACCCGCTCGGCCTGCGCCACCGGTTCTCTGCGCGCCTCCCACGTGCTGCTGTCCATCGGCCGGTCCCATGCCGACGCCCAGGGTACGCTGGTGGTCACTTATGGAATCGAGAACACCGAATCAGATATCGACTATTTCTTGGCGTCGCTTCAGAAGGTGGTCAAGACCCTGCGCGACATCTCTCCGCTTTACCATAAGAAGGAGAATGCGTCCGACTGACAGGGTCCACGGTCCCAATCATTACCGGGATGTGTATTGCAGCCTTCCTATGCTACAGGCGTGAGTGACATCATCGATCCGGCAACATCCCTCTCCCCGGTGTGGCGTTGCCCCTTGAAAACTGGTTGTCTGCTGCTTTTCTGCCTTATGTGCCTGAAAATCGAAAATTGAGCTCAATCAATGAAACCTACAGACTGGTATCTTGGAATAGATCTGGGAACGGGCAGCTGCAAAAGCGTCGTGATCGATGAACACGCCGATGTCCTGGGCTTCGGGGTCGGAGACTATAGCGGCAGTGATGCTCACGACCGTTGGCAGGAGCAAAACCCACGGGAGCTTGTACAGGCGGCCATAACCTCTGTTAAAAATGCTTTGGCCCGAGCCGACGTCGAGGCGAACCAGTGCGCCGGTTTGAGTATCGGCGGGGCGCTTCACAGCCTGCTGGCGCTTGATGGGAGCGGCGAACCCCTGACCGGTGTAATCACCTGGGCCGATGGACGGGCGGTGGACCAGGCTGAAGCGGTACGCAAACAGTCGTTGGCCACAAGGCTCTACGAGCAAACCGGCTGCCCCGCCCACGGTATGTATCCCCTGTACAAAATTATCTGGCTGCGCGAAAACAAGCCGGAAATATTTCGCAAGGCCTGGCGCTACGTGTCGGCCAAAGAATATCTATTTGCCTGTCTGACCGGGGAATACATGGTTGACTACTGCCTGGCGGCCGGCTCCGGCTTGCTGAGCACACATTCGCTGGATTGGGAGCCTCAGGGGCTCGATGCGGCGGGTATCCGCGGGAATCAGTTGTCAGCGCCAGTCGCGCCTCAGACGAGTCATCGTGGTTTGGATCCGGAAATCGCCCGCCAAATGGTTATTCGCCGGGACGTGCCGGTGGTGCTCGGTTCTTCCGATGCCGCCAATTCCAACCTGGGCACCGGCGCGGTGCAGCCATGGCAGGCAACCTGCATGATCGGAACCAGCGGCGCTTATCGTGTTATTAGTCCCAAGCCGGTTCTCGACCCCGAGGCACGCACTTGGTGCTATGTCATCGATGAGGCGCACTGGCTGGTGGGCGGGGCCATCAACAACGGCGGGGTGGCGCTGTCCTGGCTTAGAGACTGCCTGAACCAGGCCTTGCCTGATAGTATGGCCGCGAACGGCCTGTCCTTTGAGGATGTTTTGGCCCTGGCGAGCCAGTCGCCGCCCGGGGCCGGCGGGCTTATCTGCCTGCCGCTGTTTGCCGGCGAGCGCAGCCCCCATTGGAATCTGAATGCCCGGGCGGCCTTTTTCGGCATGAACCTCGGGCACGGTGCCGCCCATCTCAGCCGGGCCCTGGTGGAGGGCATTGCGTTTCGCTTCAGGAGTTTGAGTGATGTTCTGGCTGAAGTCGGCATCGAAGTGAAGCAGGTTGTCGCTTCCGGTGGTTTTACCCAATCGGACTTCTGGCTGCAGGTTGTCACTGACGTCCTGAACCGGGAGATGAATGTGCCGCCCTGGGGCGAGACCTCCTGCCTGGGGGCGGCTTTTTGGGCCATGCTCGGCACCGGTCATGCCGCCGACCTGGAAAGTTTGAAGGGTCTCGTCAAACCGGGGATGTCCTGTCCGCCCGGCACGGAGAACGCCGCAATCTACCAAAGGATATACCCGCTGTATCAGAAACTATATCGGGACCTAAGCGGAAATTTTGAAGAAATCGCCCGGTTGCAGCAGGAACTCGCCCCTTAGTCTGATATTAGCCCTCCAACTCGCTGGTGGACCGGATAAGTTATACCGATCCAGTGAGCAACAGCCGAGCATTTGCAAATCGGAAATACGTAATTTAGGACACAGATTTTCGCAGATGCACGCAGATTTTAAAACCATTTAAGGCCATCGCCTTCGGCGAAAAAAGCGAATTACACTCGCAAACTTTGCTGCATTGCTTCTTCCGCCGCCATTTTGGGGGACGTCCGTGACATTTAGACATTTGGATCTTAAGCTACGGTTTTGCTTACACGAATGATGTGATGTTGCAAGGCTCCAGCTGCATCAGAGTGAACTCTGCGGGCATAATCTGTCACTTGTAGATATCCCAATCAAATATCCATATATCACGGACGTCCCCTAAATTTACAGCTCCCTTTGTTTTTCCAGCAATGAATCGATACTTCAAAAAGCTGCAGGATTTTGGAGATGAATTACTATTTTTTAAGCGGCGATGGTCTTACCTGAAATGCTTGAAATGTTTTTATCTGCTAGCTTGACGGCTACCTGACTTTTTGGTTATCATACCCTGTAACCCATAAGAATTTCTTAGATGTTAATTATAGAATCAGAATTCTTGTTGCTGAGCATCCCCCTTATTGATAAATAACTAAAATAGGGCTGAAACGATTCCTCAGATATGATGAATGAACTTCGAGATAATTGACGCAATCACGGTAATTGAAACTATTGCAAGGGGGACGGGTATCCGAGACCTTGATCGTTTGCAGCGGGTATATGGCCAGGGCAATTGGCGTAAGATGAAAGGCGTTGCGCATATCCGGCTCGGCAACGGAAGAGTTTGTTTGGCCGAGCTTCATTGGTATGAAGCGCACGGGATAGGAAAAATAGAAATAAAGCGCAAACGATATCTGGATTAAGCTATGACAAAGAAAAATGAATCAACCCAAGAGTTTGTTGTTTGTATTAACAATGAGGGCTACCCTGCGTCATTGGAATTGCATAAAATTTACCGTGTGGTGCCCGATAAAGACGCAGCTGCTGATGAGGACCTAAGGGTAATTGATGAAAGCGGCGAGGATTATTTATATCCTGGGTCTTATTTCGCTCCCATTAAAGTGCCTGCTGCTGTAGAAAAATCTCTGTTGAGAGCTTCCTGATTAACCCAGGACGACCCCGTTTCATCTGCTTCTGACTTCTCAGACTCATGACACTTCTTTACCCGTAAATTGTGTGATTCGCAAGCCCTCGACAACTTGCCAGTACAGCGGCTCATGGGCCTGAAACACTTTCACCTTGTCTTCGCCAACCGATATATATTCGGCTGCTGGAATAGGGGGCTCTCTCTTTTCCAATGTGATGGTGTCCGGATTCGGCGGCAGTCCATAGAACCGGGCGCCATTCATGGACATGAAGGCTTCCAGGTTTTCCAAAGCCTGCTCCGCTTCGAACACCTGCACGATGGCGGGCAGGGCCGCGGAGACGTTGAATATGCCGGCCGCGGCACCAACCTTGACCTTGTCAACCAGCCGGTGGGGTGCGGAATCCGAGCCGAAGAAAAAACGCGGATCACCCGAAACCGCCGCCTTGCGAATGGTCAGGCGATCGGTTTCCTGCTTGACCACCGGCAGACAGTACATGTGCGGGTTCAACCCGCCGGCAAAAATGCTGTTGCGGTTGATGAGCAGATGGTGGGGGGTAACGGTTGCGCTCAAATTCCTTTCAGCGGCCAGGACATAGTCTACGCCAACCTTGCAAGAAACATGTTCCAGGATCATTTTTAATCCCGGCATGTCCTTGCGCAGGGGATCCAACTCACGGTCGATAAACACCGCCTCGCGATCGAAGATGTCCACCGCTGGATCATTGATTTCACCGTGGATCAAGAGCGGTATACCGAGCTCCTGCATGACCTCCAGCACGGCATAGGTCTTTTTAGTGTCGGTAACGCCCTGCTCCGAGTTGGTAGTGGCCCCCACCGGGTATAGTTTCACCCCGGTCAATAGCCCCTCGTTTTTAGCAAGGCGAATTTCATCAGGCGCTGTATCATCGGTCAAGTACAGGGTCATCAGCGGCTGAAAATCATGTCCGGGGGGCAGACATTTCAAAATTCTTTGCCGGTAGGCCTGAGCATCCTCAGCCGTTCGGACCGGCGGCCTGAGGTTGGGCATAATGATCGCACGGCCGTAAAGTTGGGCTGAAAACGGCAGCACGGCCTGCAGCATATCGCCATCCCGCAGGTGAAGATGCCAGTCGTCGGGACGTGTGATAACCAGTTCCTTTTTGGGCTTCATTTCACTACCACCTCCATTGGCTAAACCCTAACCCGGACAAGCCGGAATTGAAAATTGAATATTTGTGGTTCGCCTTCGGCGGATCTATTTTATTCTGCCGCCACAGTCAAAACAAAAATCAGGTTAATAGATACCCAGCCGGTAAAAGCTGGAGTCATAAAAATACAAAAGTTGAATTCAATTTCAATCCTTGTAAATGCCCGTTTGTCAATGCTTTACAAAGATGCCATTAAATGTTTTGCGCATTTTGCACAAAACTGATTTGGTAACTATCTAGCGTTGCGAAAATTTCTTATCGTAGGGTGGGCTGTGCCCACCGAATATCGCTGAATTCATCTGTCAAAGGTGGGCAGAGCCCACCCTACACCAATATTACAGGAATCAACCATAGGTGAATTCTATTGACAACATTTAATTCGGTTTATCCCTGTATTTGAGAGAAAAATGAACATCCTCAGCATTATTTATTCAACTACTTCGCAAATCTAATTCTGACCCGTTCGGCAGCGTCACTTAAGATCAACCATACCTGCTTTGCGCAGTCCTTCGATGATCTTATCGACAAGGTCATCAACCTTTAAATAGCGGCTGATCAGCAATCGCCCGCAGGTGGTGAAATCCGGTTCCAGCTTGAGCAATTGGCTGACAGCGGACCTTGCCTCGCGCTGTCTTTCCAATTGGGCGAGTGCGGCAGCTCGCATCATCGGATCCAGATACAATTGAGGGAAATTGAATTTCAGGGCTTCGGCGAAGGCTTTATCATATTCGCCACGGCGATAGTCGTCCATGTATATGGCAAGATGAAACCAGCTGGGATGATACGGGTTGAGCCGCATGCCTTTTCTCAGCAGGGCAAGTCCGCGGTCCCATTCACCATAAAGCGCCAAGTGCCAGCCGGCAACACCGACGATGTAGGGGGCATTGGGGTTGAGGGCAATGGTTTCTTCAACGTGTTGAATGAAAAAATCCTTATCGCCCCGGTGAAAATATACAAGCGAAAGGGCATCCCGGGCAAACTGATTGTCCGGCGCCAGGGCCACGCCCCTCTGGGCAAAGACCAGTGCTTTTTCCAGTGACGACTCTATCTCGCAAAACCCCAGGGCATGGTTGTCGGCATGCAAATGGCCTAGCATGGCCCAGGCAAGCGCATATTCCGGCTCTATCGCGACAGCCCGATCCAGCGCTGCCAGGGCCATTTCAAACGCCTGCGGGGTCAGCTCTGTTTCATAATGGTAAAAGCGCAGGACGGCATCATAAGCCTTGAGGTTGGCCGGCGCCTTCTTGCGGGATTCGCGGGACAATTTCCGGCGTATCAAGCCATAGTGGTCGGCAATCGTACCGATAACGCTGTTGGCAATCTCCTCCTGTACAGCTATCAAATCAGCAGCCGTATTATCCCGTTTATAGCTACGGCCCCAGATCTGTTCCGCAGTGGCGGTATCGAGTAGCCGAATAGCGACCTTGACCGTCTTTGAATCCTGGCGGACACTTCCCGTCAACAGAAAACGCACATTGAGGTCCCTGCCAATTTGTATGGGGTCAATCGACTGGCCTTTAAAGCGCATGGTTGACTGAGATGCGATGACCTGAAAATCCTGGTAGCGGGCGAGCTCAGAGGTCAGTTCCTCAGTCAAACCGTCCGTGAAATAATCCTGCTTCTTGTCACCGGTCCCGTTAATCAGTGGCATAACGGCAGTGGATGTGACCACGGATGGTGCAAGGTCTGCCTGTTCTAATGTTGACGAATTTTCGCCGGCCGGTGATATCCGGACAGCTCGGAAAGTGGGCACGTAACTGCCTTTAGAAATTTGTATGCAAACGGGGTCATTTATTCCGGCAGTCAGATAATAATGTTCCAGGGCCCGGCGTAGCCGGCCGGCTTCCACGCGCACAATTGGATCCACCTGGGGATCAAACTTTTCGTTCCTGCCATACACCGCCACGGCGACGGTAAAACCTTTGATCTGTGAAGACCGATCTTCCAGGGTCTCATCAACCACGAAAGTTAGAAATTTTCTCTGTTTGTCTGATGCTCTGAATTCAGTGCTCTGGAGGATCCGTTCCAACTGGTTCCTGATGGCTTCGGGTGTCGGTTTGTTATCAGATGCCATAAACCTCTGGCCTTTTTTGAACCAGCGTAATGTTCTCTAAATGAAATGAACTGCCACATGTACGTAACAGTAACGTACCTTTTCAAATCTATATTATTCAGATACCCATTATCAAAAATCGATCCTTCAATCAATTCTAAATAATAATCCCATAGCCACAAAAGGCCTTATGGACTGTGAATGACAAAGCAAATCATATTCGAGAACAATTTTCAGACCAAAAAAAGACGATAGATCTTCTCATGGCGCGAGACCCCGAATTTTTGGCCATGTGTGAAGACTACGATGCCTGCATCAGCGCATTGGGCTACTGGACTGGGTCTCAAGAGCCTGAAGCCGAAACCCGGGTCAAAGAATATCGCGCCCTGGTCCAAGATCTGCGGGATGAGATTGGTCAGGCCCTGATCCGGGTAAACCTGAAATAGCAAATAAATACCAAATGATATGAGCTGTATTGTTTTCGACGAGCGCAGTCGGGGCGGGGATAACCCGGAACGCTGGACCTTGAATCAATATGGATGGAAGATATATGCGTTTGTCCTTTCTAATAATCGCTGTCTTAATAGCAATTATCGGTGTCCCGGCCGGCGCGCAGGATGAAGCCAAACAGTCCACCCCGCCGGCTCAAGGCGGCGGTGATCTGCGGTCTGCGGTTCAAAACCCCATCAGTTCTTTGATCAGCCTGCCGTTTAAATTCACCTTCGACTATGGTGCCCCCAACGGCGAAGCCTCTTTTTTGAACATTCAGCCGGTTGTGCCCATCACGGTCGGTAGTTGGAACCTGGTGAACCGGGCCATTATACCGCTGATCGACAGCCCCGGCGAAGTGGCCGGTACACCGGGAATACCAAATCCCATTACGGGCAATGGCGCTACCGGACTTGGCGACATCAACTACTCGCTTTTTTTATCGCCGGTCAAATACGAGACGGCGATTTGGGGCATGGGGCCGTCCATTACCATACCGACCGCCACCGACAAGGAAATCGGCAGCGAAAAGTGGAGCATGGGACCCACCGGGGTGGTCCTTTTCCAGCCCAAATGGGGAACGTTCGGCGGGCTCGTCCGGCAATTGTGGTCGGTTGCCGGTGATTCCGACCGCGACGATGTGAATCAGACATTATTTGAGCCGTTCTTAAACTATAATCTCCCCCGGGGCTGGTATCTTATCTCGGACATTATCATCATCGCCAATTGGGAGGCGGATTCGAGCAATACCTGGACGGTACCCCTGGGCGGCGGCGTCGGGAAATTGTTTAAAATAGGCAGTCAGGCCATCAATGCGCGCGCCGAAGCGTACTACAATGTCGAGAAACCCGACAATGCACCGAATTGGCAGTGGGGCTTTACGGTCCAGCTTTTGTTTCCAAAGTAGATTCGTTAAATAGAAAAATAGTTGAATAGTCAGATAGTTAGTGAGTCAGAGGATCAGATGGTCAGATAGATTGATTTCCTCTTACTCTATTTGACTGATTTTCTAATCAACTATTTTAATGAATGATCAGGAGGTATGGCTGTCATGGACAACGGCCGCATAGAAATCGGCAACACGATCACCCAGGCCTCTGCGGAAGATATCATAAAGCTGACATCCATCCTCGATCAGTATGCCATTTACTACATTTGCGATGGAGTCGGGTTTAACAAGCCGCCGAATCAAGTGGATTGCGTGACTTCATTTCACCCGGGCCGGGCCGCAACAGCCGCTAAACCGTCAGACTATTTTTATTTGAAAACCAATAGGCTTATCGTGCCCGACCTCTATCAGCTCAATTTTATAGATTTAATTCTATTGGATTCTGAAGAAGCAGATTTTCTTTCCACCCTGATTTATGGCAAGCATGCGGAGAGCCGACATCAACTCAAATGATAAAATATCGAAGGGCCCAAACAAGTGCCCACAGCCGATGGCAAGTAAAGATCCGGGCCCAGAGGACCCGGCTTTGATTTCACCCCAGAGGGGTGGAGTTTACCTTAGACTCCGAATGGAATAATGGAATGGTGGAATAATGGAATATTGGGAATACAAAGCGGATGACGGTCTGATTTTACAAACTGATCCGTGCCATCCTTATAAAAATAGATCCCAGTCCACTAAACCCAGCATTCCAGCATTCCAGTATTCCATCATTCCGCTCCCGCTTGCAGCAGATTCACGGCATAGCCGAGGGGCTCTGACTTGGCCCAGAGGACCAGGTTTTCTGCGACGAAATAAAAAGTAAAAAGGCTACCTTAAGACTTCCGTAAGTTATTAAAAAACTTGATTTTGGAGTAATGGAGTATTGGAGTACTGGAGTACTGAATACTAAAAGAAGCCATCATAGCTTGAGCCAATACTCCAATACTTCAACACTCCAGCACTCCAATTATTCGGGTCGGGCGCGTTAAGCTGACAATTCCAATGCATCCGCAACGACTTTGCGGATTTCCTCCTCAACACTGTTTTCAATTTTCGTCAGCCGGGCCTTGTCTTTCTTAAGTTTGCTGCGTGCTATTTTAAGGGGTTCTTTTTGGTCCAGGAATCGGTCCCGGGTGGTTTTGCCGATGATGGCGGTCACTTTCCCCAGCCCGCCGGTGCGCTTGGCTACCGAGCCGCCCTTGACCCTGGTGACGGATTTCACCAGCGGACCGGCCACCTTCTGCATCTCTTTCACCGGATTACGCGCGATTCGCAGCAACGGATCGCCCAGAAAGTGGCCCTCGGGATGGGGGCAGTTGGCGAGTAGAAAAGTCGGCCCTTTGCCGGCGCGGGCCCGTTTGATAGCCTCTCCGGCAGTTGACCACATGGTTTCCACATCGGTCCCGTCGATCTTCCTGGCCGGCAGGCCGAAGCCCGCGGCCCGCTCTACTAATTTGCCGCCGGTCACCGTGGCGGAAACGGTTGTAATGGCCCATTGGCTGTCCTTGCAGACAAAAACCACTGGGAGATTCCACACCACCGCCAGGTTCATGGACTCAAGCAGCATCCCCTGGTTCATGGCGCCTTCGCCAAAAAAGGCCAAGGCAACCGTCCCGGGTCGAAGGTGCCGGGCGGCCAGGGCAAAACCCGCTGCGGTCGGCCCGGACGCACCCACAATTCCGGAGGAGGCGGCTAAATGTGGTCTGGAAAAAAGATGCATATGTCCGCCCCGGCCGCGGCACAGCCCTTCCGGCGAACCCAGGAACTCGCGCAGAAGCAGCACCATATCGACACCCCGCATAACCATGGGCGAGATTCCCCGATGATCAAGGGCCATGGCATCGCCGTCCTGCAGCTGCAATACGGTGCCGGCCACGATGGCCTCTTCGCCTGTGCTCAGGTGCATTTCACCGGAAATCCGGCCCTCGTTCCACAGCCGGGTGACCGCCTCCTCGAACAGGCGGCTTCTGAACATGTGTTCATAGAAAAACCATAAATCAGGTTGCATAATTTAACCGCCAGATTATCGTCATGAAGGATGCCTGAATTTTCAGAATACTATTTACCAGCTTGAATGTGATATTTTTCAAGGCGGAAGAAAATAGCCACAAACGCGGCGATACCGATAAAAGCTGCCTTTGAATTGTTCAGGCCGTGTTTCCATTCGCCATTGATGATCAGATCTTTCAACTTGCGGCCTGGACGCTCAACGCGCATTCCACCGCATTGAGGGTAGCTCGTGAAGCAGAAAAACATTCGATCCCCCCTTGCCTGCCGGAATCAACCGGTGGCATCCAGAATTTTGCGTACTGTCATTGCCAGTTCCTGAAGCAGTATCGGTTTTATGAGAAACGCCTTGATGCCGATGGATTTTGCTTTATCCTCATCTATCGTCTCACTGAATCCGGTGCAGAGAATAATCGGCAGATCAGGCCTAATGCTCAAAAAATCTCGCGCCAGATCGGCACCATTCAGTTCCGGCATTGCCATGTCCGTGATGACCAGATCGAATGTTTCAGGGTTGTCGACAAAAATGTCCCGCAGCCGGGTAGGAGATGTGTTTGCCGTCACCTGGTAGCCGAGCTTCTTCAACAAATGCGTTTGCATCTGAACGATTGATTCCTCGTCGTCAACTAAAAGGACGTGTTCATGGCCGCCCGGTATGTGCGGAGGGTTTGACATTTCTTGCTCGACGGTGCCCGCGGTTTCAAAACACGGCAAATAGATATTAAATCGTGTGCCCCGGCCAACCTCGCTGTATACCGATATGTGTCCCTGATGGCTTTTGACGATTCCGTGTACGACTGCCAGACCCAAGCCGGTGCCTTCTCCCGTATTTTTAGTGGTAAAATAAGGCTCGAAAGCACATGGGCTTATTGTCAATGATTCCGATCCTGATCGCCGGCGTGGTATCGGCATGAACCGGCAAGAGTGTGGAAGCGGACAATGACAGAAACAAAAATAAAGTATAAAGGAATTGGCGATGTTTTGTAAAAGTAAGGTATGACCTGAGCATGTCATTCGCTCCAATTAAAAAGGCGCTCAAATTGGGTAGAAATCGATCCCCCTACCTTTTAACCTTGAATTGCTCAGGGACAGATCCATCATCGGTCATTAAGTGTACCCAGTTGGCCGAGAACCGGTGAATCAGCTCCTGCCAAATTTCGGAGGACTTTTTGTCGAATAACGTCGCAGCATCGGCATTTAAGACATGCCAGTCACCCCGGTCGCGCTCGGAGTCGAGCTGCCCGGGCGCCCAGCCGGCATAGCCGGCATAGATTCTAAACTTTTCGTCTGCGTTTTCGCTTTTTACGAAGCGCTTGAGCTCCTTGCGGCTCGAACTGATGTAGACATTACCGAATACCGGGATTGATTCCTCGGGAGCCACGGCCGATTTCAAAAGCAGCAGAACCCGGCCTGGTTCTACCGGGCCACCGAGGTACAAATTCTCTTTGCGCTGCTCCAATTCTTTGATTTCCGGCATTACCGTTGAAAGTTTTAAATTTAAAGGGCGGTTTATCACCAGACCCGAGGCGCCGTCGCGGTTGTATCGGATGAGAAGTATTACCGTCTGGTAAAAATTAGGATCATTGAGCTTCCGGCTGGCCACCAGGAATTTTCCCTGGGCTAAAACTTTTTCTTTCTCAAACTCGCCTGACTTCGGCAGTGACACGAGCGCTTTTCCCCCGGGCCCGGAGTTCTTTTTGAAGTCGGTCGGCGCACCAGAAGATGTATTCGTCAGAAGCAGGATCGCCAGGGCCAGGATGACAACGCCGCAAAGAGGCGCCGGAAGGTATGGGAAATCTATATCTCGGCGAGCATCGGATTTCAATTATGCTTCTCTCCTTTGTATATCAATTGAAAGCTATTCTCTATCGGTTAATTGTGAACAGCCTGGTTTTCTTTTTTCGGTTATCCAGAAAGCTCAAGTAGTTCAGTTGCCACCACGAAGGGCACCAAGGACACGAAAAGGGAATGGCCATATATTCTGTCTTTCCTTCGTGCTCTTCGTGTTCTTCGTGGTGATATAACACAGAATCGAATTCAACTGGATTTTTTTAGATATGCGTATTCTTTTTTATTGAGCGACATCAATGCTTGGAGTCTTAGATCCCGCCTTCAGAACCCGGCGCCCGGACCATTAACACCGGAATGCTGGATGAGCGCAGGACTTTGTCGGCAATGCTGCCCCGGACCCAACGGTTAACACCGGAACGGCCGTGGGTGGCAATCAGGATCAAATCGAATTCATTGACTTCAGAGTAGTCCGCCAGACTGTCCGCCACATTGCCGATCAGAACCTCCGAATACAACTCGGCGTTGTCGTGTGCCATTCCGTTCACGACCTGATCGAGGTAATCACGGGCTATCTTTTCGCCGGCGGTTTCTCTTTCTTTCATTACTTTCGGGCTAATGGGATAATCACCGCTGTAGAAGGTGGCCGCCGGTTCCACCACCCGCACGAACACGATATGCTTCGCCTGGCACCCCTCAATAAACGCCTCCACATGGGGGAGAACACATTCGGCCAGTTCAGAACCATCCAATGGGACCATGATTTTCTTATACATTTTATTTTCCCTCCTTTTTCTCTTTGTTCATCGTTTCTCCAACGGTTTGACCGGAGCCCGCAAAACCGGCGGCGGCACTCATGTGGAGCTTTGATCAATAGACATCATTCCAACCGGATCACAATTTTACCGAAATGCTGAGCGCTCTGAAGATATTCATAGGCTTCTTTGGCCTGCTCAAAATTGAAAATGCGGTCAATTACCGGGTGGATCTGATTTTGTTCAAGGGCGGCGTGGAATTGCCGCTGCATATCGGCGCTTCCCACATAAATACCCTTTACGGTCAGGCTTTTTCTAAGAATCGACAATGGGTTCACCTGGCCCTCAAAGCCGGTCAACACACCCACCAGGCTGATGCGGCCACTGATTTTAGCTGCTTCCATCGATCTGGCCAGCGTTCCGCCGCCGCCGAGTTCCAGAATCAAATCCGCCCCGATGCCGGCGGTTTTCTCCAGCACAGCCGTTTCCCAGTTCGGCGTCTCCGTGTAGTTTATCAGCTCATCAGCGCCCATCCGGCGGGCTTTTTCAAGTTTATCGTCAGTGCTCGAAATAAGGATTGTGCGCGCCCCGATTTTTTTTGCCAATTGCAGGGCATACAAGGCTACCCCACCGGTTCCCATGATGACAACGGATTGGCCCGCTATCAAATCACCCTGAACAACCAGGGCGTTCCAGGCCGTCAGCCCGGCACAGGGCAGGGTCGATGCTTCTTCATAGGAAAGGTGATCGGGAAATTTCAAAAAACTGTCGGCGGCACCATACACGCGCCGGGCCAGCATACCGTCGGTCGGCGTCCCGCCCCGCGCGGTAGAAAATTTGACGGCATCGATATCACCGCTTTGCCAGAGCGGAAAAAAAAGCCCCGCCACGCGATCACCGGCTTTTAAATCCGCCACCTCGCTGCCGACTTCTTCCACTTGACCGGCACCATCGGAAAGGGGAACCAGTTCCTGCTTCACGCCGCCCTGGGCAATGATCAAGTCCCGATAATTTAAAGACACAGCATGCATCCGCACGCTCACCTCATTCGGTTTCAACTGCTTCGAATCCATTTCCCGGACATCGAGCGCCTCTAATCCCCCGGCATCCGGCTTTAGGATATACTTTTTCATTTTGTCTCCTCATAGAGCCTGCGCATAAACTTAAAATTGATCAGAATAAATTACAAAATTGTAGGTCCAACATTTTAAATTTGGTCAATGTTCTTTGAAAAATTGGTTA